>Ga0207873_1000152_pt1 | contig 72993 bp, 63 predicted proteins | sample BGWIniCompost_FD_187373 | JGI IMG/M metagenome (GOLD analysis project Ga0207873, IMG submission 187373) | Cellulose adapted compost microbial communities from Newby Island Compost Facility, Milpitas, CA, USA - BGW Initial Compost (SPAdes)... ... | reverse complement strand
TCTGAAAAAAAACCAATGATATGTGAAATATCTTACACAATGCCCGATGACCCCGTTTATCAGATGGAAGGCTTTTGGGATAGTAATTTAAATTTTCATGAAGGACATTTCTGGCCACAGTATTTCCATCTTGTTGACTTACTTAATAAACCGGATCTCAGGATCCCTGAATCGTTATTGAATGCAAAGGTAGATTATCATAACAAACGCATTATATGATTGAGTTAATATCTTTAGTATATGCTTTAGTTATCCTCATTCTTACAAAGAAAGATATCAGATATGGTATCGGAGGATATATTTTTATTTGCATATTTCCGAATATCCAGGGAAGGGAGATTTTTGGTATAACCGGTTTTAATGCAATGAATATTATTTTCCTGGGAGTTGTACTAAAATATTACCTGCCTCGTTTTTCAGGCAGAATAAAAATAAAAAGCGACAAACTGCCTCTGATTGAATTTATCCTGATTCTTTTGTTACTGCAGATAACTTTTATGTTAAGATACCTCGATGAATACTACCTTCTGGGTAATATCAGAAGTATGGTCGTTACATTTGTTGAACTTATAGTAAAACCAATAGAGTATTATTTGATTTTATATTTTCTTTATAAATCAATTAATTCAATAAAAGAGATAAAGATTTTCCTGCTAATTCTTATATCAGCCGGGGTAGTTGGAGTTATTGTACTTTTCTGGCAGGTAACAATAACTAAAATCAGTTATTCGGAAATCTTCTGGAATAATTTTGCCGGACATAAAAATACCTGGGGAGTAAAAGTAGCATTATTAGATATTATTACTTTGGTAACTTTTCTACTAACAAAAAATAAGAAATGGAAAATTTTTGCCCTAATTAGCTTTGTGCTTGGCTTGGGGGTTTTAATATTTTCATTATCCAGGACTGCGTGGGTGGCTTTCGCTGTCGGAACAATTTTCATTATGTATAAATCAAACCTAAAAAAAGCATTATTATTTATTCCGCTTGTATTTATTGTAATCAGTTCAACACCGCTTGCCGATAAAATAATCGAGAGAATGGGACGTGAAAATGCTGAGGCTAATACCAGCCAATTAAATAAAATAACTGCCGGAAGAGTTGAGAAAAAATGGCTCCCCCAAATTGAAGCAATTGAGGAAAACCCATTATTTGGCGGAGGTACTGTTGGACTTTTAGGGCATTCAGGATATTTAGCTGTATGGAACCAAATAGGACTATTGGGACTTTTGATTACATCATACATTTTTATAAAGATGTATTTTGATTTAAATAAAATCCATCAGGCGACTAGAGACAAGAGTGAATTTGTAAGAATAATTACACTTACAGGGCTCACTTTATTACTAATGGTCCCTATTATTAATATAACGTCCTCCGTCGTATTTTTCAGATTGAATGATGCCCCCTCATTATTGATGATTGGTTTCTTTTATATATCAGGAATTAAGATAAAAAATATATATCTTAATGAGTACTTAAAAAAAATAAACTTTAACTATAATGTTAAACAAGAAGAACTACAAGTAGTTAAGTAATCCATTTCTTAATCTTTCATTTTTTACCTCAATGTTATTTAATTCATTCGTTTTTATTTTATTCTTGATAGTTATATTACCGGTATTTTACTCCCTTTCACCACGATATAAAAATTTTCTTTCTGGTTCTGGCTAGTTATTTTTTCTATGGATATTGGGACTGGAGATTTTGCTTCCTTCTTTTAATATCAACCATAGTCGATTATGTCATCGGATTAGCTATTTATAACAGTGATGACAAAAGTAAAAGAAAGTCGTTGCTGTTAACCAGTATTACAATAAATCTTTCAATACTGGGAGTATTTAAATATTACGGTTTCTTTATTGAGAGCTTAACCCCTTTAGCAACTATTTTTGGCGGTAATCTTGATTATCTGCATTTAAATATAATTCTTCCTGTGGGAATCTCCTTTTATACTTTTCAAACAATGTCTTATACTATAGATATATATAAAGGAGAGATGAAACCCACAACATCATTTATAGACTTTGCATTGTTTGTTTCATTTTTCCCGCAACTGGTTGCAGGACCTATAGAGCGTGCAAAAAACCTGCTGCCCCAACTCTCCTCTATTAAAAAGCCGACCCAAACTCAAATTAGTAAAGGCATTTGTTTAGTAGTGTTAGGTATGTTTAAAAAAGTTATGATTGGAGACACTTGCGGTAGAATAGTCGATCATATTTTTGCTCAGCAGGAATTGTATTTTTCAGATGAATTGTTAGCAGCTTTAATATTATTCTCAATTCAAATCTATGCTGATTTTTCCGGATATAGCAGTATAGCACGGGGTGTTGCTAAATTACTTGGAATAGAATTAATGAAAAATTTCGAGCAACCTTATCTTTCTTCCAATATAACAGAATTCTGGAGGAGATGGCATATATCATTATCTTCCTGGTTAAAAGATTACTTATATATACCATTGGGTGGAAACAGAAAAGGTAAAGTCAGAACATATATTAACCTGATGTTAACAATGCTTTTAGGTGGATTGTGGCATGGTGCAAGCTGGACTTTTGTAGTCTGGGGTGGTTTACATGGAATATACTTAAGTATACATAAGTTTTTTCTAGGAAATAAGAAACCAGCTTTTGAATATAAATATCATAAGTTTAATGATTTTATAATTTATTTGTTTAAAACTTTTTCTACTTACGTTTTGGTTTTGTTTACGTGGTTATTTTTTAGAGAAAAATCTTTTAGTGATGCAGTATATTTTATTGATAAAATGATCAATTGGGAATTTGGGGAATTCACTTCAAGGTTTTTAACTATTACTTTAAGTTTCATGGTTGTAGTACTGTTTTTTGATTTCTTTGAATATAAAACTAAGAGTCATACATTCTTATTAAATATAAAACCTCACGGGATATATTATGGAATAGCAACAGCACTTTTATTTTTAACCTTATTATTTTTATTTCAAAATCAACCATTACCTTTTGTTTATTTTCAATTTTAAGTTCTATGAAAAAAGTTAACCTAATTCTGCAATTTACTTTTGGTTTTATACTAACATTATCTATACTGGAACTGTATTTAAGATTCGCTGAGATAGAAAGTTTGTCTGCCCATACTTATGATCTGACTCTGGGAACTAAGGTTGTCCCTGACAGAAAATTAATTTTCTTTAATGAAGGTTTTTATATGGGGAATACTAACAAGTATGGATATTTCGGACCGAATTACCCGCCTCAACGAAGTAACAATAGTTTTAGAATTGCTTTGTTGGGTGATTCTTATGTTGAAGGGTTTCAATTATTTGACAGAAATCATTTCCGAAGCCTGATTGAAAAAAAATTAGATAAAGTACTTGATAAAGATGTTGAAGTTATGAACTTTGGTATGAGCGGATTTTCATTAGAAGATGAATACTGTTACTATACAAATTTTGTTCATAAATTCGATCCGGATGTATTGTTATTTTTTCTTTCGTTATCAGATTTAAATACTAACAGAAAAAGCAGTGATAAACCTTATTGCTACCTTGAAAATGATTCTTTAAAAATAAGTTATAACTTCAGAAACAGTGATTCTTTTTTATTCAAAGAAAAAACCAGTTTTCTACGCGGCAAAGTAACCATATTCAAAACACTCAACAATTGTATGGAGTTAGTTAAAGAAGGAATGTTATTGCCCATTCTTTTTGATAAGCTTTATTGGGGCAATAAACGAGAAAATAAAGAAGATGCGGATATAAAAGTAAATAATTCTTCATTAAGTAAGGAAACTATTGCTATAATCAATGCTCTGCCCAAAGAAAAAACTTATTTTGTATTAAAGGAAAACCTGCCTGATAATATTATAAATTCACTGCTGCAGTTAGGCGTAAAAATTATAAACCCAAATCCTTCCCTGGAAACTTTGAAGAAAAACGGAATTGATCCTAAGTTCTGGAAGGCAACTAATAAAAATGGTCATTGGAATGCAGCTGCACATGCTGTTGTCTCAGATGTAATTGTCAATGAACTAAAAATTTATTTATAACAATAAAAAATTCAGAGTTGCCTAAAATACTATTCTATGTTTTTAATCTCCCCTATTTAATACAGGATAACGGTAAACCTGTAGGAGGGGCTACTGTACAAATTTATTCATGGCTTAACGGATTAAAAGAGATTAATAATAAAGCCGCTATATTGACATTTAAAGGTGCATCTCAATTAATCGGTGAGCAAAATATTTTTGATGTTGTTGAGACTTATAATAAATCTGAAGGATTACCTTTACTTAAATGGATAACAGCAAGGATACCTTCTATTATATCCGGAATAAAAAAATATAAACCGGATTACCTGATAAGATTTGGTGCCGGTTTTGAATCAGGTCTTGCTGCTATCCTTGGAAAAATATTAAAGATCCCTGTTATAATCCGGATTGCAAATGATATAGATACCGATGATAGAATAAAGAAAACAAAATCTTTTTTCGACAGACTTATGTTTTCTTATTCACTCAAAAATTCTTTTTTAATTGTTTGCCAGAATAATTACCAGCTTGAACAGTTAACTAAAAAATATCCTGAGAAAAAAATTATTGTATTAAAGAATCCTTTTATATCAAAACATGATATTCCCATTCTTCAATTTAATGAGAGAAAATATATTGCGTGGATTGGAATCTTTTCGAGGCAAAAAAATCTAAGACTGCTTTATGAAATTGCTAAACAGAATGTGCAATTTGAATTCAGGGTAGCGGGAAAATCTTTACCCACCACTGTTCTAGAAGTTGAAGAAGATTTGGAATTACTAAAGAAATTACCTAATGTAAAAATGGCAGGTTTTCTTACACGCAAAGAAATACCTGATTTTTTATCTAAAGCATTTTTCCTATTAAATACTTCCCACTACGAAGGTTTTTCAAATACATTTTTAGAGGCATTATCTGCAGGAACTCCTATTGTAACTTTAAAACAAAATGATCCTGATTCATTTATTCAGAATAACAAGCTTGGTTATATAATTAATGAAAAGGGAGAATTAAATATTCAGGAGATATTAAGATCCTGGGAAGACAAATATGATTCGTTGGTTAAAGACTGTAGAGATTATCTTATTAAACACCATAGTCCTGAGTCTCTTGCACAGCAACTTGTAAGTTATTTGAATCAATACAGTAATTAATATGAATTCTCCCGAAACCAGAATAAAAATTCTTCATGTAATATCAGATTTAAGAAGAGGTGGCAGAGAGAGACAACTTTCAATATTAATTACAAATTCTCCGGATAATCTTGAGCATCACGTAATTACATTTCATTCAACAAAGTTTAATTACCTGGATGAGTATAACATAAAAAACATCTACCTGGTTAATGGAAAAAAAATAAACAGGTTAAAGGAAATTTATAGATTATTGAAAACCGGGGACTTTGATATTATACATACCTGGGGGAATTCTGAAACAATTTATAGTTATCTGCCTGGTTTATTAACCGGTACTCCACTGCTTAACGGCTCAATAAGACATGGAATAGTATCAAGAAAATTTTCGCAATACTTCAGAATGTTTATTTTACATTTAAGTAAAAATGTTCTGGCCAATTCCAGGGCAGGACTTAAAGCAAACAAATTAAAACACGGATTTGTTTTATATAATGGAATTGAAGAAAAGTTTTATAATACTAACCCAGACAGTAAAACAGCAATCAGAGCAAAACTATTCAGCTCAAATATTAAAGTTCCGGTATTAATTTCGGTTGCAAACCTTGTCCCTTATAAAGATTACTTTTCAATCCTTTCTGCATTAAAATTAATAAATGAAGACAAACTGGATTTTTTTTATGTAATATTAGGCAGCGGCCCTTTAAAAGAATTAATCCAGGAAAAGATAAACGAATATAAACTTGATGAAAAAATTAAGCTGGTTGGGAATACTACTAATGTAAACGAGTATTTAAATTCCGCTGACATTTTTATTCACTCATCAAAAGGTGAAGGATGTTCAAACGCAATTCTTGAAGCTATGGCTGCAGGTCTTCCTGTTATTGCTTCAGATACAGGCGGCACAAGTGAAATAGTTAAACCGCAGTACGGTTTACTTTTCGGGTATAAAAATGTTAATCAGCTTTATGAGAAAATAAAATTCTTATTAAGCAATATGGATAAGGTTAAGCAAATGGGTAATTTAGCTCAGGATGAAGTTAAAAATAATTTCAGCACTCAGGTAATGATAAATAACTACTACAGGATCTTAACAAAAATTCTGAATGGAGCAAAGTAAATTGCCAAAATATAAATTTGCAATTCTCAAAAACGAAACCGAAGATAATCATATACCATGGGTAACTGCCTGTGAAAATTTTTCTGAATTAATTGATTATGAAATAATTGACCTTACTAAAGATAATTGGCTTAATAATATTGAAGACAGGCAATTCGATTTTCTTCTTACAAGACCTGCAGATAAAACCAGTTACTTTAAACAACTTTATGATGAAAGAATTTTTATTCTCCATAAGATACTTGGTTATAATATTTATCCGACATTTAATGAATTACTTATTTATGAAAATAAAAAATTTCTTTCCTATTATTTGAAAGCAAGAAATATCCCCCACCCCAAAACCTGGGTCTTTTATCATAAAGAAGATGCTGTACAGTTTGTTAATACAGCTAACTTTCCCATCGTAGCAAAAACAAGCATTGGATCTTCAGGCAGCGGCGTTGAGATTTTTAGAAGTAAACAAAAAGCTGTTGAATATATTGAAAGAGCTTTTTCATCTGCAGGAATTAAGCGATCATATTTGCCTAACTTTAGAAAAGGTGATTACCTCAACAGGATAAAAAGACGTTTGAAAAATATTAGTGAAGCCGTTGATTATTTTAAAGAGAAAAAAGAAATGGCAACTAAAGAACCACAAAAGTGGTTTGTGATTTTTCAGGAATATATTGAAACCGAATTTGAATGGAGATGCGTGGTTATTGATGATTCCTATTTTGGTCATAAAAAATTAAGAACTTATGGAGAAAAACTAAGCGGTACTTCCAAGGTAAGCTGGGATTATCCTGATGAACAACTTCTCTTCTTTTTAAAAAGAATAATGGATGAAAATAAATTCTGGTCACAATCCATTGATCTTTTTTATGATAAGATCAGAGGTTACCTTGTGAATGAACTCCAATGTTTCTGGGGTTCCAAAAATCCTCATCAAATGATAAAGGATGGTGTTCCCGGAAGATTTTTCTTTGACGGCAATAAATGGATTTTTGAAGAAGGAGAATTTAATACCGACAATTCATATAACCTTAGAGTAAAACATATTCTTAAATTATTAAAAGAAAGAAATGCCTAGTAAATCGAAAAAAATTTATCATAAAATCAGGAGAATTTTACCAGAGGATTATAATGCTCATTTAAGCAAAATAGTATTTGCTGCCAAAGGAAAGCCATATGCAAGAAAAGATAATGTAGATTTATCTAAAAAATTTCCCGGGAAAGAAAAAGGCGGGGTGATTATCACAGCAGATTTTGAACTTGGCTGGGCAGTCAGATATTCGAAAACGGGAGTTGATCCTATTGCTTATGCTGCACAGGAAAGACATAATGTTCCTGTTATTCTAAATTATCTTGACGAATACATGATCCCTATTACCTGGGCAACTGTCGGACATCTTTTTCTCAAGGAATGCAAAAAAGGTGATCACGACTGGATGAGAAGAATTCCCTACTTCGATGATCACTGGAAGTATACTGAGGGTGACTGGTTTGATTGTGATCCATATACATATTGGGAAGAGAACTCTGCCTGGTATGCTCCCGATCTTATTGAAAAAATATTAAATGCAAAATGTAAACAGGAAATCGGCTGCCATTCTTTTTCACATATTCACTGCTCGGATAAAATTTGTCCGCCGGAAGTTATTGATGATGAATTAAAAGCCTGCAGTGATGCAGCAAAAAACTGGAATTTAAAACTTGAATCGATTGCATTCCCCGGAGGAACTGCAGGTAATTTTGAAATTTTAAAAAAGCATGGCTATAAAATATACAGGAAGAAGTATTCCGGTTTTGAGTTAGCTTATCCTTTTAAAGATAAATTTGGAATGCTCATAACTGTTACAGGTCCGCTGATTTCCTATAACTACTCAAGCTGGTCACTTGAGTATAACATAAAGAGATATAAAAAATATATTGATAAAGCAATTGAAACAAATTCTGTTGTACATCTCTGGTTTCACCCTGCACAGGATAAAAATGTTTTTACTGATATACTTCCAATGATTCTTAAATATGCATCAGAACAAAGAGAGAAAGGCAACTTATGGGTTGGTACAATGAGAGATATTGCAGATCATATAATTCAGAATAAGGTATTAGATTAAAAAAAATGAGTGATTTTTTTCTACATCTCTCAGATAGTACTGCCTGTGATATTAATAAAGCTATAAATGAATTTAGAAATATTTATGAGTCGCCTGTAATTGATATCAATAAATCAGGAAACTGCCATTCTTTAATTGTAAATAATTCTTCCCATTCTTTTATAAAGCCAATTTATTCAAAACTTCTTCAGAAACATTTATGGGTTTATGGAAAACCATACATTACTCAGGATATAAAAAATAAATATCAAATAAGTTCTGAGATTACAGAACCCGATGAAATTTTAAGGCTGCTATATGAAAAAAAAGGAATAGAAGTATTTACTGAATTAAATGGATGGTTTAATATAATTTCTTTTTCTGAAGTTAATGCGGAAATAGAAATTATTAATTCACATTTGGGGATGCTTCCCCTTTATTTTTATATAGACAATAATAAAATCATAATTTCCAGCAGGCTAAGTTTATTCTATAAATATTTAGAGAATGTTGAAATAGATAAAGGAACGGCTGCACAACAATGTCTTTATAACTATCCTTTTTCAGACAGAACACATATAAAAAATGTATTCAGAATACCATCTGCAACTATATTAAAAATCCAAAATAAAATAGCTTCAAGAAAAAAATACTGGAATGCAAAAGATGAGTTTACTGAATCACCTTTAAATGTAAGAAAAAGTACGGAGTTACTTAATGAAACACTTGACTCAGTTATAAGGAGAATTAGCAATGTTGATGGTAAGCTTGCACTTTCATTAACAGGCGGCTGGGATGGAAGATTAATTCTTGCATATATTTTGAAATTTATCCCGCCGGAAAATATTATCCTTTATTCATTTGGTTCAAATTATTCTCCCGATGTTTCTATTCCTTTAAATATTTCTGAAAAGTATGGATTCAATTACATCCCAATTTATCTTGATGAAAAATATCTGCAGGAAAATTTTTTAGAGTTTGCAAAAAAGACAATATTATTTTCTGATTCAATCAGGTCCCTAAGGAGAGCACATTATCTTTATGCAATGAATTTATTAAAGGATAAATCAACTAATATTATAACAGGAATCGGCGGAAGCAATTTATTAAAAAGTACTGCTGTTGCCCCAAGTAATGTTTTCAACAAAAATGTTTTAAACTTATTATTTAGTGATAATCCTGAGAATGAAATAAAATCCCAATATGATTTTGTAAAAACAATAAACAATTATTTTTCAGGTCTTGAATATTCAGAATTCAGAAATTCATACGATAATAAAGATTTAGATTTTCTATTTAATATTAAAAACAAAAATGAAAGGTTCTGTAATTATTTATTAAGCGATATTGAAAGAAAATATTTCGGTTATGAAGTTTCATCATACGGGCACCTTGTTCAAAGTTATAGCCCTTTCCTAGATTATGAATTTCTAAAAAATCTTTTAAAAACCTCTTTCTTTGGCGGATACAACAAAATTAAATTTTTGCCTTCATTTCAAAACAGCATGCTTTATGCAAGGTTAATTGGGAGGAATAATAAATTTCTTATTAAAGAAAATACAGACAGGAATTTTTCCCTGGAAAGCTTTACTAATCCTCTGAAATTATTTAAATCGGGATTTAATTATTTCTTTAATAATTACAGAAACATAAAAAATCTTTACTATACGGAGCGTTCAACTAAATTATTTTTAGAATCAGAATTTCCGGAACTGAATAAATTGAACTATGTTAACAATGATTATAGCTCAAACTTTATTTCTTTATCCTGGTACATTAAAACAGCCAGTGAAGGGAAATATAATTTGTTAGGATAGTATGATAAAGAAAAATGTACAGAATTTAATTTCGTGGGTACATACTTCCAGAATAAAAAATACTAATTCTGTTACTATAAAAAAGAAAGTAAGTTACCTTAAAAGAAATAAGAGGTACAAGCCTTTCCCCTTTGATAAACAGGAAGTAACAATAAAAAAATTCTTCCCTCTGTCAAAGTCTGATAAACTCTATTTTGACTTCTTTTACTCAGTAAACAATATTGCAAGTCCGGATTATATCCCGTTAGGATTATATTACAGCTTTATTGAACCGGTGCTAAACAACAGGCTGCTTACTGCTGCAATTAAAGATAAAAATTTTTACCAGCTTTTTATGAAAGATATACCCGCACCAAAAACAATTATGAGAAAAATCAACGGGATATATTACAATGAAGATTTTCAGCAGATAGTACCTGATGATGAATTTATTTCTGAACTCAATAAAAATTATGATAAATTAATTTTAAAACCATCTGTTGAATCAGGTGCAGGAAAATCAATATACCTGTTTCAAAAAAAAAATAACTTTCTCTCTGATAATAATGTTAAACTAAGCAGTGTTTTTTTTTCATCTTATAAACCGGATTTTATAATCCAGGAATTTGTAAATCAGCATCCTTATTTCAAAAAGTTTAATCCTTCATCCAACAATACAATAAGAATTTTCACTTACAGATCTGTAAAAAATGACTGCATAAACGTACTTCATACTTTATTAAGAATTGGTAAAGAAGGTTCATACCTGGATCATGATAATTTTGGCGGAGTAGCAATATCGATAAAAGGAAATTTCCATTTTAATGAATGCTCCTATACTATAGATGGTGATAAAAAAACAATCTATAACGACATTTCATTTAAAGATGAAGGAAAGGTTCCATATATATCTGAAATTCAAAATCTTGCAAAGCAAATAGCGGGTAAAATATTTTATGCACGTTTGCTGGCAATGGATTTTACAATAGATGAGAATGGAAAACCATTACTACTTGAAATAAACTGCTGGAATAATGGTGTTAGTCAATATCAAATGAATAATGGTTCACTATTTAATGAGTTTACTTTAGAAATATTAGAATACTGCAAGTCGGTTGGGAAAAAGAAAAAAATTTTGATCATTTAATTCCACTTATGAATTAATCGGGATGAATATCTTATATGTGGTCGGGGGCCTGCCAACAGAAGAAAAACCATTTTATCAGCCTTTCATTAAATCACAGATCGATTCAGTAAAAAGGGCAGGTATTAATACAACTATCCTGGATTTAAAAGGGTATGATTCACCTTTAAATTATTTAAAGAAAGGTGAACTACTTACAATAGTCGAAAAGCAAAAAATTGATTTAATTCATTCTCATTATTCATATACATTAATTCCAGTCTTATTATCAAAGGTAAAAATCCCTACCATTGTCTCTCTAATGGGCAGCGATTTACTTGGGAGCCCTGATGGGAAAGGTAATATAAGATTTCGAGGAAAATTTGATAAACTTCTTACTCGTTTTTTAATCAGAAAAGCTAATGCAATTATTGTTAAATCAAATGAAATGAAAGAACGGTTAAAAGTAAATAAACAAATTTATGTTATTCCTAATGGAGTTAATTTTAATCATTTCAAACTGCTCGATAAAAATGTCTGTCGTAATGAATTAATATTATCAAATGATAAATTTCTTGTTCTGTTTTTAGGCAATCCGGAATTAAAAAGAAAAAATTTTGCATTAGCCAAAGCATCTGTAGAAAGACTTAAAGAAATATATGACAAAAAAGATGTAGAACTTGTAGTTCCTTTTGGAGCATCACATGACACTATTGTAAAATACTTTAATGCCTGCGATGTTTTATTAGTAACTTCATTTATAGAAGGTTCACCAAATGTTGTTAAAGAAGCAATGGCTTGTAACCTGCCAATTATTTCAACTGATGTTGGAGATGTAAGAGAAGTAATTTCAGATACACGAAACTGTTTTATAGTTTCATTTAATTCTGAAGAAATAGCACAAAGATTAAAAATTATTTATGATAACAGAACCAGAACTAACGGAAGAGAAAAAATTGAACATTTAAGGGATGACAGGATAGCTGAAAAATTGATTCAGATTTATGAAAAAACGATAACCAGCCATGAGTATTGATTATATCCCATACAATAATCCCAATCTTTCTTTAAAAAATATTAAAGATTTTTTTTCCTTAAAGAATAAAGAATCAGAACTGATTGAATTCTTCAAAAATTATACTGGTAAAAAATATATTCTTCCGACTTTTTCATGCAGAAGTGCTTTATACCTTGCTTACAGGTCATTGAATAAAACCGGTGGAGTAATAACCTCACCATTAACATGTCTTACAGCTATTCTTCCGGTTATTCATTCAAATAATACACCTGTATTTATAGACATTGATGAAGAAACATATAATTTCAAAACTGATTTAATTGAAGAAGAAATATCCGAAAAAACTATAGCACTGCAGGTTATTCATTTTGCTGGTTACCCCTGCGATATGGAAACCATAACCCGCATTGCTAAAAAAAAAAATATATATATAGTTGAAGATTGTGCCCAGGCATTTGGCGCAAAATATAAAAATATTAACGTTGGTAGTTTTGGAGATATTTCCTGCTTTTCACTTGCAAAAAATTTATACGGAATTGTCGGCGGTATTTATGCCACCGATATTGAAGAGTTTTATTTAAGAGCAAAAAAAATTCAGGAAAAATTTGAAGAACCATCACAAATATTTTTATTATACAGGTTTCTTCGTAATTATTTAAAAGCTAATTCCCGAAATTTTTTTTACAGGTTTTTATATAAAAAACTCATTCAACTAAAAAATTTTCAAAAGAGTAGTGAATCAGAGGAAGACATTAGCAGTTTAACCAATTATCTTAAAAAGCCGGACAAAAAATTTTTTAATATATCTCTAAGCCAAATAAAAAAAATCCCCGGGTTACATAAACAAAGAGAGCAGATTGCAGAAAAATTGATTGAGCAAATTAATAAGATGAGTTCTATTAAAACTCCTCAAAATAATAAGGATGTAAAAAGATCATTTGTTAAATTTTATATCAGCGGTAATTTTGATTCCCAAAAAGATATTATTAATCTTAATTCAAAAGGGATAGAAGCCAGGCACCTTGAGGAGGATGATAGTTCATACTATCAAATCAGATTTGATAAAAACCCAGTTTTTAAAGATAATAAATCATTAGCCAGGTGTACCAATTATTTAAAAATTCATGATAAATTAATCAGCCTCCCTTTATCAGAAGGTATGACAAATAAGGATGTTAAAAATATAATTGATTCTCTAAGTAAATTAATTCACAATTCTTTGTATGAATAAAAAATCTATTCTTATTATTTCTCTTTCGACCTTTACTTATGATGCAAGGGTAAAAACCTATGCGAAGTATTTAAAAGAAAAGGGATATGATGTTGTTATAGTAAGCTCAAAAGAGAAAGATGATGAGCCGTCAGAAATAAGAAACGAGTTTATAAATTACAGGATAATTAAGAAATACCAGGGGGGCTCTGGTTTAAGTTATATATTATACTACCTGAAATTTTTATTAGTATGTTTTATTAAAGTATCAGGATTATCTTTTAAAACTAAATTTGATCTTGTTCATTACAACAACGCTCCTAACTTCATAATTTTTTCTGCTTTAATACCCAAAATCAGAGGTGCAAAGATTGTTCTGGATAATCATGATATATTCCCACACGTTTTTTCATCTAAATTCAACAGCAGATTTTTATATAAGCTGGCTTTGCTCGAACAAACTGTTTCTATGAAATTCGCAGATAAAATAATTTGTGCAGATCATAACCAGAAAGATTATTTGATTGAAGAGAAAATACCTTCTGAAAAAATAACTGTTGTATTAAATACACCTAACCCCAATTTCTTTAAGAGAAAAGTGGAAATGTCACCAAATAGTAAAATAAAAATGATTTATCATGGTACCATTTCGGAAAGGTTAGGAATTGATAATATTCTAAAAGCAATCAAATTAGTTAAACCTCACCTTAATGATTTTCAATTTCACTTAATTGGCACCGGAGATTTTCTTGACAAAGTAAAGCAGCTTCATAAAGAATTAGAATTAGGAGAGCTGGTTAATACTTATGAAAAGAATATTCCTGTTGAAGAGTTAAGTCACTATTTACAAAAAATGGATATTGGAATAATTGCAAACCGGGTAACAACACTTTCAGACTATATGCTTCCTGTTAAGTTACTGGAATATGTGTATTCAGGAATACCCGTAATTGCTCCTTATAATTCTATCCTGGAAAGATATTTTACTAAAGATATGCTGTGCTTCTACACACCGGAAAATGTTGAAGAGATGGCCGAAAAAATTCTTTTCCTTTATAAAAACCCTCACGCTAGAAAATTATATGCTGAAAAGGCTCTCGATTTCATGAAACAATATAATTATGAAACGGAGATGGAAAAGTATCAGCATGTAATTAACCAGCTAATACACCGCAATTAAAATGCTAAAACCTTCTTTAGTAATTGTTGGAAATTCAACACAGGGGTTAGGGATAATCCGTTCTGCAAGGCCATGCGGTGTACCTGTATATATGCTGCATGATTTAAACATTTGCAGCTCCAGGTTCAGCAGGTACTTAACAGGATTTTATAAGCTTTCAAAAAATACTATAAAAAATCTTGCCTCCTCCCCGGTTAATGACGAATTAACTACAAAGCTGCTGTCTATGCCTGTTGAATATCCTTCAGTCCTTCTTGGTATAAATGAAGATATTATAAATTATTTTGATGCCAATAAAAATATTTTAAAGGAGAAGTATAAACTTTTCAATAATCCTTACCAGATTATTTTTGATAAGTATGAGTTTAACCGTTTACCTGATGAAAAAAATTCAATTCCAACTTTTTTGTATAAAGATGTAAAACCTGATGACTTCGCCAATAAAAATTTTATTCTTAAGAGCAGGATAGGAAATAAGCTTAGAAATTATACGGGTGAGAAAGCAATTCAACTTAAGAATCTAAATTCAAAACAGAAAGAGATAATTGATAAATATTTTCAGGGTAATGAATTAATTGTTCAAAAAATTATATCTTCAAAACAGCCTGTAAAATCGTGCTGTACTTTTTGTGTGAACGGAGAGATTAAAGGTCTCTTTCAATATGAAAAATTACGGCAGCATCCAAATCAATTTGGTACCGGTACTTATCTCAAAAGCATTTATGAAGATGAACTTCTAGCTTTATCGGAAGTAATTCTTAAAAAATTAAATTATACCGGAATATCTGAAATAGAATTTATACTGGATGAAGAAGATGAAAATTATAAAGCAATAGAGATGAATCCGCGCACATGGAAATCAATTGATTTTGCAACTAAATGTGGTCAGAACCTTGTTGAGAAATATGCGTCTTATATACTTGGTAAAGATTTCAATAGTTCATTAGAATATAAAACAAATAAGTACTGGGTGGATGTTTTTACTGATATTCCTCAAATGTTCAGAGAAAAAAAATTATTTAATTATGAAATAAAAAATTTATACGAGTGTATGTGGGATAAAAAAGATCCTCTTCCATTTATTTCTACAATTTTATTATCACCATTTATTCTTATGAGCAGGTAATGGATATAGTTACACCTTTTAAAATTAATAAAGAAAACAGCGGGCTTGTGAGGAATTATCTTCTGGAAAATAATTTAGAAATGAAGTTTTCATTCAAGCACAAAATATATTATAATTTAGTCCGTCCCCTGCTCCCCATTCCGTTAAGAAAATTATTACAGGAAAAATATAACAGCATCATATCATATAAAGAAAATTTTATAAATGATGAATTAGTAAGTTTAATTTTAAATAATCACCAGGATTTTTCATTATTCCCAAATAACTTTCAGTGCTCTGTTATTCTTACCCATGATGTAGAAGAAGAAGAAGGATTCAATTATATACCTAAAGTTCTTGAATTGGAAGAAGAGTTAGGATTTAAATCATCATGGAATATAGTCCCCTATAAATATAAAATTGATAATGGAATTATTAATCTGATTAATCAAAACAAACATGAAATTGGAATTCATGGATATAACCACGACGGGAAACTTTATTATTCAGAGAAACATTTTAATGAAAGAGTCCCTTACATTAATGATGCATTAAAAAAGTATAATGCTGTCGGGTTCCGCTCCCCTATGGTTCATAGAAATCTCAGGTGGCTTCAAAAATTGGATATATCTTACGATGCTTCATGTTTTGATTATGATCCTTTTCAGCCTTTCCCGGGCGGTACGGGATCAATTTGGCCTTTTATAGCAGGAAAATTTGTTGAATTACCCTACACTATTCCTCAGGATCATACACTATTTTATATACTGAAACAGAAAAATATTAATATCTGGATTGAAAAAATAAAATGGCTGCAAAGGAATAATGGGATGATACTTGTTTTAACACATCCCGATTATCTGCAGTCAAAAGAAAATTTTTCAATGTACAGAGATCTTTTGCAGTATTTAAGAGATATATCAGATGCGTGGTTTTGTTTGCCTAAAGAAATGGCAGAGTTTATAAGACAAAATAGTGTTAAGTATAGCATTTCTTAATTATGGGTACATATTATCTTTGTAGTGGCATTTTTATTGATGTTTGTATCACAATTGGTAGTTGAACGTCCGTTTTTTTTATTTATATTTTATCGTAATTAATAATCTAAAAGGAAAGTCAATATTAAATGAGGTCTACATTCAAATATAGTCTTACAATATTCTTATTTATTATAACAGCAAACTTATACTCACAGCAGGGCATTGAGTTTGGCTCACCGGGTAATGTGGGATATGGAACCCGTTCAGGTTTTTTTGATTTTTCCGATCCTAAAACACTTAATGTTTCTGTCTCTGTTTGGGGCTATGTACCATATCCGGGTAAATATCTTATACCCATTTATACCACCCCTGCTGATTTACTATCCTTTGCCGGAGGACCTACAGAGGAAGCTGATTTGGATGATATAAGACTATACCGTTTAAGAGAAGATGGAACAGAAGAAATTTTAAAATTACAGTATGATGATTTGCTCTATTCAAACAAGCTGGACAGGTCAAACAGAACAATTTCAAATTTAAAACCCGGTGATATTCTTATCGTGCCGGGGGGACCAAAGTATTATTTCAGGGAATGGTTAAGTATAGCACTGTCTATTTTTTCTGCCCTGGTTTCATTAACAATTTTAATATTAAATTTAAATAAATAGTGAGAAGGTAAAAATTGGAAGAGATAAACATTAATAAACTATTAGCAGAATCGAATAACTCTTTAACATTCAGAGACCATGTTAATCTTTTAAAATCTAACTGGATTTATATTTTCCTGGTATGTTTTGTTGTTGTTGGAGGAGCTGTAGTTTACTCATATATGGCAACTGATATTTATGTTGCCTCAACCATAATTAAAGTTACTCCCCAGCAGGGAAGTTTGATAACTTCTCCAATTATTCCGGGGGCTAGGGACATGGGTATAACATCCACTTTTATTCCCAATGAAATTCAAACGATTTATAACAGGTCAATAAGGGAAAAAGTAGCTCAGAGTATAATCGACAGCTTTATTGTAAAACCTAATAACAATTACGCTTTAATAATTGAAGAGGAATCAAATCTTAAAGGTAAGCCTTCACTTAAATCATACGAAGAATTGATGGAAGCACTGGCTAATAGTGTAGTTGCAACTCAGGTTGGTGATCTTGACTTTATTGAAATATCGGTTGAATCACCTTCCCCCACTGAAGCTGCATTAATTGCAAATGCTTATGCTGAAGCTTACCAGGAATTCAACTTATTAATGAACAGAAATCAGCTTACCCAAATAAAAGAAACACTCGATGAGCAAAGAAAAGAAAAAAGAAAAGAATTAACTCAGGCAGAAAATAATATAAAAGCTTATCAGCTTAAGGGTGGTGTAATTCAGCTTGATGCACAGGCAAAAGCTCTGATTGAAAAAATATCAGAGTTTGAATCAAGAATGAACTCAACAAAAATTGAAATGTCAATTTCTGAGGAAACACTTGAAAACCTGAAAGCTGAATTAAATAAGAAAAGCCCCTCGGCACTGCAATATCTAGAAAGTAAATATACTGAACCATACTTACAGCAGCTTCAGGAGCAAATAGCAAAACTTGAAACACAAAGAGACTTTGCAATCCTGGACCCTGTTGCTAAATCAAGTACCAAACTGGATGAAATAAATAAAGAAATTGCCGAATTAAAATCCAGATTAAGCGAAGGTATCAGTAAATATGTTAATATGATTTCTTCATCAAGTCCTGAAGAGATTAAACAGCTCACACAGGAAATTTTTAAAGAACAGGTTAAATATCAATCGTTAAGAGCTTCTTATAACCAGTTAGGTTTGGTGCTTGGATCATACGAAGAAAAATTCAATAATTTACCCGGAAGAACATTAGACCTGGCAAGATTGGAAAGAGAAAGAGAAGTATATGAAAAATTATATTTGATCCTGGAAGGAAAATATCAGGAAGCTTTAATTAATGAGCAGTCAATTGCCGGTAATGTAATGGTAATGAATAAAGCTTATCCTCCAACTGCTCCTTCCAAACCAAACAGACACTTTATAATTATTTTAGGAACGGTAATTGGATTAGGCTTAGGATATGGTTTCGTATACTTTAAATTTTATTTCGATAAGACAATTAAAACTCCGGAAGACCTTGAGAAAAATAATATTAAATTCTTAACCTGGATTCCTAAAATGAAATCCTCAAAAAATGGAGAGGATGAATTTTTATGGTTAAGTGATCCCGATAATATAATTGGAGAATCATTCAGAGCTTTAAGGACAAGAATTCAATTTTCAAAAAGCCATCGTTCAGTAAAAACAATTCTGGTTACTTCTTCGGCTCCTTCTGAAGGTAAAACCATGATTTCTATTAACCTGGCTGGCAGTTTTGCAAGAGATGATAAGAAAACAATAATTGTTGATTGTGATTTAAGGAAACCAAGAGTGCATTCAGTATTAAAACAAAATTTAACACCGGGTCTAAGTGATTATCTTTTTGGTAAAAGCACTTATGAAAATATTTTAAGAATGTCCAAATTGACTAAACTGGATTTTATTCCGGCAGGAACAATTCATAATAGTGCTTCTGAAATATTAAATTCAAAAAGATTAATTGACCTCTTCCAGAAATTAAAAGATAATTATGAATATGTTATTATTGATTCTGCTCCGATATTAGCAGTTGCCGATACAGAAGTTATTTCCAACTTTGTGGATGGAAGCATTCTGGTTACTTCATCAAACTCGACAGAAATTGAATGGGCTAAACAATCAATTTCTTTATTGAAACACGATCACAGTACATTCCTTGGCGTTGTACTTAATAATTATGATTTCAAGTTTGGTTATCCATCAAGTTATAAATATCACGGCTATTATTATAGCGAAAGTAAGAAAGGGAAAAAAGTAAGCTAATTATTCATTCCCGGGCAATTTATAAAACCTGAAAGTTTAACCTTTCAGGTTTTTTTGTTTTAAAATATTTATTTAGGTTTACAAGCATAATCTTCAGGTAGAATTCAATTATAGCATACATGAAACAATTAATTTCTTTGATATTTATTTTTGTAATTCCTGTTTTTTGTCAGGATGTAAAACAACATCCTTTTTCCGGAACACTTGTACTATCGCTTGAAGGAGGTTTTACTCTTGGTAAAACCGATTATTCCGGTTCGCCCTTGGGAGGCAGACTTACTGGTGGTATTGAATATTACTTACCTGCATCAAGTAATCACATATTTGGCATCAGAGGATTCGCCGGTGGACAGCAGATTAATAGCAGTGATGATAATAAAACTGTTTCTATACAAGGTGAGGTTGTACTATTACCTGATGAAATTATAAATGAAATGTACATTGCCGGACTCGCTTTATCATATTCATATTCATTTAAAGACACTTACTTCCCTTTTATTTCATTAGGATTAAGCAATTTATGGTTTAGTCCTAAAATGGAAGATGGACGGAGAGCCCCCAGGAATATGAATAATTTGTATGATAGAAATGCAATTTCATACGATATTAGTCTTGGATTAAAATATGAAGTTGCTGAAAACTGGAGCGTTAAAATTGAAAGCGGTTTTCATTTCCCAAGTACCGATAACCTTGATGATATAACCGTTGGAGAATTTAATGATTTTTATGCAACTGTAATTGCAGGTGTTTCTTATTCACTTTTTGCTAATAAAGATACTGATGGGGATGGAATTCCGGATAATATTGATAAATGTATTGACGCACCTGAAGATTATGACGGGTTTGAAGATGATGATGGCTGCCCTGACCCGGATAATGATAATGATGGTATTCCCGACATTTTAGATAAATGCCCTGATAATGCTGAAGATTATGATGGATTCATGGATAATGACGGCTGCCCTGATATTGATAATGATGGGGATGGTATTATTGATGAAAAAGATGAATGTCCGAATGAAGCTGAAGATTTTGATGGATTTGAAGATGATGATGGATGCCCCGATTTAGATAATGATGAAGATGGAATTAATGATGTTGATGATGATTGTCCTAATGAGCCGGGTTCAGTTGAACTGAAAGGATGTCCGGGAGAAGGGGAAATTGAGACACAGAATAACTATATCGGCGCACCAAAAGAAATTATAATAGAAGGGGAAGCAACATTTTATCCGGGCAAATCTGAAATTAAACCTGAGGCATACCCTGAACTGGACAGGATAGTAAAAATACTTCAATTATATCCTGAAATTAATTGGAGAATTGAAGGACATTCAGATACTGATGAATCACAAAATTTAATGATTCGTCCCCTTTCTCTAAGAAGAGCAGAAGCAATATTAAATTATTTTATTGCAAAAGGATTACCTTCATTTCAGTTTAAGATTTATGATATGGGTGATAAATTCCCTATTGCCAATAATAATACCGAATATGGACGAATGAAAAACAGAAGAGTTGTAATTGTAAGAGAAAATTAGATTTTCTGTTTCTAATATTTCTTTTTTACCGGTAAAAATTAAAAAAGGGGATATTTTTAATTGATAAAACCTTTTATTTCAGCTTAAAATCGCATTTTTTTGTGGTATGATTGTTTCTTAAAAATAGTTTAAGAAACAGGAGAATGATATGTTAAATTACCAAAAAGCTGAAGTATTTGAGAAAACAATTGATAATTTTTCTGTTTTAGACAAAGAAAAAGTAAAGATAAAAGATGTGATCAAGTTTAATCTTGGAGTAGCATATTTTATAGTTTTATGTTTCTTCCTGATTAAATTATTATTCACCTGATTCAATATTTAAAACGGGTTTAAAAAATAAAAAAGCCTTCGCAAGAAGGCTTTTTGCATTTTATACAATTCTTTCTTAAACCACCTTTTTAATTTCTTTAGCCGGAACCCCTGCAACAACTGTATTTGGCAAGACATCCTTAGTAACAACCGACCCGGCACCAACAATAGCATTTTCACCAATAGTAACACCACACATGATAGTTGCTGAAGAACCTATTGAAGCTCCTTTCTTAACATAAGTTTTTACAACCTGCCAGTCAGCTTCAGTCTGCATACTGCCGTCAGGATTTGTTGAGCGGGGGAATTTATCATTAATGAATGTAACGTTATGCCCTATAAATACATTATCCTCTATATGAACACCTTCACAAACAAAAGTGTGAGAGGATATTTTACAGTTCTTACCAACAAAAGCATTTTTTTGTATTTCTACAAAAGTCCCAATCTTAGTATTATCACCTATTGTGCACCCATATAGATTAACAAAATCAAATATCTTAACATTTTCCCCAAGTTTAACATTGTTAATATTCTTTTTTTCCAAACTGTTAAACTCCGATTAATTCATTTGATTTAATTTCAACAAGTCTTCCGCGGTTTCTGATAGATTCATCACTGGCTTCAAGAATTTTTACAACAGCCAGTCCCTGTCTTCCATCGGTAAGAGGCTGCCTGTTTTGTTTAATTGCATCAATAAATTCTTTAGCTCCTAATGATAAAGCCTCAGTTTGATTAACCTTCGGTGAATACATATCCCCTGTTCTGTATTGTACAAGAGCTTCGTGTATACTTTCAACTGTCTTCATTTCAATTCCCGAATTATAAACCTTTATCTTCTCAAAGTTTTCCATATCATCAAACACAAGCATCTTTTTATCACCACCAACAATCATCTTTCTGATTTTAACCGGAGAAGTCCAGTTAACATGGAAATGAGCAAAACAATTATCTTCAAAATAAACTGAAAGATGTGCGATATTTTCCTTACCATTGTAATTGGCAATACCATTTGCAGATACTGCAGCCACTTTATGAGTATCACCAAGTACATAATTCATTATTGAAAGATCATGTGGAGCAAGGTCCCATGTTACATTTATATCTTTCTGGAAAATACCGAGATTTATTCTTACAGAATCGAAGTATAAAATTTTTCCAAGTTCACCGCTGTCTGCCAGTTCTTTCATTTTACGAACTGCACCGGTGTAAATAAATGTATGATCAACAAATATTTTAAGATTTTTTCTTTCAGCTATTTCAATCAGTTCTTCCGCCTGAGCCGATGTTGAAGTAAAAGGTTTTTCAACCCAGACATGTTTCCCTGCAAGCAATGCTTCTTTACTAAATTTATAATGACTTTCAACCGGTGTTGCTATAACAATTATATCGACATCGCTCTTTAGAAGATCCTTCCAATTATCTGACAATTCAGCAGCAGGATATTTAGCTTTTACAAATTTTAATCTTTCAGGAACAACATCACAGGCAATTACTTTTGTAACTTCTTCCTGTGCAAGAAAGTTTCTCACAAGATTAGGTCCCCAATATCCCAAACCTATTATACCAACTGTCATTTTTTAACTCCATGTTTTAATAAATTACTATTTTCCACCACGTAATAAAAACATTGTAGGGATAGTTTGAAATATCAATTGAAGATCAAACCAGGGTGACATATTATTTATATAGTAAAGATCGAGAACTATTGAATCTTTAAATGATACTGAGCTTCTTCCCCAAACCTGCCATACACCTGTGCATCCCGGTAAAACACTAACGCGCCTTTTATGCCATTCATCATAGTTTTCATATTCGTAAGGTAAGCATGGTCTAGGACCGACCAGACTCATATCACCTTTAATTACATTAAACAATTGAGGAAGTTCATCAAGAGATGTTTTTCTTAATATTTTTCCTATCCAGGTAACTCTTTTATAGTTGATAATTTTCCTTCCATTATTACTATCCTCCTTCATAAATTCGATCATCATTTTCTTCCTTTCTTCATCTTCACCATTTGTAGTATACATTGACCTGAACTTGTAGAAGATAAATTTCTTACCGCCTTTACCTATTACATAGTTCTTAAAAAGAATAGGTCCCGGTGATGATAATTTAACAAGGATAGCAATAATTATTAAAAGAGGTGACAGCATTAAAATAAGTATGCTTGCCACTGTAAAATCAAAAACTCTTTTAAATACAAGATTAATTTTATTGTAATAGTGAGGTGAAACATCAATAACAGGTATATCAATATATTTTTCTGTTCCGATTCTACGGGCAACAACACTGAACAATTCAGAAGTTAACCTTACTTTAACATTAAGCTTTTTGCAGTCATCAAGAATTTCAAGCAGCCTTTCATATCCTTTATCATCAACAGCAATTAATATCTCATCAATTTTAAGGTAAGATATTAAATCGGTTAATTGAGATATTCTGCCAATAACTTTTTTGCCGCTTACTACTTCTTCGCCAATAGGAAGGTCATCATCTACAAAGCCAAGTATTTCTATACCAATTGGGTTTTCGAATAAAAGTTTGGTCGCAAGTAATTTACCTGGCTGACCATCACCTACAATAATAACATTCCGGCGGAATCTGTTATTCTTAAGTTTGATATAAAAGTATCTCAGCAATTCCACCCTTACCAGGTACAATAAAGGAAGAGCAAAAAGAATAAATGTAAAGATGATTAATCTTGAATCAATTATATCAGTTGACTTAATGAGAAATGAAACTAAAACTATATTTAACGCTCCATAATAAAGAGCTTTAATTATAGTTATAAGGTGAGATGCCCTGTTTAGAATTATATTAATTCTATAAAGGCCATTAAACTGAAATATAAACGTAAATACAACAGACAGGAGTAAGAATAAAAGAAGCAGCTGTTCGGACTGTACAAAGAATTCAAATATCGAAAGGTTTTCATTTTGCCTTAAGACATATATTGAACAGAAAAATGAAATAAATATTATAAAGACATCAGCAATGCCAAATATAAATTTATATTTTGCTGTCCTCTTCATATTTAATATTTTCATAAGTTCAACATATTTCTTGCCTTAACGGCTATTATAAAAATAAGATCCGGGATTATTTAATAACTTTATCCGGAGACTAAAACTATGCCACCAAAATAGTTATTATAATGTGAATAACCTAAATCAAACATTTCAAAACAGTTCCAAAGTGAGAAGTTTATTTTTTTGTTTAAATTAAACTGAGACATATCATGCAAAAAACTCTTTAATTTTATCTGCAACATATTCAATCTGAGCATCGGTCAATTCAGGATACATTGGTAATGATACTCCCGATTCTGCAAGTCTTTCAGCAACAGGAAAATCTCCCTTTTTATAACCAAGATGGCTAAAACATTTTTGTAAATGAAGTGGTATAGGATAGTGCAAGCCGGTTGAAATACCATTGTCATTTAAAAATTTTGCAAGGCTATCTCTTTTTTCCATTCCCCCTTCCCTGACCTGAATTACATATAAATGATAGACATGTTTTGCGTAATCCATTTCCTGAGGAAGAATAACCGGCTCAAAATCTGCAAGCAGCTCTCTATATTTTTGAGCTACTCTTCTTCTTCCCTCGGTCCAGCTATTAATGTAATTCATTTTAACGCCTAAAACCGCACCCTGTATTCCATCCATTCTATAGTTATGGCCAAATGATTCGTGCTGGTATTTTTTTAATGCTCCATGGTCTCTATACATTTTAACTTTAGTCGCAAGTTCATCATTATTTGTTGTAACAGCTCCGCCTTCACCATAAGCACCTAAATTTTTACCAGGATAAAAACTAAAGCACGCAATATCAAACAACCCGCCCACTTTCCGGTTTTTATATTCAGCCAGGTGAGCCTGGGCACAATCCTCAATCAAAAAAATATCCTTGTCTTTAACAACCCCGGCTATAGAATCAATATCAGCAGGCTGACCATATAAATGAACAGCAACTACCGCCCTAGTTAAAGAATTAACAGCTTCACCAATTTTAGCGGGATCAATATTATAACTAACAGGGTCACAATCTACAAATACTGGTTTAGCACCACACAGGGTTACACCCCATGCAGTAGCAATAAAAGTATTAACAGGGACAATAACTTCGTCACCCGGTTTAATACCTAAAACCCATGAGCACAGATGATTTCCATCTGTTCCCGAACTTACTGCAAAAGCATGTTTTACGTTATGAGCTTTGGCAAATTTGTCTTCAAAATCATAAACGGCTTTACCAAGAATAAAGGAGGAATTATCCAGAACATCCTGAATAGCAGAATTTATTTCATTTTTTATTGATTGATATTGTGTCTTTAAATCCAGAAAAGGTACCTGCATTAATTATATTCCTTTAAAATTATAAATGAATAAAATAATAAACTTAGATAAATTTTTAATTCTGCCCCAAAGTGAAGGAAATTAGTTTTTATGCGAATTTAATTCCTAAAAGAATGAATTAAATTCATATAAAGTGTCTTTTTAGGAAGAGTAAACAAAACAAAACTGTATAAAGTTATCAATAACTGAACCATTTTAAACCATCTATTGAAAAACTTCTTTCGTATGTGGTCCATGCTTAAAAGGTTTTACTAGCCAAAACCTGATTATAAAGAAATTAAGAATTAAAACTCCCAAGAGTGAATAGAACTTGGAATTTAATGGTTCAGCAAATATATAATTTGCAAAAATATTATTTAATACCAGATCAATTCCACACAGTAAACAAAGTAAATAAATATAAATTTTAGTATCCGTTTTATAATTTATCTTCCCTCCTCTTAAAATCGGGAATCCTAAAAGCGCAATTAAAGAGAATGAAATAATGGAAGCAATTTCCGGTATTACCTCTTTATTAGTTAAAAAATGATAAATATTTGTATTAAGGAAAAGAGCCAATAGCATGAATAAGAAGTAAACAATAACCTGTATCGGTGCCGGAGATTTAAAGATATTATATTTGAATATGCAATAGATAGCCCAAAAACCATCTTTATATCCTATCTTTTTTCCTTCTTCATAAGTTCTTCCAAAATATGAAATTCCCATTTCGTAAATTCTTAAATTCATATGAGCTACTTTAGCGATAATCTCCGGTTCAAAACCAAATTTATTTTCTTCAATTTGAATCTGTTGAATTACACTTCTCCTGAAAACTTTATAACCCGATTCAATATCGGTGAGATTAAGATCAGTAAGCATGTTTGAAAGGAAAGTAATTAATTTATTTCCTACAGAATGCCAGAAATATAAAACTCTGTGGGGACCCAAAGGTAAGAACCGTGAGCCAATAACAACATCGGCTTTACCATCAATAAGAGGAGTGAGCAGTTTTTTTAAATCGCGGGGATCATATTCCAGGTCAGCATCCTGAATAGCAACAAAATCACCTGTTACATAATTAAACCCGGTTCTGAGAGCTGCACCTTTCCCCTGATTTTTTTCATGCCTTATTGTTTTTATCTCACTAAACTCACAGGCTAATTTTTCAGAAAGATTATAGCTGTTATCTGTAGAACAATCATCCACAATTATAATTTCAAGACTGAGGTTTTCATCTGCAATATCCCTTAATTTTGAAACACATTCCTCAAGAGTATTCTGTTCATTAAAGCAGGGAATTACAACGCTCAGTTTTACCATTTTATTGCTAATCATTAAAACTTATTTAAAACTATGTTTATGGAGAGGAAAATTCCCCACACTAAAAATATAATCCTGTATTTCTGCCGGAACCAAATCATTGATTCGTAATTTAATTTCTTCTTTAAAGTAGATATGAAGAAATATGTATATAAAGAATATGATACCGCCACACCATAAATAATTGCATCAGACAATAAATCAATGGAAACAAGATATATTATATAAAGAAAGGATAATGAAAAAAGAATAAAACTTCCTACAATTGCTTTTCTTTTACCAAGGAATGTTGGGGTAGTCTGAATCATAGATTTTCTATCAGAATCATTATCCATTACTTCATGATTCAGATGGCCGGCTGCATATAATAAACCGAAGTAAAATGAAAAATAGAGCCCGGAAGAATCTATTATTCCGGTGTATGTATAACCTAGTAAAAATCCTAATGAAGCTCCCAGACTATGAATAAATGTCGAGACTACCGGAATACTTTTCAGAAATATCTTCTGGCCACTGTACATATAATTTAATATTACTATAGTGGCTACTATTATTGCGGAAATGTAAGATACAAGGAGTGCCAGCAGCAGAGAAATAAATAATAAACTTATAGATAATATTTTAAGGCTTACTAAATCTATATCCCCCTTAATTAAAGGGCGGTTAACTTTATTTATATCATTCTTATCATATTCGTATCCCGACCAATCATTTGCTGTAAAAGCATGCCCAAGCAAACAATAAGAAGATAGCATAATAATCATCCACACCGGAAATACTTCATATTGAAATGGTTGTGGATTAAATATTATTCCAATGAAAGTTACTCCCCCTATTAATAGGATTTCCTTTAATCTTACAACTTCATAATAAACCCTGAGTCTTTCGGTAAATGAACCGGAATAACTTTTTTTACTATATTCTTTCGTGGAAATATTCATTTATCTTAAAGAGGTTTATTAATATTGAACAAATATTATACCCATATGTTCATTTTTAACTTAATATTACCGATTTTTTCTAAAAAGTAAAATTAATGCTTTTTTATTTATACTATGAAAAACCGTTTTGACAGCAGTTCTTTTTTTTAATGTGTCAGAAAAGTACTTTTCCCTTTTACTATTCTCAATATAAAACTAAGAAATAAAAAAACATTTACCAATCGCATAAATAAATAGATGAAATGGAATGAGGCATAAATATTGTTTTACTAAAACAATCAATATTTTTAACATCCTTTAATTCTTTATAATGTGTGGTTTTGTAGGAATAATAAATAAAAATGGAAATGATATAAATCCTTTCCTTCTTTCATCTATGGCTTCTAAAATTAATCATAGAGGACCGGATGATGAGGGATCATTTATTGAAGGGAATTTAGGATTATTCCACAAACGTCTCTCAATCATTGATATTGAATTAGGTCATCAGCCAATGAAACGGGGGGATTTGATAATAGTCTACAATGGTGAAATTTATAATTATAAAGAATTAAGAGAAGATCTTAAAAGATCTGGTTATTGCTTCGATACGAACTCCGATACTGAAGTACTCTTAACAATGTATGAAGCCTATGGACTGGATTTTATTAAGTACATTAATGGGATGTTTGCATTTCTTATTTATGATAAAAGAAGAAGACAAATCATTGCAGGCAGAGATCACTTTGGTATTAAACCATTATATTACTATACCCATAACGAACATATAATTTTTGCTTCAGAAATAAAAGCTATACTTCCCCACCCTGCTGTAAAAGCTGAACCGGACTATGATTCAATTAATGAGTATCTGACATTTCAATATGTCCTCGGTAAAAAAACTTTGTTCAAAAATATTTTCAAAATTCTACCGGGACATATTATGACTATTAACCTGGATGATTTTGAAATAAATACAATAAAGTATTGGGATCCATCATATAAGATAGATACTAGTCATACAGAAGAATATTTCACAAGAGAATTAAGAAATCTGATTGAGAATTCGATTGAGCTGCAATTAAGAAGTGATGTACCGGTTGGCACATATTTAAGCGGTGGCATGGATTCAAGTATTGTTACATTACTCGCTTCTGAAAAAATTAAATCAAATGGAAAAAGATTAAAATCTTTTACCGGAGCTTTTAAAGAGGGAAAAGAATTTGATGAGACCCACTATGCTGAACTGGTCAGCAAAAGAAGTGATGCAGAAATGTTTACTGTCTATCCTACCTCCAGAGATTTTGTTGATCTCCTTCCCAAACTTATATATCACCTTGACGAACCTGTTGCCGGTCCGGGAGTTTTCCCACAGTATATGGTTTCGAAACTTGCTTCAAGTGAAGTAAAAGTAATTTTAGGTGGTCAGGGTGGTGATGAAATATTTGGTGGATATGCACGCTATGTTATTGCTTATCTCGAACAGGCTTTAAAGGGTGCAATATTTGAAACAAATGAAGAGGGAGAACATATTGTTTCCCTCCAGTCAATGATTCCAAACCTACCGTATATAAAAAATTATATACCCATGCTTAAAGAGTTCACAAAGATGGAACGCTTTGAGCCAATGGATAAAAGATATTTTCATCTGATAGACAGAAAAAATGGTTCTCATACTTTATTTACCGAAGAATTTCAAAATAAATACAACCGGGAATTTTTATTCCGGAATTTTCAAAAATTATTTAATCATCCTGATACTCTCTCTTATTATAACAAGATGACACACTACGATATTCTGAATAACTTACCGGCACTTCTACATGTTGAAGACAGGGTAAGTATGGCTGTGTCATTAGAATCAAGAGTTCCTCTCATTGATTACAGAATTGTTGAACTTGTTGCATCAATGCCCCCATCAATGAAATTTAAAGGAGCAGAGATGAAATACATATTAAAGAAAAGTATTCAGGATATTCTTCCACGGGAAATCTTAAACCGAAAAGATAAAATGGGTTTTCCGGTTCCTCTCCATCTCTGGGCAAAAGGTGATGCACAGGAATTTTTTAAAGATGTACTCCTTTCCAAACAGTGCCGCGAAAGAGGAATATTTAACGTTAAAGCATTAGAAAAACAAATTTGCCATGAACGGGCTTTTGGAAGAACCTTATGGGGTATGCTAAGCCTCGAACTCTGGTTTAAAACTTTTATAGATGATAATTCAATAAAACAAAATATTAAGGAATATGAACACACATCAGCCTATTGAAAAAAATCTTTCTCACAATCACTCTTTTATAAATAACTGGAGTGTTAAAAAAATTGGTGTTATTGGTCCCGGTATAGTAGGAATGCCCATGGCTGCATTGTTAGCTAATGCCAGGATTAAAATCGGAAATGATAAGCCTGCTGAAGTTGTTGTAATTCAACGGAACTCCCGGTTCTCAGGGTGGAAAGTTGATGCTATAAACTCAGGACAATCAACAATAGGCGGAATTGAACCAGGGCTCGATGAAATTGTTTCCAACCTGGTTAAAGAAAAATTGTTAAGAGCCAGTCATAATTATTCAGAATTAACCGATGCAGATGTAATTCTTGTCTGTGTTCAGACAGATAAAAAAGGATTTGAACCTGACTATGGTCCTCTATTCGAATCATTAACAAATCTTGCAGAGGTTTTACAGAATAAGCCAAAAGAAAAAGTTCCTTTAATCATATTTGAAAGTACATTAGCTCCATCAACCATGAATACTTTAATAAAAGATCACTTCAAAAAATATGGTTTGGTAGATGGAGAAAATATTCTGCTTGGGAATAGTCCAAACAGAGTAATGCCCGGCCGTTTGGTAGAAAGAGTAACAACATCAGATAAATTAGTTGGTGGATTAAATTCATTAACACCAAAACTTATTCATAAATTATACTCACACATAGTTACTAAAGGGGAACTTTCTCAGACAAACAGCATTACTGCAGAAATTATTAAAACTTTTGAAAATGCATACAGAGATGTACGTATTGCATTCTCTTCAGAGATAGTAAGATTTTGTGATGAAAATGATATTAATTTTTATAAAGTAAGAGATGAAGTGAATAAACTAAGAGGACAAACAGATAATGCTTCAAAAGTTTTCAATGCAGTGCCTGTCGGTGGAATGTTAGTACCAACACTTGGCGTTGGAGGTCATTGTCTCCCTAAAGATGGAATTCTTTTATGGTGGAGAAAAATTCAGGCTGATTCAGATACTTCTTTAAGTCTCATTTTAAATGCGCGTAAAATTAATGATGAATCTCCACAGAAAACAATTGAACTTGCCGAGAGAAAATTTGGTGATCTGTCAGGAAAGAAAATAGGATTGTTAGGGGCAGCATACAGATTCAATTCAGAAGATACAAGAAACTCCCCCACTCTTGTTTTAGCAGATCTTTTATTAAAAAAGAACTGCGAAGTGAAAATTCATGATCCGTTTGTAAAACCAGGCGATCAGAATATTCTTAAATATGGTTTTGAAAATATATTCACAAATGATATTGATGAAGTCTTAAACTTTTCTAATTACTTATTTATCTGCACTGCACATAATTTTTATTTTGAAAATAAAGATAAGATATTTGATTCAGGTGCTTCGGGTATAATTGATGCCTGCAATATTTATTCTGAAGACATAACAAAAAATCATTTTAACAGATACACAGGCATCGGAAGAGGAAGAAAAGATCCTGATCAAGAATTTATTGATTTTGTTTTCAACAGTTATAGAGTTGTAGAACGCGGTGTTGCAAATGAATTATCTAACCTGGTTGAGTTCTTTAATAAAAATTATGCTAATGATGAATTCAACAAAATTAATTTTAAAGAGGTGCAAAGATTAGCTGCTGGCTGCGGTACCGGTTGCATTATTGATGACCCGGGAGAATTAAATGAAATTCCGATTTATAAAGGATATAGTTCTCTTCTAGCAGATTACGCAGTTAATTCCCAGTTACTTAACGTATAGTTTCCATGATTGAAAAAAAAGAAACCTGGGGGATTGCCGGCGGCGGTATCCTTGGAATGTCTTTAGCTCACCAATTGGCTAAATCCGGTTACAAAGTTATTTTGTATGAAGCAGCCAATGACTTAGGTGGACTTGCTGCTTCATGGCAATTAAATAATATTATATGGGACAAGTTTTATCACGTGATTCTTCTCTCCGATACAAACACAAGGGAATTATTAAAAGAACTAAATCTCGAAAAAGAAATTAATTGGGTTGAAACAAAAACAGGTTTTTATACCGAAGGGAAATTATACTCAATGTCAAACACATTAGAGTTTTTAAAGTTTCCCCCTTTGGGTTTAATTGATAAAATGAGACTAGGTGCAACAATTTTTTTTGCATCAAAAATAAAGAACTGGAAAAAATTAGAACAGGTATCTGTTGAAAGCTGGTTACAGAAATGGTCGGGTAAAAATACATTTAATAAAATCTGGCTGCCCTTATTAAAAGCAAAACTGGGAGATAATTATAAAAATGCCTCGGCTGCTTTTATCTGGGCCACTATCCAAAGGATGTACTCAGCAAGGAAAGAAGGATTAAAGAAAGAAATGTTCGGCTATGTAACCGGAGGAGGCTACTCAAGAATATTAAAAGAATTTTACAGTGTTCTTGTTAAAGATGGAGTAGAAATTAAAACAGGTTATGCTGTAAACAAAGTATATAAGTCCGATGCTCAGATAAAATTTGAATTTAGTAATGGCAGTATTGAAACTGTTGATAAAGTAATTTTAACAATGCCTTCACCTATAGTGCTAAATATTTGTCCGGATCTTTCTACAGAAGAAAAGGAGAAATTAAAAAATATAAAATACCTTGGTGTAGTTTGTGCATCATTACTTTTAAAGAAACCGCTGGACAAATATTATGTAACAAATATTACAGATTCATTTGCACCATTTACCGGTGTTATTGAAATGTCGGCTTTGGTTGACAAAAAAGAATTTAATGGAGAGAACCTGGTATATCTTCCTAAATATGTTTCTCCGGACGATCCCATCTTTAACAAGACGGATGAAGAAATAAAAGAAGAGTTTTTTTGTGCATTAATGAAAATGTATCCTCATATAAATGAGAATGATCTTATTTATTTTAAAGTAGCAAGGGCAAAAAATGTTTTTGCACTTTCAACTTTAAATTATTCTCAAAACCTTCCTGATATTAAAACTTCAGTACCCGGTTTATATATATTAAATTCAGCGCATATCGTTAACGGGACATTAAATGTAAATGAAACTCTTGGATTAGTAAAAAATAAACTCCGGGAAATTATTTAATAATAATGAACAATATTTTAATTCTTACAGGAGGTATTTTTTGGCTATTAGTTTATATAGAAATTATCAGGAAAGGATTTAAAGATAAAACTTATGGGATGCCTTTGGCTGCTTTACTTGTAAATATTTCATGGGAGTTTATCAGTTCTTTTGTATTTCCTGCTGAAGGAATTCAATTATATATTAACTATTTATGGTTTTTCCTGGACCTGGTAATTCTACTTCAACTACTGATTTATTGGAAAAATGAATTTGATATAAAATCGTCTTTCATATTTTACTCTTTTATTTTTATATCTGGTTTAACAGCTTACTTTATTGTACTAATTTTTTCAAAAGAATTTGGAATTACAATAGGCTCCTTTTATGTAGCCTTTGGAGACAATTTAATGATGTCAATCCTTTTTATAACTATGCTTCTGCACCGAAAGTCTTTAAGAGGGCAATCAATTAGCATAGCATTATTTAAATTATTAGGAACTCTTTTTATAGTTATAGCTTATTATGATTTCACAACTGAGATCAGAAATTCATTATTATTACAGTTCCTTTATATTTCTATTTTTGTTTTTGATTTTATTTATCTGTGTCTTGTATACTTACAATCAAAAAAATCTTTTCTTTTTCCATCTGTTAAAGATAAAATATTACAGTACTAATTTTTATGATAACCTCTTTGGAAAATAAAAAAATAGCAAGTATATCTTTAGACCTTGACAATCAATGGTCATATATGAAAATACATGGAGATTCGGGCTGGGAAAGGTTTCCTTCTTATTTAGATAGATTCATTCCACATACACTTGATTTACTTGATCAATTAAAACTAAGAATTACTTTTTTTATAGTCGGGCAGGATGCTGCTCTTGATATTAATAAAGAATATCTTTCTCAAATAACTAAAAGAGGACACGAAACAGGCAATCATTCATTTCATCATGAATCCTGGCTTCATCTATATCCTAAAGAAAAAATAAGAGATGAAATACAACGTGCTGAAGAGAAAATTGAAGAAGCAACAGGAGAAAAACCAAAAGGTTTCCGTGGTCCGGGTTTTAGCTGGAGCAATGATCTTCTTGAAGTTCTCACAGAACTTAATTATGAATTTGATGCTTCAACTTTACCAACTTATATAGGTCCGCTGGCGAGACTCTATTATTTTAAAACTGCCAACCTTACTGATGAAGAAAAAAAAGAGAGGAAGAAATTATTCGGTACATTTAAAGACGGCTTCAGACCAAACAAATCATATTTCTGGAAAGTGAATGGAAATACTGAATTGCTGGAAATTCCAGTTACTACTATACCTGTTTTAAAAATTCCATTTCATCTTAGTTATTTAATTTATCTTCATAACATTAATCCTTTTTTAATGAAGAGATATCTTGACACAGCAATAATATTATGCAAAGCAACAAATACAAATCCAAGTTTTCTTCTACACCCACTTGATCTTATAGGTGGAGATATGGTTCCTGAATTAAAATTTTTCCCCGGTATGAATGTAAAGAGTGAAGTAAAAACAAATATTTTTATTAATGTTATAAAAAGATTACAAAAAGATTTTCACCTGGTTAATATGAGTGAACACGCAGCTTTGATAAAAAAAGAAAAGATTTTATGATTAAAATTTTGAAGAATGATTTCTTAATTGTAATTATTGTTTCAGCGGTTATTGTACTGCCATTTATTAATCAGGCTTACTATATAGATGACTTTATTTATTTAAGTGCAGCAATTCAATATAATGAATCAGGTTTCGACTCTTTCCGTGGTATGAGTGACCAGGAAGGGTTTGTTGTTCCAAATTATTATTTAACTCACCCATTACTCTGGCCATGGTTCCTTTCATTATTTATAAAAATTTTTAATACTACAAATGAAGCAGTTCTTCATTTATTGCCGCTGGTTCATTTAATAATAACAGGTATATCTTCATTAATTATTGCAAAACGATTTTCAAACAAACCGCTAACTGCGACTATACTTTTCCTCATATTACCTGCAGTAATGCTTCTGTCACATGTTTTAATGACTGATCTTCCAACAGCAGCTTATTTTCTTCTTGCAATTGCACTTCATATTGAAGGTATAAATAAAAGCAAAAATATTCTTTTTCTTTGTGCAGGTATTACTGCTTCAATCTCCTGCGGAATATCATACCAGGCATTAATGATTATCCCTATAATTCTTTTTTATAATATTTTAAATAAAGAAAAAAAGTTTTCAGCATATCTTACAATCGTAATACCCTTTATAACTTTTGCAGCATGGTTTATCTATACGTGGATTGAATTTGGAATACCTCATCCACTTGTTTCCTTTCAATGGGGTGACGTGGTTCTAAGAAGTTTGACTGCAGGTTTTTTGCCTAAACTAATTGCAAATATAAATGTATTAGGGGCGACTACAATTTTTCCTGCAGTTATTCTTTTAGTTTATTCTTTAAATCAAACCTTCCGGAAATTAGCAATAGTTTCTTTGATTATTTCTTTACCGTCGGTTTTTATTTTTGCTTCCCGATATTCAATAGTACAAAAGGTTTTATTTGTTATTTATTTTTCTGCAGGACTTTTAATCATCCTTAGATTTATAAAATTCTTTTTTGATTCAATAAGAACAAAAGAGAAACAAAATATTTTTCTTTCCGTTTGGTTCCTTGCATTTTACTTTGCGATTGTTCTTTTAATGCCTATAGGAGTTGCAAGATATCTGCTGCCGTCTTTCCTGCCATTGATTATTTTATTTATTAAAGATGCCGAGAAAATTTTTAAACATGAAAAACTAAAGCCTGCTTTAACATTCAGCATAATTATAACAGCAGTATGGGGGTTATTATGTTCAATATCAGATTATCATCTGGCAGATATTTACAGAAATATAACTAAAGAAATCAAATCTACTTATTCAGATCGCAATATCTGGTTTAGCAGCGACAGCTTTCAATGGTATATGAAACAGGAAGGATATAAACCTGTTCTTTACAACGATAATAGTCCGGCTATTGGCGATATAATTGTAATGTCAACCGAACTATGGCCTTACTATGTACCCGATGTTATGGAGCGGGCAAAAGAAATTAATAGAATAGAATTTAATTCAGCCTATCCGATAAGAACAATGAATCAGGCATCAAATGCCGGGTTTCATGATCATCTGCAGGGGGTGCTGCCTTTTACAATAACCAAAAGCAAGTTTGAAATAATATATATATACGAAATTGTAAAATAGCCAATGACAAAACTTAAACTTCTTCCTGAATCTGCTTTAATTAAAACCGGACCTGTTGATCATGCCGACTGGAATTATAAATCAATAATTAAGTTTATTCAGAAAAAGCGATTTGAAATTTGTATAAATCTGCTCAACAGAAAAAAATATAACCGACTGCTTGAAATTGGTTATGGCAGCGGAATCTTTATACCATCCTTAGCTGAATTAGCCTCAGAAGTTTATGGAATTGATATTCATAATAAAAATGAAGAAGTAAAAGAAGTCCTGCATAATCATAACATTGATGCAAAATTATTTAGTAGTAGTGCAGAAGAAATTCCTTTTGAAGATAAATTTTTTGATGTAATAGTTACAGTCAGTGCAGTTGAGTTTATTGATAATCTAACAAAAGCCTGCAAAGAAATTAAACGGGTTCTTAAAGATGATGGCATTTTTATTGTAATTACTCCGGGGTATTCGCCTATAGTTGATTTGGGTTTAAAGATTTTAACCGGTGAAGATGCAGAAAAAGATTATAAAGATAGAAGGAATAAAATAATTCCGACATTATCAGAACATTTTATTATTAAAGAAAAAATATTTTTCCCAAAATTTACAACACGGGTTGTTCGCCTGTATAATGGATTAAAGTTAGTTAAGAAATAAAAATAAAATTTCTTTTATGAAATTACACTTTACAAAGCTTGATATTTTTGTTTTAATAATAATTGCATTTCTGGGATTTATAAATCTTGCTACCCCTTTTGGTGGAGACCAGGCTCTCTTTATAACAGGCTCACAGGCACTTGCCGATGGTAAAACTTTATATAAAGATTTTTGGGATTATAAACCACCGGGCATCTACTATTTCTATTACATAGCGGGTTCAATATTTGGATTTACAGAAGTAGGAATTCATTTATTTGAATTATTACTCTGGTTATCATTTTCAATCTTCTTAATTATTTCATTAAGATATTTAAACATTTTTGAAAACCGCTACATCGTAAGTTTAGCTCCGCTTTTTACTGCAGGTATATATTATATCTCCAGCACTATTTTTACTTTAACACAAGTTGAAGGAATAATTAACAGTTTTCTTTATTTAACTTTATTTCTTGCAATACAAGCTTCAAAAGTTGAAAAAAGAAAATTTATTCTTTTAACTTTTTCAGGATTAATTGGAGGAATAGTCTTAACATTTAAATTGATGTTCCTGCCAATTATTGGTATGTTCTGGTTAAGCACATTCATATATACTGTCTTCATACAAAAACAAAATTTTGTTAAGACTATAAAAGAATTTTTCCTGCCTGTAGCTGCAGGATTGGCAATTCCCCTGCTCATTCTTTTTATTTATTACTTACAAACCGGAATATTAGAACTAGTTTACAAAACATTAATTGTTTACCCTCCCAGGTTACTTAATGAGGTACCACTTGGCGGATATAGTAAATTATACAGATTGTTTATCTGGTACTTCGATAAATTCCAGATAATGATTGCCGGAGGAATTTTAGGAATAATAATTTCTTTGTTTTATAAAAAAGATTTATTCCTGACTAATTTAATATTCTGGCTGCTGCTTGGAATTGTTGTTATTGTATTAACAAGAATCTCCTGGTGGAGATATCATACACATCTTCTTAATGTTCCTGTTGGAATTTTATTTCTTGTTACAATCGATTTCATATCATCTGCTGTTAAAAAATATAAGTTTGTTAATTCCTGGATTGGTAAACTTGCAATTATTCTTACTTTTTTTGTTCTCTTTTATACAGAAGTAAAAGCTTGTTTTCCTAAAACCCGGTATACATTTAAATATTTAAAAGCTTCAGCTGAAATTGAGAAAAAAAATGTAATTAAAGGTCTTACAGACGATAATAATAAATATCCTTATACCTATAAAAATATTGATATTCTTAATAAACCAAACAGCCTGCCGGGGGATATCTTTGCAGCATCAACACCGCTTTTTTATTATTTGTCAGGAAGAAGCCAGGCTACTCCGTTAAATGGCTGGATTCTCGAGCTTTTTCTTAAGGAACAGTGGCCTGAGTTTATTAAACAATTAAAGGAAAAACAGCCAGCTTATATTTTTATCGGAGATAAATATCCTGACCTGGTTCCAAATCTTTCACCTGAGACAGCACAATTTATAAAAGAAAATTATACTGTAGTTCGGAGTAACAAAAGCGGTATCTGGTTTGTTAATAAAAAACAATTACAAAATTACTCTGCTGTAAAATGAGTTCTAAAGTAAAAATATTTTTGTTTTCAATATTATTACTTCTTGATGGTTGTACAATAGAACCTCCGCCTGAGAGTGAAATGGAGAAGCTGACGCACTGGCATCTTCAAGCATTAAATTTGCCTTTTGAAATTACTGAAATAAATTTCTTTCCTAAGGAATATAACAGAAAAGAAAAATATTACCCGGTTACAATAAAAGTAAAAGCTAACATTTTGGACAAGGATAAAAAAAACATTATTTATACTGTTGATAATACTTATTTTGTAAAGTTCCATAGGATTCTATACGAATACTGGCTTGCACATTTTAATCTTGTAAGAGAAGCTCCTGTTGAATCTATAGTAAAAGATATTTGTTCTGAAAAATTTTCTGTTGATGAAAAAAATGTTGAGGTAATTTCAATTAATTCTATTCCTGATAATCAGTACTGTTATCCAGTTGAAATTACGATAAAAAACAAAGGCACTAACAGCACTTTCACTCTTCCATTTCATCAGGATGAATTTGGAATCTGGCATATAGGAGTAAGCAAGTTGATAACTCCCGAAAGTACTGTCAGGTCTTTTTTATCTGAAGTTAATGAAGGAAACACTGACAAAGCACGAAGATATTTTTCTTATGGATATAAACTTGGTTATGATGAATTGGATCAAAAAAATCTTGAAGAATTATTTCCCGTAGGATCAATTAAAGATGTTGCAGTATCTGATGTAATAACCAGAAATGATACAGCAAATTTAAACTTAACAGTAGTTAAAACTAATCTCGATACTTTTAAAACAAATCTTGAATTTATTAAATTGGGTATTGAATGGAGATTTAATTATAATGGCTGGGACTGGAAATTTAAACCAGCCGATTCAATAAATTTGGGTTCAACAGAATGAATAAACCATTAGTCTCAATAGTCATTTCCGGTTACAACGAAGCTGCTATTTTAAAAGAAAATCTCGGCAAAATTTGTGATTATATGTCCGGACTTGAAAATATTTACAACTGGGAAATAGTTTTTATTAATGATGGCAGTACAGATGATACAGGTAAAATTGCAGACGAGTTTGCAAAACAAAAGGAAAATATTAAAGTACTTCACAATAAAATAAACCGCTCTTTAGGAAATTCTTTAAGAAGAGCATTCACTGCATGCAGCGGGGATTATATTGTTACACTTGATATTGACTTAAGCTATTCTACCGAGCACATTGAAAGGATGCTTGATACAATTGTTGAAACCCAGGCTGATGTTGTTATTGCTTCACCTTATATGAAAGGCGGGAAGGTAACCAATGTTCCTTTCAACAGGGAATTTTTCAGTAAAGTGGTTAATAAATTTTTATCACTCCTTTCACATCAGAAGATTTATACTTTTACAGGAATGGTGAGAGCATACAATGCCAAATTTCTCAAGAATCTTTCGATTAAGTCCCAGGACTTTGAAATAAACCCGGAAATAATTTATAAAACTTTATTGCTCAGAGGAAGAATAGTTGAAATACCTGCACATTTAGATTGGAGTTTTAAGAAATCTACCTCTGTAAAAAGAAAATCCAAAATACAATATTCAAGAGGCATTCTTTCCGGATTAATGTCCGGGTTCATATTCCGTCCCTATATCTTTTTTATGCTTGTAGGATTAATCCTTCTTATACTTTCACTTTATATAATTATCTGGTTATTAATAAATACAGTTACGATCTATCCTGAATTAACTATCGCAGGACAATATTTTGATGATACCTTCTCATCTGCCGTCGCAGAAATTTTCAGAAGAAAACCACATGCTTTTTTTGTAGCAGGTATATCCCTTATTGTAGCTCTTCAGTTTCTTAGTCTTGGATTTCTTTCACTTCAAAGTAAAAGATATTTTGAAGAGCTCTTCCATCTCAATACAACTATTCTAAAAAAGCACAATAAGTTTGATTCGGAATAAGTCAGAATAATATTTTTTCTTCTCTCTTTTTAATAAATTTCACATTAATTATTTTAAAACAAAGATTGAATTAAGGATAAAACTTATGGCTCAAAATCATTCTATGGATATTGTTTCCGAAATTGATCTGCAGGAAGCTGATAATGCAGTTAACCAGGCAATTAAAGAAATAACCCAGAGGTATGATCTTAAAGATTCCAATACTACAGTTGAATTGAATAAAAAAGATAAATTAATTTTAATTAATACCAAGGATGATTATTCCCGTAAGGCAAGTATCGATATTCTGCAATCAAAATTTATTAAGAGAGGTATATCTGTAAAGGCTTTAAAGATTGAAGAACCTGAACCGGCGGCAGGCGGCAGGCTTCGTCAGAAAATTACTTTGCAAAGCGGTATATCGAAAGAGAATGCAAAAACTATTACTAAAATGATTAAAGATTCTAAACTTAAAGTTAATGCACAAATCCAGGATGAAAAGATAAGAGTTCAGGGGCCAAAGATTGATGATCTTCAGCAAATAATTAAAATGATAAAGGATGCTGACTTACCTTTTCCCACTCAGTTTGTTAACTTTAAATAAATGCAAAGGATGTATGATTTATGCAGACTGATGACGACCTTGTTTGGAGATGCCAGTATTGCGGTGTAGAAAATACAGTGTGGGTTGATTTAACAGCAGGTGATAAACAGGACTTTATTGAAGATTGCAGAATATGCTGCCGTCCGAACAGAATCATCATTACGGTAGATGCAGAAGATGATGAGAATGTTCTTGTAGAGTCGCGCTTAAGTGATGAATAATTTTTTCAGCGACGCGAATAGGCTTCTAAATCTTCATCGCCGAAAAGTGCTGTTTTTATTGCCCATACACCAATAAAAACATTAACAAGGATAACTACAAGAAAGACTATGCCGAGTAATTCAAGGATGTTCATTCTTTGCTCCTTTTTTTGTTACCGGTTTTAATTAATTATCCCGCTTGATCATTTTCTCCTTATGATTTTCTGCTTTAAGAATTCTAATCCATTATCATTCTTAAGAAAGAAGAACTATCCTCATCATCATCTTTATCCTGATTTACTTTTTCTTCTTCTTTTCTCTCAGCTTTTTCTTTTGAAAAACTGTAACGTGAATTTTCAAAAGTAAAACCTGTCTGAGGATCATCATCATCCTTTCTTGTAAAAGATGCTTTGGGTTTCTGTACTCTCAGTATTGTTGGGACTTCAAGATCATCTTTGTCATATTCATCTGTCCCTGCAAAACTAAACCCGCTCCTGAAATCTTTTTCTTTCTCAGGTGTAACCTTGAAATGCTTTGAAGAAAAGCTTTTCTGTGCACTATCAAATCCTGTAGCTATAACAGTATAGGATACTGCATCATTCATCTCTTCTTTTCTAACGCATCCGAAAATTACATTAGCTTCTTCACCTGCTGCTTCAAAGATTACATTGTTGCCTTCATTTATTTCCTGCATTGTTAGGTTGCTTGAGCCGGTAACATTAAGCAGAACACTCTTCGCACCTTTTATATTTATTCCTTCCAATAATGGACTTGAAATAGCTTTTTGTGCAGCTTCAATTGCCCTGTTTGCTCCGCTGGCTGTACCGCAGCCCATTAATGCCTCCCCGCTTGAATTCATTACTGCGCGTACATCTGCAAAGTCAACATTAATGAGACCTTCGATTGTAATTATGTCAGCAATGCCCCTTGTTGCTTCGTAAAGAATTTCATTTGGTTTATCAAAAGCATCAAAAGCATTTATTTCTTTTTCAAGAACACTTAACAATCTCTCGTTTGGAATAATTATCAAACTATCAACATATTGCTTTAATTCCTGAATTCCCTGTTCTGCATTAAGCATACGCTTTTTACCTTCCCACCTGAAAGGTTTGGTAACAATTCCAACTACCAGAGCACCAATACTTTTAGCTATAGATGCTACAACAGGTGCACCACCTGTTCCGGTACCGCCGCCCATACCTGCTGTAACAAAAACCATATCGGAACCAGAAAGCACTTCGGATATTTTCTCCCGGTCCTCTTCAACTGATTTTCTTCCAACATTAGGGTCAGCTCCTGCACCGAGCCCGCGTGTAATGTTACTGCCGCATTGTATTTTATGAGAAGCACTGCTGCTGTTCAGAACCTGTGCGTCAGTATTTATAGCAACATATTCAACACCAGTTAAACCGCGCTTAATCATACTTTCAATCGCATTGCAGCCTCCGCCGCCTACTCCAACCACTTTAAGGATTGCTGACATTGGCTTTTCCCTGTCTAGAGTTGCAAACCGGGACATAGTTCCTCCTTATTTATTTTATAATTCATCAAAAAATTGCTGTACTCTTTTTACTATACGGGTAATTTTATTTTTACTTCCCTTGTTTCTTTTTTTGATAAGAGACATATAGTCACTTGATTTACCACCTGGTATTCCCCTGATTAAACCTGCAACAGTTGCAAATTCAGGGCTTTCAATTTCATTCGATAAACCTTCACCCTGGATAACAGGCACACCAATTCTTGCAGGCAAACCAAATACTTCTTCAGCAAGTTCACTACATCCTTTTATTAAAGAACCGCCGCCTGTTAAAACTATTCCAGCTTTAATTTTATTTTTAAATCCGGCGCTTCTTATTTCATTATCAACCAGAACAAAGAGTTCTTTCATTCTTAAACTGATAATTTGAGTTAACAGGCTTATAGGAATTTTTGTGTTTCCTCTTGCACCAACTCCTTTAATAAGAATATCCTCTTCACGTATAATTGCACTTTCAGTTGCATAGCCATAATCTTTTTTCAATTTTTCTGCTTCTTCTGTTATAATACCTAAAGATTCACGTATATCATTAGTTACCTGGTTTCCGGCAACACCTATTACACGAGTATGTTTAATTGCTTTTCTATGAAAAACCGCAATGTCTGTTGTACCGCCGCCTATATCAATAAGAGCAACACCAAGATCCTTTTCGCTCTCTTCAAGTACAGATGAACTTGAGGCAATAGGCTGAAGGATATAATCTTTAACTGTAAGTCCTGCTCTCTCAACAGATTTTTTTATATTTTGAATTGCAGGAATTGAAGCAAGTACTATATGGTTTGTTGCTTCAAGCCGTGAACCTGACATACCAATCGGATTTTCAATCCCGCTTTGGTAATCAATGGAGAATTCTTCAGGTATGATATGAAGTATCTGTCTGTCTGAAGGAATTCTTATTGTTCTTACATCAGCTTCGAGCCTTTCAAGATCACCTTTAGTTATTTCATGATCTTCACTGTTAATGGTTACATAGTTCCTGTGTCTCATTGAAGTTATATGCTCACCAGCAACACCTACATTAACAGTGCTTATATCGAACCCTGCACGATTGCAGGCAATTGATACTGCTTCCCTTATAGCTTCTGCAGTCTTTCCTATATTTGCAACAAGACCTTTGTGCAAACCTTCGGAGGGAGCGACTCCAAAACCAAGTGTATTGAAACGCCCGTCTTCAAATTTTTCTGCTATAACAGCGCAAACTTTTGTAGTACCGAGATCAAGACCGGCTATAATATTGTTCTTCATTATAATTCCGTATTCTGTAAATGTCCTATATAAATATCGTTGTAAAATCTAAGGTCTATATAATCACTCTCTATATCCTTAGTCAGATAATTATTCATTAATGCTTCAAGTGTTACCAGTTTACCTGCTTCATTATTTCTTCCGAAGATAACGGGAATGGTTATACCTGAATAAGTAAGTATAACATCACCGCCGTTTCTTAAATTAATTTCTGAAATAGCTTTAAGAGGTTTAGCATCTGTTAACTCCGAAGCATCAATAATTTTATATGCCTGAGTAATATCTTCATTAATAATTTTTTTTAAAGGTTCAAATTTATTACTACCCGATACATTACTCAAAACAGGAATGTCCATAAGTTTTGTATCAGGAAATACAGGAAGAATCTGAAAATTTTCTGCTGCAAAGAGTGCTTTGTTATTCTGAATAATTACTCCGTAAATTTTTTTCTCAGTCAGATAAACAATTACTTCTTTTTCATTCTTTAATTTTACTTCTGCATTTTTTATGTAAGGATGTTTTTCAAGCCTGCTTTTAATTATCTGCAGAGTTAATCCTTTATAATTTTTTATGTTATCAAGCCTGGCGAAAGAGAGATATTCATTTTCATTTAAAAGATTATTGCCGCTCAGCTTAATGCTTTCAATTACAGGATTTTCTTTTATCCTGTTTGAATGAAAAACAAGATAAGCAACAGAGAGAAGCAGGAGTATAAAAACTCCAGTTCCGATAATTTTTATTTTAGTTTCTCTGTTCATTTAGTTTTTTAATAATTCCACGAATTTTTCACCATATTTCCAGATATCACCTGCACCCATTGTAATTATAATGTCACCATCTTTTTTTATTTCATTGAGAATACCCGGAATATCATTTTTATCCTTAACATAAATAACATTTTTATGTCCGAAACTTTTTGCTGCTTTTGAAATTAATTCTCCGGAAACGCCATCAATTGGTTCTTCTCTTGCAGGATAAACATCAGTACAAATAAAAATATCAGTGTTAAGAAATGATCTTCCGAACTCCTGGTAAAAATCTCTTGTCCTGCTGTAAAGGTGTGGTTGAAAAACAGCAACGAGCCTGTTATCCCACCCTGCTCTTATTCCTGCAAGTGTTGCTGTTGTTTCAGTAGGATGATGTGCATAATCATCCACCACCATAACTTCTTTATTGTATTTAACTTCAAATCTTCTGTAAACACCCGTAAATGATTCAAGAGCTTTTTTGATTGTTGGAAAATCTATTCCAAGTTCTGCAGCAATAGTAACTGCAACCAGAGAATTTTTAACATTGTGCACTCCGGGTATTTTTAATTTTATCTCACCAAGCCTTTTACCTTTGTAAGTTAAATTGTACTTCGTTAAAAATTCTTTATGTTCGATGTCTGTTGCGCGTACGTCTGCCTGTGCAGTTAACCCGTAAGTGATAATTTTTTTGTTAATACCGGGAATAATATCCTGCAATGCCGGTTCATCAAGACATAGAACTACAAATCCATAAAACGGAACTTTATTTGCGAACTCAATAAATGCAGATTTTATATCATCAAGATCTTTATATGTATCAAGATGTTCACTTTCCAAAGTTGTAATTGCTGCAATTACAGGTGTAAGTTTTAAAAATGTTCTGTCGAATTCATCAGCTTCAACTACAATAAATTCTCCATTGCCAAGTCTTGCATTTGTTCCGCCGAGCCCACTTAATTTTCCACCGACAATAATTGTAGGGTCAATATTTCCTTCAGTTAATGTTAAACCAACCATTGATGTGGTGGTTGTTTTTCCATGAGTACCTGCTATGCCTATTCCATATTTTAATCTCATAGTTTCGGCTAACATTTCGGATCTTTTAATAACAGGAATTTTCTGTGCGATTGCTTCCTGTACTTCCGGATTATCAGGTGTAACAGCCGACGAATAAACAAGTACATCAGCATTCTTCACATTCTCAGGAGAGTGTCCTTCATAAATTTTAATACCCAGGCCGCTAAGCCTGTTAGTTACCTCAGACAAAGTTTTATCGGAACCGGAAATTTCAAAACCCTGGTTGAGAAGAATTTCAGCAATTCCACTCATGCCTATACCGCCTATTCCAACAAAATGAACTCGTCTTATATTCTTAAACATTATCTTCTTTCAACCTGGTTTTTTAATTCAATAAAATATGAGAGAAGCTCATTTGAATTTTCATAATCAGATGGTCTTAACACAACCGGGCGTTTTCTTGTATTAAATTTTATCCCGATAATTCTTAACGGACTTCTCTTCAACTGGTTTCTTTGCCTCGATATCCTTATCCATTTTATATCTTTTATCCTGAATGCCTTTCTCTTAAACTTATTCACAAAAGAAATTTCCTCATCAGAAATTTCAAGATGTTTATTCTTATAAACATTATAAAGAAGACTTATCAATGAAAACAAAACAATAAAACCAAAAAAATAAATTATCGGGTCTTTAGTTATCAGTCTGAATGAGTCTTCAACAAACTCCCCTCTTATAATTATGTAAATGACAAAAGCTGCAAAATAGATTATAGTTGACTGATAATAAAAGGACATATTGTACTTAAATATTTTTATTCTTTCCTTCTCCATTATGCTTCTGCCATTCTTATAGCACTTTCAGCAATAATATCTGCTGCATCGGGTTTACTTAATCTTCTAGCATTATCACTTAAAGAAATTAATTTTTGTTCATCAAAAATAAGCAAAGAAATTTCTTTTATTTTTTCTTTGAGAAGATGATCTTCAACAAGAAGAGCAGCATTCTCATCAGCAAGGGATTTTGCATTATAGTACTGGTGATTCGCTGCAACATTGGGAGAGGGAACCAATGCTGCAGGAATCGCCAGCGTAAGCAACTCGGCAATAGTGGTTGCACCTGCACGGGCTATGATAAGGCTGGATGCCGAGTATGCTGAATTCATATCTTCTATAAAATCTTTTACGATAATTTTTTGTGAGCTTAAATTTTTATACTTATCAAAATAAAATTTTCCCGTCTGCCAGATGACCTGGATATTTTTTTCTTCAAAAAATTTTACCGAGCCTGCAACAGCTTCATTAATTGAGGCGGCTCCCCCGCTTCCTCCTAATACCAGCAAAGTTTTTAATGAAGGATTAAGATTAAATTTTTTTAATGCTTCTTCCTTAGAGATTGTCAATAAATTTTCTCTTACAGGGGTACCTGTAACTTTTAACTTAGATTTATCCTTAAAATATTTTTTTGAGTCTTCAAAACTTATATGAATTTCATCAGCATATTTCTCAAGCAATCTTGTTGTAACACCGGGAAAACTGTTTTGCTCAAGAAGAATAACCTTAGCACCAGCCAGTGATGCAGTATAAATTGCAGGTCCCGATGCATAACCACCTGAGCCAATCGCAACTTTGGGTTTGAAACTTCTGTTTATAAAAAATGACTGCATTATTGACACTGCAAGTTTAATTGGGAACAAAAAATTATCTGCGCTAAACCTTCTTGCAAATCCTTTAATCCATATTGGTTTAAACATGAATCCCAGCTTTGGAACAATTCTTCCTTCAATTTTTGATTTAGAACCAACAAAAAGAATTTCAGCATCTGGTAATTTGCTTCTGATTTTTTCAGCAACGGCAACAGCCGGAAAAAGATGTCCGCCTGTACCACCACCGGCAAATAAAAACCTGTATGGATTCTTTTTGTCATAAGCTTTCATTTGGTTTTAAAACTACTTCCGGAATTTTTTTCATTGCTGAATTTGAAATTGCTATGTTAATTAATATTCCAACGGAGATTGACATAAAGATTAATGAAGTTCCTCCATAACTGATAAAAGGAAGAGGCAATCCTGTTGTTGGGAACAACCCTGTTGAAACAGCAACATTAATAAAAGCATAAATGATAATTGAGAACGAGATGCCAAAAGCTAAAAGCTGTCCAAACCTGTCGGCAGTTTTCTTTGCTATAATTACTCCTGCAACAAACAAGACAAGGTAAGCTGATAAAACAGTAACCGCACCAATAAAACCAAGTTCTTCACCCATTACTGCAAAAATAAAATCGCCATAAGCCTCTGGCAGGAAGAGATTGCTTTGCCTGCTATGCCCTATACCCACGCCAAAGAGTCCGCCGCTTCCAAACCCAAGTAATGCCTGCTTCACCTGTATGTTTATATCACCGCCATTGCTGAGACTATTAAAGAATGAAAGAATTCTTCCCCGGGAATGTGGAAATATCATTGCTCCCAATCCTCCTGCAAATACACAGGCAAATGATGATGCAAGTATATGAGTAAATTTAGCACCTCCGATGTAAAGCAATACAATTGAAATAAATGCAAGCAAAAGTGCATTGCTGATATTAGGCTGAAGCAAAATCAACCCGCAGATAACAACTACCCAGGTAAAGAGATATACAAATCCTTTTTTGAAATCGGATATAAATTGTTTTTTTGATTCAATTAATGAAGCAAGATGAATTATAAGAATTAATTTTGCAGCATCAGCAGGCTGAAATGATATAAAGCCTAAATTTATCCACCTTCCTGCTCCTTTATATTCAGGGGCAAAGATTAGTGTTAAGAATAAAATCAGCACAATTCCAATTGCAGTAGTTTTGCTAACACCTTTGTAGAGTTCATAAGGAATGAAACAAAAAACTATCATTAGTCCCAATCCCAACAGAACTTTAAATAAATGCGAATTAAACAGGTGATAAGCACTGTCAAATTTAAATTCGCTGTATGAACTGCTTGCACTCATTACAAGTATTAATCCGAATAAAATAAAAGCGACTGACTCAAAAAAAACTGTTGCGGCTAATTTTTTCATCTATAATTTGTTTACTGCTTCTTTAAAAACTTTTCCTCTGTGTTCGTAATTATCGAACATATCGAAACTTGCACAGGCAGGTGATAATAAAACTACCTCGCCCTGTCTTGATTCTTTGTTTGCAGCATTCACCGCATCTTCAAGAGAAACTTTCAATTCAACTTTTACAAACGAGTGAAAAAAGTTGAATATCTTTTCTGCTGAAGAACCGATTGCATATATTTTCTTTACCTTATCTTCAACAAGCTTTTTAATTTTATTGTAATCATTTCCTTTATCCTGTCCGCCAAGAATTAAAAATATTGGTTCATCAAAACTTTGTAATGCATACCAAACAGAATCCACATTAGTAGCTTTTGAATCATTTATGAATTTAACACCATCAATTTCTCTTACAAATTCAAGTCTGTGTTCAACACCTTTAAATGTTCTTAAGCCTTCTTTGATTTTTTCATTATCGAATCCGAATATTTTTGCAGCCGTTATAACTGCCATAGCGTTTGCATAGTTATGATTTCCCTTCAACTGGATTTCATTTATGGGAAAAGCAAATTCAAGTTTACTCTCAGAGTTATATATTATCTGATCAGCAGATTTATAGGCACCATTATTTAAAACTTCAGATAAAGAGAAATAAAATGTTTTACTTTTTCTTTGAGCTACATTTTCATTTAATACAGAATCATCTTTATTTAAAATCAGATAATCATTTTCGTCCTGATTCTTATATATTCTTAATTTTGATGCAATATAGTTTTCGAATTTATTATCATACCTGTTCAAATGATCAGGAGTAATATTTAATATCACTGCAGCTTTCGGTTTGAACTTATCAATAAAATCAAGCTGAAAACTTGAAACTTCGAGTGCAACAAATTCATTTTCCTTTACATCATAAGCTATTTCCGAAAATGCTACACCAATGTTTCCGGCAGTATAAGTTTTATTTCCGCAGACATTAAAGAGATGTCCGCATAAAGATGTTGTAGTTGTTTTACCATTTGTTCCGGTAACTGCAACAATATTCCCTTTACAGAATGATGCAGCAAGTTCAATTTCACTTATGATTTTAATATTTCTTTTTGTAGCTTCTTTTATTACTTCTGCATCCGAAGGAACCCCAGGACTAATTACAAGCAGATCGCAATCATAAACTTTTTCTGAATGCTCATTAATCTCAAAAGCAATTCCTTCATCATTTAATTTTTTAATTGAATCTGAAAGCTTAATTTCATTTCCGGAATCACTAACAAATGGAACACCCCCGGCTTTTTTAATTAATTTAGCCGCACCAATTCCACTTCTTGCTGCACCTATAACAGATATTTTTTTTCCTGATAAATTCATCTTAGCGAATCTTAAATGATGTTAAACTTACAATTGCAAAAATTATTGCAAGTATATAAAACCTCATTACAATTTTAGGTTCCGCCCATCCCAATAATTCAAAGTGATGATGGATGGGAGCCATTTTAAAAACACGTTTCCCTTCACCATACTTTTTCTTTGTGTATTTGAAGTATAATCTTTGAATAATTACAGAAACTGTTTCAAGGAAAAAGACACCACCGAGTATTGGTATCAGTAATTCTTTTTTTATTAACACTGCGAGGATACCAAATGCACCTCCAAGTGCAAGAGAACCTGTATCACCCATAAATACCTGTGCAGGGTAGCAGTTAAACCAGAGGAACCCCAGTGCAGCTCCAATAAGTGCAGCAATAAAAACCGTAAGCTCACCGGAACCAGGTAAATAAATTATATTTAAGTAATCAGAAAAGATTGCATTGCCGCTTACATAACTGATTACAGCAAGTGCAAGCATTACAATTACAATAATTCCGATTGCAAGACCATCGAGTCCGTCTGTAAGGTTAACCGCATTGCTTGTTGCTGTAATTATAAAAACAACAACAGGTATATAAAGGAATGAAAAATCAAAGTTCACATCCTTCAAAAACGGAACTGTGGTAAGTGTACTTATTCCTTCAAACTGGGGAGAAAAATAAATTACTGAGCCAACGACAAGTCCGATAAAAATCTGCCCAAGCAATTTATATCTGGCAATTAAACCATTAGGAAGTTTCTTTACTACTTTTAAATAATCATCAAGGAAGCCTACTGCACCAAGCCACAATGTTCCTGCAATGATTAAAATTATATAAATACTCTTTATATCAGCCCATAAGAGTACAGGAATAAAAACAGAAAGTATAACTATGATTCCGCCCATTGTTGGTGTACCTGCTTTGGACCAATGAGTTTTTGGTGCTTCAACTTTTTTTGCTTCACCTATCTGCAGCATTTGAAGCCGGGCAATAATTTTTGGTCCTAAATAAATTGACAGGAATAAACCTGAAATAGCAGCTAATGCCGATCTGAAGGTTAAGAAACGGAACACTTCAAATCCCGGCGGATCAAAAATTTTATTTATGTAATCAAACAGATAATAGAGCATTATTTTTCTCTTTAATTATCTTTACAAACTCTTCCATTTTCATTCCCCTTGAGCCTTTAACAAGAACAACAGAACCGGTGAAATCATACTGAGATACAAACTCTGCTAATGATTTTCTATCAGCAAAATATTTTGAAACAACTTTTGACTTCTGAAGACTGCTATGTAAATGTTTCATCAATTTGCCTGTTGTGTAAACTTCATCAACCTTATTCTTTTTTATTATTGATGAAAGAGCTTTGTGAAATTTTTCAGAGTTGTTTCCCAGTTCAAACATATCTCCTAAAACTGCAATTTTCTTTTTATAGATATTTATTTTTGAAAGAAGCTCGATTGATGCTTTCATGGATTCAGGATTAGCATTATATGTATCATCAATTATCATGAAATCTTTTAATCTTACTGCATTTAATCTTTTATCAGGCGATTTAAGTTTTTTAATTCCTTTTATTAATTCTTTTTTTGAAAGACCAAGCTTCAAACCAACTGCAGAAGCAGCAAGGAGATTATTAAAACTCTGTTCTCCATAAAGAGGAGATTCTGTAATTATTTTTTTATTATTATATCTTAATTCAATAACCGGTTTTCCATCATCAGTATATTTCAGGATTTTTCCTTTTATATCTGATTTCTTATCCCTTCCATAAGTAACTCTTCTTTTATAATTCTTATAAATATTGGAAAGAAGTTCATCATCATTATTAATGAATAAAATTCCTTTATTCTCTTTAGCTGATTGAAGCAGAGATTTTTTCTCTTCAAGAACTCCTTTTTTGTTTTTTAAGAATTCAAGATGAGAATTACCAATGTTGGTAATCAAAGCATAATCAGGCTGAGCTATGTCTGCAGTATAAGCTATCTCGCCAAAATGATTTGTACCATGCTCCAATACCAGGAAATCATGAGATTTCTTTGTACTAAAAATTGTTAAAGGAACTCCTATATGATTATTATTATTTGCAAATGTTTTATTCACTTTATACTTTACAGAAAGTATCTCTGCAATCATATCTTTTGTTGTTGTTTTACCGGCACTGCCTGTAATACTAATTACTTTAGCCTTTAGTTTTTTTCTCCAGATTTTTGCAAGGTATCCAAGTGACTTAACAGTATCATCAACAAGAATTAGTGTATTATCTATGTCTTCAAATTCATTATATCTTTTTCTATGTATAACAACTGAAGAAGCTCCGTTCTTCAAAGCATCATTAACAAATTCATGCCCGTCAAATTTTTCTCCCTTAATTGCAACGAACAGTGCATTCTTATTAATATTTCTCGAATCAATTGATACACTGCTTACAGCTTTATATTCATCGGGATTAATTATTTCTGCACCGGGTATATCAAATATATCTTTTAAGGTGATTTTTAATTTCATCCATTAACCCGGTGGAGTAAATATTTTTCAGCGGCTTCCTTATCGGAGAAATTATTTCTTACTCCGTTTATTTCCTGGTAATTTTCATGACCTTTGCCTGCTATAAGTATAACAGCATTCTCTTCCGATTTATTAATTGCATAAGAGATTGCTTCTTCACGGTTTTCAATTACGATATAATTTTTTAAATCAATTCCTGATTCAATATCTTTTATTATCCCAAGTGGGTTTTCAAATCTGGGATTATCCGAAGTAACAACAACAAAATCACTCAGCTCGGAAGCAATCTTACCCATAACAGGTCTTTTTGTTTTATCTCTGTTGCCTCCGCATCCAAAAACTGTATATACAGGAACATCATTCCCAACAATATCTCTTACGGCTTCAAGAGCTTTTTTAAGGCTATCCGCTGTATGTGAATAATCAATTATAACTTTTTTCTCACCGCCGTCAATTAATTCAAATCTGCCGGGAACATGCTTTGTGTTTTTTATTCCTTCAATAATTTTATCCGGATTTAAACCTTTAACATAAGCAGCAGCAAAAGCAGCCGATGCATTGAAGGCATTAAAACTTCCAACTAAAGAAGTTGAAACAGGATATGATGAACCATTATGCTTAATTGTAAAAGTTGTCCCGTTCAAATCATATTTTATATCTTCAATTAAAAAATCGGAACCGGGAGATGTTCCGTAAGAAATTTTTCTTGCTTTAGTATCTTTAACAATTTCTTTTCCGTAAGGGTCGTCAGCATTATAAATTGCCGCAGCATCTGAATCTAATGAGTCAAAAAGAATTTTCTTTGCTTCGAAATAATTTTCAAAAGTATCATGAAAATCGAGATGATCCGAAGTGATATTAGTAAAGAGTGCAAACTTAAATTTAAGTCCATATACTCTTTTTAAAACAAGAGAATGGGAAGAAACTTCCATAACTGCGGCTTTGCACCCGTCAGTATTCATATTGTAAAAAAGTTCATTAAGATCATTCGATTCGGGAGTTGTAAGGAGAGTTTTTATCTCCCTATCTCCTATGTAATTAGCAATGGTACCAATCAATCCGGTTTTCTCTCCGGCTGTTTCAAAAATATTTTTAATGAAATATGTTGTTGTTGTCTTTCCGTTAGTGCCGGTGACACCTATTAAATTCAATTTTTCAGATGGTTGATGAAAGAAAGCAACAGAAGCTTCGGCAAGAGCTTTTCTGCTGTCGTGAACAAGAATTTTTGCAACATTTTCATGAATAAAAATTTCATCGGGCAATGCAGTTGAATCTTCGAGAATAACACCCATTGCTCCGTTGTTTATTGCATCGGCAATAAATTTATGTCCATCTGTTTTGTAACCTTTAATAGCAGCAAACAAAGAACCTTTGGTTACCTTTCTTGAGTCGTAACAAATAGATGAAACATCTTTCCGTTCAACAACACCAGCAACCTGAATTACTTTTAAATAATTTATCAGTTCTGTTAATTCCATTAATAAACTACAGTACCTTCCGGTTTTATCTCTTTACAATTCAATACACAATATTCACCACCGAGTATCCTTACACCAGGAGCAATACTCTGGCTGACAACTTTACCCGAGCCATTAATTTTATATTTCAATCCTATTTTAGTTAAAATAAAAATGGCATCGCGCAAAGAAACGTTCGTAAGATCGGGCATTATATTTTCTTCTATCTGAACATCCTGCAGTGATATTGTTTTATTACCAGCAGGAACAACACTTCTTACTTTATCTGAATTAGAATTAATTGTATAGATATATTCATTCTTTTCTGTGATTATTTTTTCTTTTGGAGAATAAAGTGAAGGATCCAGTTCGATTAGTTTTTCTGCAACATTTTTAAATATTGGTGCGGCTGCTTTTCCTCCATACTTGCCTTCCTGCGGTGCATTTAATAGAATAAGGCAAACAATTTTCGGATCCTCAACAGGAAAAAAGCCTATGAATGATGAATAATAGTCTGAAGTATATTTTCCGTTAACAAGTTTTTTTGATGTACCTGTTTTACCTCCAACCGATACATATCCAAGTTTTGCAAGTTTACCTGTACCTTCGTCAACCACACCTTTTAAAAGATTTCTCATTCTTTCAGAAGTTTCTTCATCAATCACTCTTCTAATTTCTGTTTTTTCAATTGATGAAATTATTTCACCTTCATTATTAGTGATATGCTTTACTATCAGCGGCTTGTAAAGAATGCCGCCATTGACAACTGCACAAAAAGCAGAAACTAATTGAATGGGAGTAACTGCAACTTCATAACCAAAAGAGATAAATGCTTTTGTTAAAGCCGACCAATCATTAGGTTTTTTAAGGTTACCTTTTACTTCTCCGGGAAGATTTAATGTAGTATAACTTCCGAAACCGAAACCTCTCAGGTATTTATAAAAAAGTTCATCATCAATTTTCTGTGAAATTTTTGTAAAACCGATGTTGCTTGATTCTTCAAATATTCCTTTAACAGTAAGCTTGTCGAACTTATGTGTATCGCGAATGTTTGCAGTTTTAAATTTGTATGTTCCATTTTCAACATCTATTACATCCCATTCATTAACAAGTCCCTGATCAATTAATGCTGCAAGAGAAAATGTTTTGAAAGTTGAACCGGGTTCATAAGTATCGGTTATAGATTTGTTTCTTCTTTCTTCATTGCTGTATTTCCAGAATTCATTGGGATCATAATCGTTAACGTTTGCAAGGGCAAGAACTTCACCATTTGTGGGATTCATAATTATGCCAATGCCAGAGACTGCATTGTATTCGCTTATTCCTTTTCTTAGCTCATCTTCTAATACATTCTGATATGATTTCTTTATTGTGAGATAAACATTATTTCCAGGCTTCGCCGGTCTTGTTTCTTCTTCAGAATAAGTTATGATATCACCTACGGCATTTCTTTCAACCAGTTTAATTCCTTCTTCTCCTTTCAGCACATCATTAAAAGATTTTTCTATACCGTTAACACCGTTATAACTTTCATTTAAATATCCAATTAGATGTGAAGAAAGGTTACCATAATGATAAACTCTTGTTGGATCCTCCCTGCTGAAAAATCCGTTAGCTTTAAAACCCTGCAGCAGAAAAGATTTCTCTCCGGGAGCTTTTTCCTCTATGCAGATTGTCTTTGAACCTTTGTTCATCAGGTTCATATAATGTTTATAACTTTTGCCGAACACTTCAGAAAATTTTTTTGCTATTCTTTTTTTATCTGAATCTTTTGCCATCCGGAGATCAAGATAGTAGGAAACATCGTTGCGGTTATAAGCAAGCAAAACACCATCAGTATCATAAATAAGTCCGCGTTGAGGAAGAATTTTTTCTACTTTAAGCTGCTGGCGTTCCGCAAAATATTTTAATTCTTCACTTTTAACTATTTGTATATCAAACAGTTTGAATACAAGTATTCCAAAAAAAACAAAAACAAAAATGATTACAACAATAGCTCTGGATCTATTCATATCTTTCCTTTAATATTTCTTTTATCATTTCAATCTTATCTTTACTAACAGTTAAAATTATTTGCGGTTTACTTCTTCTTACAAGATTTAATTCATTATAAGCTATCTCAGTAATTCTCTCTTCAGAAGAGAGATTCTGAAGTTCGGCAATTAATGCAACCTGTTTATTTCTTTTTGAGTCAAGTAGTTTCAGTCCTTCAAATTTCTGTTTAGTCAGATTTTCGCATTCTAGTTTAACAAACACATATCCAAGCATTAAAAGAGAATATGCAACAAGTAAAAAGAGAACAAAAAAGATGAAAGGTTTTGATCCTTTCTTCATAATTTTTCGGCAGCTCTTAATTTTGCACTACGTGCACGCAGGTTCAGACTAACTTCTTCTTCACCCGGAGTAAGAGGTTTTTTAGTTAATATCTTTAACCGTCTCTCCTTTCCGCATTTGCAAACCGGATAATCTTTTGGGCATATACAATCAAGTGTTTCATATTTAAAAGTATCTTTAACTATCCTGTCTTCAAGAGAATGATAAGAGATTACAACTATTCTTCCTCTGGTTTTAAGAAGATCAACGGACTTTGTTAAAAAAGTTTTCAGCATTTCCAGTTCATCGTTAACATAAATACGCAATGCCTGGAAAACTCTTGATAATGTTTTGCTTAAATATTTTGGAGAAGTAACTTCAGCAACAGCATCACGCAATTCAGTTGTTACTTCTATCTTTTTAATATTTCTTTTTTGAATGATGGACTTTGCAATATTTCTTGAGTTTTTCTCTTCACCATATTTATAGATAATATCTGCTATCTCATCCTCTGAAAAAGAATTAACAATATCTGCGGCACTTATTACTCTTGTTTTATCCATACGTAAATCGAGAGGAGCATCGGTACGGTATGTAAATCCCGATGCAGGATTATCAAGCTGATAAGAGGAAACACCAAGGTCTGCAAATATTCCGTCATAACCGGAGATTGATTCAATCTTTGCAACTGAATCAATCATTGAAAAATTAAAATTGTAGAGATGAGCACGTTCATCTCCCTGGAATTTCTTTTTTGAAAAAGTGAAAGAATCTTTATCAACATCAGTTGAGATTAATATTCCATCTTTATTTAATTTTTTCAGAATAGCTTCGGAATGACCGCCAAATCCAAGCGTACCATCAAAATAAATTCCTGCTGGATCTGTTACGAGATATCCAACGCTCTCTTCTAATAAAACCGGTTTATGGAAATTGTTCATTCTCACGACATTACTTTAGCGGCTATTTCTTCATAAGTTTTATCTGACTGACTCAGATAGTCTTCAAATATTTTCGGATTCCAAACTTCAATTTTTTTCAAAGCACCAAGTATCAAAACTTCTTTTTCAATTTTTGCATATTCAATTAAAGGCTGCGGTATAAGTATTCTAGATTGTGAATCAAGTTTATCTTCCGAAGCATATTGAAGTATAGTTCTTATAAATCTTATATCATCCGGGTTAAATTGATTAAGGTTACTTAATTTTTCTTCAAATACAAGCCATTGGTCAAGAGGGTATATATCAATGCACGTTTGGGTCCCTCTTGTCATCATAAAGGTATCCTGTGCTTCAGGAGAAACATGACGGCGAAGTTTTGCCGGAATGCTAATCCTCCCTTTTGCATCTATTGAATATTTATATTGTCCTCTGAACATCCTTTTGGTCTTTCATGGGAAAATTTACCACTTTTCCCCACTATGACCCGAAAATAAACTAAAATTTATTGTAAAGTCAAGAAAAATCTTATAATTCAAATCTTTTAAGATTACGGAGAAACAATTGAATGATAGCTTCTGGAAATATTTTTAAAGAATTTAATTACGATTGGTGTAAAGTGGGGAAAAAGTGATATGATTTATGGCATAGGTAAGTAATAAAATTGAGAAAGTTAATCTATTTCTGTAAGCACAATCTTAAGGATACCTGTAAAGTTAACGAAGTTGATAGTAAGAAGGTTTGGTACATTCCCTTCAATTTCAGTACTGATTCCGCTTGTATTACTATTAATTGTTTTGTAATAAATTAATTGATTACTTCCTGTTTCAATTTTTATTTCTGCACTTCCCGAAGAATGATTATTAACCGTTATAGAAATTCTTGATTTAAAAGAATTAAGATTTGTTTTATCTGTTACCTCGCGGGTTATCTCTTCAGCATTAATTGTAAAAGAATAAGAATAATTTGTTCTTGTAGAGAAAGGTTCATTTTTATTTCCTGCAGTATTCTCCGGCTGAACGATATTTTCCCTGCATGAAGCAAATAAAAACAGAAAAAATAATATTTGCACCGGAAAATGTTTCATATAAAAAAATGCTATAATGATTTTACTCTTTCTATACTATTGCGGAATGATTCATATTCTTTTGTTTCGGGGATGTATTCCTGCCTGTTTCCTTCTGCATCATAAATTACAGTTAAAGGAACAGCACCATTCCATTCAGGATTAATGAGATTTATAATTTTATCACTTCTCTTTTCTTCAGCTACAACTACCTGGAATTCAGCAGATTGTTCTTTAAGGAAAGGTTTAACTTTGGTTTCAATCTCTGAAGGCAGATCTACTGAAACACTGAGAAATTCAAAGTCGGAATCTTTATACTCATTATATATTTTAACAAGATCGGGAAATTCTTCAACACAGGGGACACACCAGGTAGCCCAAAAGTTTATAAAAAGAATTTTACCATTCCTGTTATTAATTTTATTCTGAAGCCAGACCTCATCAACAACCGGAATTGTTCTGTTTTCATAAGAAGACTGAACATCAGAATTTATTTTTCCATTCTCTTCAGAGCACCCTGAAAAGAAAAATAAAATTATTACAAGTGAAAAAATTAATTTCATTACACTCTTTTAATTGTACAGCCGAAAGCTTTTGTTTGTGTAACAGATACTTTTTTTCCTGCAAGTACTTCATTTAAAGCATTTTCAAGATCTTTCGATTCAACATTATTTTTATCTCTTGAATCATCAATTCTTCCATGGTATAAAATTTTATATGTTCCTGGTTCAAGCAAATATGCTTCGGGGGTTACGCTTGCTTCAAACATATCTGCTATAACATTATTTTCATCTTTGAGTACCGGAAATTTAAAACCATTTTTTTCTGCATGTTCACGGCATTCTTCAACACCTTCCTGTTTGTTTGAATTAATACCAATTATTGCAACATTTTTATCTTTATAATTATTATACAACTCTACCATCCGTGAATTATATGCATTTGAAACCGGGCATTGTGTAGCAATAAATAATACAAGAATTACCTTTGAATCATTGTAATCAGAAAGTGAATGCTTTTTATCGTAAATATCGGTAAGAGTAAAGTTCTCTATTTTTATTTTAGCTGGTGCTGATGCAGAAATCGTCTCCGATTTATTTGTTAAAGCAAGAACTGCAATAACTGCCACAGCAATTATAGATAAAACGATTCCGCTTCTTTTTAACATTTATACCTCCGATTGGTTTTTCTGCAGGAATAATTAAGAAATAAAAATCTTTTTTTATAGAGAAAAAATTTTACCTGTCACTTTTCATAAATATAAAAAACGTAAATAAAATTAATTGTGAGAAAAGAATATGCTAATTCAGGCTTAAGTTTTTTAGTTTGTCTATTGCATTTTTTAATGGTTTTCTAACAACTTCCCGTCTTTCATTCTCATATATTTTTTCAAGTATAGGAAGTTTTTCTTTTGCACCAAGTTCAGTTAAAAGTTTAGCTGCATGAATTCTTGTCCTGAAATAAGGATTGAACAGAGCAGAAGAGATTACATCAACAACTTCTTCATAATGGTTATTAGCAAATGAGCGGGCACAATCAAGTGCTGAAATATCAAGAAGGTGCATTCCTCCATAGCTGTATTTGTATTGTGTGTACTCTTTTACAAGCGGAAGAACGGACGGATCACCAAGTTCCTTAAATCCATCAAATATCCCACGGCGGATTATATTCCTATGAGAATCCATCTTTAAATATTCTGTCAATATTTTTTTTGCATCAGGATGTTTTACTGCCCCAATTGAATAGAGAGCCGCACCCTTAACATAGTAATTTTCATCTGTTTCAAGTTTATTAATTAATTTATCTCCAACTTTCTCATAGCTGTAAATTGAAAGAGCTTTTAAGGCAGTTTCAACTACTCTTGCATCTTTATCATCACATAAAATCAGAAGTGCGGTTAATGCTTCATCTCCACCAATCTTTTTAAGTGATTCCGCAATTTCCATTTTCACACCGTAAAAGGTTTCTCTTTCGGCAGCTCTTTTAAGTTCTTTAACTGATTTGTCTTTAAACTTTACCAATTCCTTTGCAGCAATTAATCTCCCAATAACATCATCATCATAATGAAGCTGATAAATAAGTTCTTCAAAACTTTTTTCAAAATTAACTTTACATAAAATCCAGTTGTATTTATTAAACCTCACCATATCGGGTTTTTCTTTAATATCAAATGTGAAATTATTTTCTTTATCTGTTATTAAAATTTTTTCTTGAATAACATTTTTACCAGAAATAATTTCAATCAATACAGGTATTTCAAAAATACCCACTGCAGGAAGCTGTCCCTGAACCTGTTTTACAGATAAGTTTAGTTTTCCTTTCTTCTCTTCCCAACTATATTCAACTTCAAATTCAGGAAACCCGGCACCATAAACCCATTGCTGAAAAAATTTTGAAAGATCTTTTTCAGATGATTCTTCAAATGCAATTCTTAAATCTTCAGTAACAACATTTTTATTTTTGAATTTATTAACATAATATTTTATTGCTTTTTCAAATTGATCATCACCAAGAATAAACCTTAACATATTCAATACAGCCGAGCCTCTCTCATAAGCTTTGCTTCCTCTCATATCAACAGGAATTAATAGTTCAGGTTTAATTTTATTCAGCGGTTCTGTTTTAAGCTGCTCTTCAAAATATTCTTTATTGGAAAGATACCGCTGATATCTGAACTCATCTTTACCACTTTCATCTTCAAACCAGAGATCTGTAAAGTAAGTAGCAAAGCCTTCGTTAAGCCAGATATGGTTCCAGGTTTTGCAGGTTAGAAAATCACCAAACCATTGATGCGCAAGTTCATGTGCAATTAATCCATCAGGACTATAATTAGGAACAGCATTTTTATCGTGAAGTATTCTTCTATTTAAAGTTGTTACAGTTACATTCTCCATTCCTCCCCACTCAAAATCCTGCACAGTTGTTTGTGCATATTTTTCATAAGGATATGGAGCTATATAATCGGAGAAAAAATTTAACATCTGCGGAGTTCTGCCGTAAACAATTTCCTTACTTTCAACCCAGTCCTTTGGGAGATTATATTCGAGCGTTGTTCCCCTCACTTCTTCTTTAAGTGTTACATAATCGCCAATAATTATTGAAGTAAGATAATTTGAATAAGGTTTTTCCATTACCCAATAATATGTTTTTGCAGAATTCTTCACATCAACATTCTTAAGAACGCCATTTGAAATACAAACAAAACTATCAGGTATAGTAACTATTATTGCCGAAGTTAATTTATCGTCAGGTAAATCGTAAGCGGGATACCAATACCTGTTATTTTCTCCCTGTCCCTGTGTCCATATCTGGTATGGTATTTCAGGTATTTCATCAGTCGGTTTGAAAAAATATAATCCTCTTGAAGGAAAAGCAGTATAACTTATAACTACTGTTAAAGTATCTTCTGTTGAATATAATTTATCAAAAGTAATGTAAAGATGCTGATCATCATGGTTGAACCGAAGATCCTTATCTGCATTCTTAACATAATGCACATCCATTGTTTTTGCATGAAGGACCAATTCTTTAAAATCATTGGTCAGAGGTGAGAAGGTAAATTCACATAATCCAATAACTTTTTCTTCTTCAAAATCAAAAGAGATATTAAGTTTTACATGATGCTGATCGTAATTTCTTGTTTCAGAATTCAGGAATGAAATTGTATCGACCTGTGCAAATATTACATTAATTAAAAAGAAAAAGGAAAAGAGAATTTTCATATCAGTTTTTTCAAAATTAGTTTGAATGTTTTGTGCCTGGAATGAGTGCAATTTAGCAATTTGAGAGGTAAGATTAAATCTCTTCCATAACTGCCCGTGCAGCTTTTACTTTATTCTGAAATTTTATGGTATGTTCTTTCTGAAGTCTTGTTGCATGTTTTTCAAGATAAATTGAATAATCATCGAGAGACTTGCATTCATACTGAATACAATAAGCACTTTCATCGGGGGAATGAGATGGGACAATAACTTTAAACATTTTATAAGAAAGGAAATGCCCTGTCTTTATAACATCCTGCAGGTGTATATTTTTCATCCACTCAAGCCATTCTTTTTCAACATCTTTACTAATGTAAATTGTAACGCTGTAAATAATCATAAAAAATATATAACCACTTTCTCTTACGAGGAAGATTAAATAACAAAAATATTTTAAAAGAAAAATAATCTTTTACATAAGAAAAATAACACCTTATATCATAACAATAAAATTATTTGATTAATGATTTTTTATTTTAGAAAAGGAAAGCTGATTCAAAAGAAAATTAATACGGTTTAAAACAACTCATCCCCGGGATTTTTTTATAGTGGGCACTATAAAGGTTGGTTAAACCGGGGATAAGTCGTAAACTATTCTATTTAAGCAGAATCATTTGCTTTGAAATATTTTATTGCCACCCTCGAGCCTATAATAGTATATTCCGCTGCTTAAATTCAACGCATTAAAAATAACATTGTGTTTACCATCATTAAGCTTTCCATTTAAGTAAAACTGCAACTTTCATTCCCTAGTAGATTATAGACCTTAAAGAGTGACAACCCAAGTCATAAATATTTGGGTTAAAAAATAGCTTCCCATAAATTCTGCCTTCCGAAGATTTACAATGAAAGGATATTTAATAACTGCTGTAGCAGTGAGTGAAGCAATAACAAAAGTGACAAGTTTTTTTTCAAAATTATTGCATTCATTTATATGATGGTTTACATTTGTAATATTGAATTGATAATTAAAAGGATTAATGTTCTCGCAAAAGAAAATAAATATACTTTTATTCTCATTCTATTCTTTGATACTTACGTTCCTCATCTTTTCCCTGGTTAAAGAAGACCCGAAGCCGGCTGAAAAAAAAGTTGAAACTATACCTGTCATTAAACTAAATCAATTTGGTTTCCCTGACGATTCTTTAACTGTTATAAAAGCAAGTGTAAAACCAAATCAAACATTATCAGGAATTCTTACAAATTTTAATTTAGATGCAGAGATGATTACCAGACTACTTTCTGTTTCTAAAGGAAAACTTGATCAGAGAAAAATTTATGCAGGTAATAATTATCATGCGTATGTAAGCAATGATTCCCTGAATCTTCTTAAATATTTTGTTTATGAAAAAGATCCTGTTAACTATGTTGTATTTAATCTTACTGATTCGGTAAAAGTTTTTACAGGACAAAAAGAAACCAGGACAGAAGTAAAATCAATTGCTGCTGAAATACATCACTCCCTTTATAATGCCATGTTAAAGAATGAAGCAAGTCCTGAACTTGTAATAAAACTTTCAGAAGTGTTTGCATGGCAGATAGATTTTTACCGCATACAACAGGGAGATAACTTCAAAGTATTGTATGAAGAAGAGTTTGTTGATGATAAATCAATAGGCATTAAAAATATTTTAGGTGCATATTTTTATCATAATGGTGAAGAATTTTATGCAATACCTTTTGAACAGGACAGCATTCTGCAGTTTTTTGATGAAGAAGGAAAGAGTCTTCGTAAAGCATTTCTTAAAGCTCCTCTTGAATATTCAAGAATAAGTTCCAGGTATTCTAAAAAAAGATTTCACCCGGTGCAAAAAAGATATAAAGCACATCTTGGTACCGACTATGCTGCCCCAACAGGAACTCCGATTCGCTCTGTTGGGGATGGTGTTGTTATCGAGGCAGCATATACAAGCGGCAATGGCAGGTATGTTAAAATTAAACACAACAGTGTTTATACAACTCAGTATTTACATATGTCGGGATTTGCAAAAGGTATTTCCAAAGGCGTTAGAGTTAAACAGGGCGATGTTATTGGATATGTCGGAAGTACAGGTTTGGCAACCGGTCCACACCTTTGTTACAGGTTCTGGAAAAACGGTAAACAGGTTGACCCATTCAAAGAAAAAATTCCTTCATCTCATCCGGTAAAACCAGAGCTTCTTGAAGCATACAATAAAAAGAAAGCTGAAGTAATTGCTGCTTTAAACAATATTAAATTACCTTTCGAAATGCAGCCGGAAATATCATCAGTCATAGAATAAAAATTATTTTTAATCTTATAAGAAACCTCTGATTCTATTATAAGATTTTACCTTCCTATATGACTCATTTATTTTTATATTTTAGCCTTGAAAATGAATGCTTTTGAAAAATATGAGGCTGTTATCGGGCTTGAAGTTCATGCCCAGTTATTAACAGATACAAAAATATTCTGCGGCTGTTCTGCTAAATTCGGCAGTCCCCCAAATACTAATACCTGCCCAATTTGTCTTGGTCATCCGGGGGTTCTCCCTGTACTCAATAAAAAAGCAGTTGAGTTTACTGTATTAATGGGACTCTTAACAAACTGCAGAATAAATGAAAATTCTGTCTTTGCACGTAAAAACTATTTTTATCCTGACCTCCCCAAAGGATACCAGATATCTCAATACGAATTTCCTTTATGCGAAGATGGATTTCTTACAATTAATTATGAAAATGCAGAAAAGAAAATAAGAATTAAAAGAATTCATCTTGAAGAGGATGCAGGGAAATCAATACATGACACGGGATTTGAAACAAAGGTTGACTTAAACAGGTGCGGAGTTCCTTTAATTGAAATTGTAAGTGAACCTGATATAAATACAGCTAAAGAAGCTTCACTTTATTTAAATAAGATTCGTCAAATTGTAAGATATCTTGGTATTTGTGATGGAAATATGGAGGAAGGTTCATTAAGATGTGATGCTAATATTTCTGTAAGATTAAAAGGAGATAAAAAACTCGGAACAAAAACCGAAGTTAAAAATATGAATTCCTTTAAAAATGTTGAGAAGGCAATTAATCATGAAATTGAAAGACAGATTGAAATTCTCGAAGAAGGAGGAACTATAATTCAGGAAACTTTGTTATGGAATGCAAACTTAAATGAATCTTTCTCTATGAGGTCAAAAGAAGAAGCACACGATTACAGGTATTTCCCTGAACCGGATTTACTTCCTGTTACAATAGATAAAGAATGGAAAGAAAATATTCTCAAAAACCTTCCTGAATTACCTGATGAAAAAAAATTACGATTCATTAACGATTATAATCTTCCGGTTTATGATGCAGATATTCTTACACAGGAAAAACCTGTAGCAGATTATTTTGAAAAGGTAGTTTCTCATACAAATAATTATAAAGCTGCAAGCAACTGGATAATGGGAGAAGTTCTGAAAATTCTTAATGAACAAAAGATTGAAATATCTTCATTTACTATTCCGCCGGAACACCTTGCAAAGCTTATTAATTTAATTGATGAAAAAATAATCAGCGGAAAAATTGCCAAAGATGTTTTTGCATTTATGATAGCAGAAAATAAAGATCCTGAGATTATTATCAGAGAAAAAGACCTTGTTCAAATCACAAATAGTTCGGAAATTGAGAGTGTGGTTGATGAAATTCTTCAAAAACACCAGGATGAAGTTAACCAGTATCTGGAAGGGAAAGAAAAAGTATTTGGATTTTTTGTGGGGCAGGTAATGAAAGCAACTAAGGGTAAAGCCAATCCTGCAATTGTAAATGAAACTTTAAGAGCAAAACTTAACTCTATAAAAACGGAAAACTTTTAATAACAACCGGAGAAAATAATTGTCCTTCAAAAACGGATTAAAGAGATTCCTGGGGATAAAATCCCCCGAAGAAATAAACAGGCCTAAAACAGCAAAAGAGAAGACAAAAGAGTTTTTTGAACAGCTTCTTTTTGCTGCCATAGCTGCATTTATAATTATCACCTTTGTAATTCAGAATACAAGAATACCTACAGGCTCAATGGAAAACACAATTCTTGTAGGTGATTTTGTTCTTGTAAATAAATTTATTTACGGCTCTTCTTCACCTAAATATATACCGTTTACAGAAGTTGAAATTCCATATTTCAGACTACCAGCAATTAAAGACCCACAGCCCGGAGATATTGTTGTGTTTGAATTTCCTGGTGACCGTGACCTTATTGTAGCAAAAGAGAGAGGTGTAAATTATGTAAAAAGATGTATCGGAACACCCGGTGACACTATTCAGATAATTGATAAAGTTGTATTTGTAAATGGTGAGGAATTTCCTATTCCTCCTTATATAAAATATCTCAGTCCGTTTTCAAAACCTAAAGGTATGGCAAACCCTGGTATTTTTCCACCGGGCATGCCGTGGAATGAAGATAACTACGGACCTCTTGTTGTACCATATAAAGGATATAAAATAACATTGACTCCCGATAATGTTAATCAATGGCGTACTACTATTGACAGAGAGTATGGCAGAAGAGTTGTCGAAGTAAAAGGCAATGTTGTTACAATTGAGGGAGTTCCGGTTTCATCCTATACATTTAAAAAAGATTATTACTTTATGATGGGAGATAACAGGGATGATAGTCTAGACAGCAGGTTCTGGGGTTTTGTACCAAGAGACCTGGTTGTAGGTGAAGCATTTATTACTTTATTCTCCTGGGATAGGGATATTCCCTTCTCGGATTTATTCAGGCTTCTTGGTTCAATAAGACCAGACAGAATTTTACTTCTCTTAAATTAAATTATTAACCTCCATGATTGCATGGAGGTTTTTAACTTTAATCTCAAATCTTAAGACTTTTAATTTCTAATTTTTAATTTTTAATTAACCTGTATTTGTCTTCATTGTAACTCCAGTAGTTTTTGATTATTTAAGTACAGGAAATTTTAAATTATAATATGCTTATAAAAAGATTATTTTTTTATTGAAAAATTTATTCATGAAAAAACAAAATTACTATGAAGCTTCTTAATCTTGATTATAAAAAATATACTCTGGCTAACGGACTTAATGTAATTCTTTATAGAGATAACTCTCTTCCCCTTGTTTCTGTAAACATCTGGTATAAGGTAGGTTCAGGGAATGAGAAAAAAGGAAAAACCGGGCTTGCACATTTGTTTGAACATATGATGTTCCAGGGTTCTGAAAATATTCAGAAAGAGATGCACTTCAGGTTTATACAGGAAGTCGGCGGTTCACTCAACGGCTCAACAAATACAGACAGAACAAATTATTATGAGAAGGTTCCTTCAAATTTTCTTGAACTTGTTTTCTGGCTGGAGTCTGACAGAATGGGTTTTCTTACTTCAGCTTTAACAGAAGAGAAACTTAAAAACCAGATTGATGTTGTAAGAAATGAAAGACTCGAACGATATGAAAACCAGCCTTATGGTTTAGCATGGGAAATTCTTTCCACAAACCTGTATCCTGAAAATCATCCTTATCACTGGCCTACGATTGGCTTTATGCAGGATATTAATTACACAATTGAAGAAGTTGAAAATTTTTACCGTGCTTATTACTCCCCTGCCAATGCTTCAATGGTTGTTGCAGGTGATTTCGGGCCTGCGGCAGAAGAGATGATTGAAAAATATTTCGGCAGTATTGAATCAGCACAGGTTCCCTCTCAACCTGAATTTGTAAGAGTTAATCTTGAGAAAAATATTTTTATTGAAAGAGAAGAGAATGTTCAGCTTGCCAGAATTTATTTAGCATGGCATACCGAGCCTGCATTCGGGAAATATGATGCTTCACTTGAAATGCTTGCAGATATACTAAGTGGTTCCAAAAATTCAAGGCTATATAAAAATCTTGTGTTCGAAAAAGAAATTGCCCAGGATGTTACTGCTTATCAGCATTCCGGTAAGTTCGGTGGAAACTTTTTTATAATCGCAACAGCCAGACCGGGGGCAGATTTAAACATCATAAAAGATGAGATTCTAAAAGAACTAAATGATATTGAGAATAATGGAGTTGAAGAGAGAGAATTGTTGAGGTCGAAGAACGGAATTAAATCCGGCTTCATTCACTCACTTCAGAATATTGATGCGCTTGCAAACCAGATGAATTATTATTCATTTTATTTAAATGAACCTAATTCTTTTTCTTATGATTTAAACAGGTATGAATCAGTTAATTCACCTGCAATAAAAGATGCAGTAAAAGAATATCTAACAAAACCTTATGTTGAATTAAGAATTCTTCCTCAAAAAAATTAATAAAAAGAATTTTATGATTAAAAAAAATATTAATAGAAAAATAAAACCGGAACCATCGGGTGAAATTGAATTTAAACTTCCACCGGTGAAAGAATTTACAACAAGTAACGGCTTAAAAGTTCTTTTTGCAAAAAAAGATAAACTGCCCATTGTACGGTTTCTTCTTCTTGTTGATGCAGGTAGTGTTTATGATTCTGGTAAATTTGGACTTGCAAATCTCACAGCAATGATGCTCGATGAAGGTGCAGGCGGATTAAATGCACTTCAATTAATTGATGAGATTGATATTCTTGGTTCTCATTTAAATATCAGGTCTGATGAGGATACAGTTTACATTTCGCTTCAAACCTTAAAAGAAAATATTGAAAGATCATTTGAAATTTTCAGCAAAGTAATAGCATCACCTCATTTTGATGAAAAAGATTTTCAGCGTGAAAAGAGAAAAGCATTAACAAGAATTATTCAGCGTAAAGATAATCCAGATGAAATAGCAGATACTATCTTTGAACTAAAATTATATAATAAAGAAAATCCTTATGCTCATCTTCCCCTTGGTTATGAGAGTACAGTAAACTCAATTACAATTAATGATATACAAAATTATTACAAAAATTATTTCTCTCCACAGAACTCTGCACTTATAGTTGTTGGTGATACAAATGAAGTTGAAATTCAGAATCTTATTAATAAATATTTAGGTAACTGGAAGAATGAACCTGCAGAACATATTAATATTTCACCGCCTTTAAGAAGAGGAAGCCGGATAATTTTCTGCCATAAAAAAAATGCAATGCAAAGTGAAATAAGAGCAGGTCATCTTGCTTCTAAAAGGAATGAGGGAAACTTTTTTGCACGTCATCTTCTAAATACAATTTTGGGAGGACAATTCTCAAGCAGAATAAATTTAAATCTTCGTGAGGATAAAGGTTATACATACGGTGCATTTTCAAGATTTAATTACTTCAAAAGGCAGGCACATTTTTATGTGTCAACATCTGTCTCAACTGAAAATACAGGCAATGCTATCGAAGAAATTTTAAATGAACTGCAAAAAATAAGAGAAGGTATAACTGAACAGGAACTTGATTTTGCTAAGTCAAGCGTAATAAGAAGGTTCCCGTCTAATTTCGAAACATACTCACAGGTTGCCACAAATTTATCCGGAAGAATAATTTTTTCTTTACCCGAAGATTATTTCGATACATATATAGATAATATTAAAAATGTTACACTAGATGATGTTAACAGGGAAGCTGTCAGAGAGATTCTTACTGAAGAAACTTTAATTGCAATTGTCGGAGATAAAAACAAGGCTGCTGCTCAACTCAAAAATTTCCCAAATTCAGTTTTTATTTATGTTGATGAGGAAGGAAATGAAATTTAACTATTGTTATTTTGGTCACATATCATACGTTGACACTTTCATCTCATATAATCATTAAGAAAATAAATTTAAATTCAAACGGGTTTAGAGAAGGGTGATTATGATTTTGTATAAGATGAAAAGTGAATATTATGAAAAAGTTGTACCTTCTTTTCAGCTTTCTTTTTTTACCTCAGTTTTTAATTGCACAGCCTTTTATAAATACACGACTTTCATTTGTAGGAAATACACATAACCTGCCTCAGCCGGGATATGGAACTCTCACTTTTAATGTTGAAGCTATTTCGGTTTCAGGTTCACATCAGATAAATATTTTCGAAAATGCAATACAAATAGATACTGAGCTTGCAGGACAAATTCAGAATCCTGCTGATGTAACTTTTTCACAGCATTATTTTCCCCAGGGACCTCTTCAGTATATGCATACATTAAATTATATTCCCGGAACCGGAAGTATAAGTTTCAGATATGAAAAAAGCGGGTTAAATCTTTTTCCTGCATCAATATCAACTGAATGGGTTACGATTGTTACAATTACAATTGTATATCAGATGATTAATTCAGCCTCAACAGTAAGCTGGTTCGATGGAAATCCTAATTTTCTTGTTACAGATATTAATAATCAGCAAATAACGGGTATAGAATTACCAGTTCCTTCAGAGTTAATTAATTTTCCTCTTCCTGTAGAGCTTAATAGTTTTACTGCATATGCAAAAGGAAATGTTGTTGAATTAAAGTGGGAAACAAAAACCGAAGTAAACAATTTTGGTTTTGAGATTGAAAGATTATCTTCCGAACAAAATTCAGAAACATGGAAGAAAATTGGTTTTGTCCGGGGAAACGGTAACAGCAATTCTATAAAGAATTACAGTTTTACAGATAATAATCCCACCGGCGGCAAAAGTTTTTTATACAGACTTAAACAGATAGATAACGATGGTAAATTTGAGTACAGCAATTATGTAGAAGTCTTAATTACTCCTGCTGAGTATAAGTTATTTCAGAATTATCCCAACCCGTTTAACCCTCAAACAAACATAAAATTTTCTCTGCCTGTTCCCGCCCCGGTAGCGTTAGAGATTTATTCGCTTACGGGAGAATTACTGGAAAAATTAATTGATGAAGAAATAGACGCAGGGCTTCATTCAATCAATTTTAATGCAGAGAATCTTTCAAGCGGAATATATATTTATAGGATACAGGCTGGTAATTTTGTTCAGCAGAGAAAAATGATTTTGATGAAATAAAAAAAACTCCGGATTCAAAATAATTTTGATACCCGGAGGAGGAGAACATTATACTAAAAACTATTTTATCTCCAGTCAGGCATTTCTCCAGTTATTAATTTTTGCCTGTTAGCTCCATCTGCATCCATTATCCAGATTTCTTTCGGAGAGCTTCCATCATTTTTAACATTTGTAAAAATTATTTTTGAACCATCAGGTGAAAATGTAGGATTCAGATCATTTGTGCCGGCGGGTTTGTTTATAGATAAATCAACTGTATCCGATCCATCAATACTCATTAAAAAAATATGTGCATTAAGCTGTCTTCCGTTCCCGCCTTCAAAACCTGAGACATCTTTAGTAAATAAAATTTTTGTCCCGTCTGTTGAAAATGATGGAGCTTCAATTAAGCCCGGTTCATTATTAACGAGAAGAGTTAAGTCACTTCCATCCGGATTCATCAGATAAATTTCTGAATCATAAATATTAGAACCTATTGCAAGTGCAACAATTTTATTTCCCAAAGGTGAATAGTCAACTTCTCTGAAATGCCTGTTGGCAGGTGCGGTTGTAATTAATGATAAACCTGAACCATCCTGGTTAATGCTGTAAAGCTTATCATAGTTGCTGTAAATAAGTTTTCCTCCATCATTCGACCAGGTAAAACCAAATCCGTAATTATGATATCCTGCAACCGGTAATGATGTAACCTGGTAGCTTCCTGAGCCATCTTTATTCATAATAAAAATCTGCGGCTGAACATTTTTATCTGATGTGTAAGCTATTTTAGTTCTGTTGGGATTAAACTTAGGCCATAACTCACGAGAAATATTGTTTGTTAATCTTATTGCTTCTGTGCCTGAAGTGTTTATTGAATAAATATCAAAATTATTATCAACATTTGCGGCATAAATTATCGGGTTATCCGGAAACTCTCTTGTTTTAAAGCTCCATATATTCCCGTTGGTTATTGAATTTGCGGTATCCTTTACGACAATCTGCCAAAAATATGTTGTGTTATATTCAAGATCTTCAACTGCATAACTTGTATCAGGATAATCAGAAGCTACTTTAACAGGAGATGGAGAATTTGACTTGTAAAGATATATGTCGAAAAGAAGTGAATCCTGTTTATCAGGATCAGATGCACTCCATCTTAAAACTAAACTAACCGGCTGATCAACAGATTCATTTTCAGGAACCGGATTAGTAGGAATATTGGGAGATGTATTTCCCTCATCTTTTTCCAAAAAGATAGTAGCGTTAGCTGTCTGATCCTCTTTTACTGAAACTGAAACAGAATTTTTCTTAAATCCTTTTTTGGAAACATTAATAGTATAATTGCCAACCGGGAGATCTTTAAAACTAAACTTTCCATCTTTACCAGATACAATTGCATTGGACGGCGGTGTAGTTGTAACACTTGCACCCTCAATTGGTTTGGAATCTTCCTGGCTTAAAACTATACCGCTGATTGAACCAAACATCTCAGGTTGAATAGTATTTTCTTTACATGAGACACAAATAAAAATTAAAGATAGAGCAAATATTGAATTTATAATCCTGTAGAACATTAA
>Ga0207873_1000150_pt1 | contig 73935 bp, 60 predicted proteins | sample BGWIniCompost_FD_187373 | JGI IMG/M metagenome (GOLD analysis project Ga0207873, IMG submission 187373) | Cellulose adapted compost microbial communities from Newby Island Compost Facility, Milpitas, CA, USA - BGW Initial Compost (SPAdes)... ... | reverse complement strand
TTCGCCGCCAGCAGCGACGTAACGCCCGCCGGGTCATAGGGCGGCATCACCTCGACGATGTCAAAGCCGAGGAAGTTGATGCCCGCCAGGCCGCGAATCAACTGCTGGCTCTGCGCGCTGGTGAAGCCGCCAACCTCCGGCGTCCCGGTGCCGGGCGCGAAGGCCGGGTCTACAAAGTCGATGTCAAAGGAAAGGTAGGCCGGGCCATCGCCCACCCGCTCGCGGATCTGCCGTACCACGTCCTCGACGCCGCGTGCGTGAAGCTCATCGGCCATCACCACGTCGAAGCCCATCTCACGCGAGAGCACCATGTCGCTCGAGTCGTAGACCGGCCCGCGCAGCCCCACCTGGATCGACCGGGAGAGGTCAAGCAGGTTCTCCTCCACCGCGCGGCGGAAGGGCGTGCCGTGCGTGTCCAGCCCGCCGTAGTACGCCGCCCACAGGTCGCTGTGCGAGTCGAGGTGGACGAGCGCAACCGGGCCGTGAACGGCGTGGACCGCGCGCAGCAGCGGCAGCGAGACGGAGTGGTCGCCGCCGAGGAAGATCGGCACCACCCCCTTCTCGAAGATACGGATGGCCTCCTCCTTGATGCGCTGGTGCGACTGCGGCAGGTAGCCGGGAATGACGGGCAGGTCGCCGTAGTCCACACCGGCGCAGTAATCGAAAATGCCGATGCGGTGGCCGGGGTTGTACGGTCGCAGCAACACCGAGGCGCTGCGGATGCCCTCCGGCCCGAAGCGCGCGCCGACCCGGAACGTGCTGCCAGTATCGAACGGCACACCGACGACGGCAAAATCCACACCTTCGAGGTCCGTCACGTGAGGGAGCCGCATAAACGTGCGCACACCCGCAAAACGCGGCAGGACCATACTATCGATTGGCCGGTAGTTGTTGTTCTTCACTGCCACAGCTCTCTCTCCCTTGGTTGGTGTAAAATATTCATCCCTGGGTAGCGGCACGACAAGCACGATAAGTGCAAGGCAAGCGGAGTCCCCCCTCTACTTGCCTCCGGCGAACAGCAGCACTGACAACAGTGCGCCGGTACGCCAGTGGGCAGTGCTCAGGCCTAGAATTTACGCGCCAACAGGGATAACTAAGGAAGATAACAGAGCAGCCGGTTAAGCGCAATCTCGCGCCGGGCGCGACGCGCGGGCACGTGCAACTCTTAACCGGGGCATACGTATAGTTGAGTGAGACAGCACCCTATTTCTATGCGGTGCATCCGCGCGCTGCGCGGAGCGAGGAGGAATCTTTTATGGCGCATGGCACTCCGCAAGGGCGAATGAGCGTGCTGATCGGCATTTTGCTGGTCGGACTTGGCGCGATGTTCCTGCTGGGGCAGCTTTTTAACATCAACCTGATAAGCTACCTGTGGCCGTTCTTCGTGATCGTGCCGGGCCTGCTGTTCTTCGTCGGGATGCTGCTCGGCGGCAAGCAGGCTGGCCCGCTGGCCATCCCCGGCAGCATCGTCACAATGACCGGGCTGCTGCTGCTGTACCAGTCCATCACCGGGCACTGGGAAAGCTGGGCCTACGCCTGGACGCTGATCTTCCCAACATCGGTCGGGATCGGGCTGGTCATCAACGGGGCCTGGAGCGAGATCGAGCGGCTGCGGCAGACTGGCATGAAGTGGATCACCGGCGGGCTGGTGCTCTTCCTGCTGTCAGGGATGTTCTTCGAGTTGATCCTCGGCATCAGTGGCGGGCTGGTCAGCAGCGTGATCTGGCCGGTGATGCTCATCCTGCTCGGCGTTTTCCTGCTGGTGCGGCGGTCAAGTCGCAGCGGCGGTGGGCCAGCAGGCGGCAGCCGTGAAGGCGAGGAATCCGCACCCGCCGAGCCTGTGATCGAGGGGCACAGCGGCGAGCGGTTCGATAGATAGGAAGCTGAGAACCCCCGGTCAACCGGGCAAAGTCCGGTTGGGTGGGGGTTCTACAGTTGGGCCTCACACACGAGCTTTCGCCAGGAATCAATCAGGGGCCGGCAAGAAGCGGCCCCTGTGTTTGACTCGCTAGGCTCACCTCACTCACAATCCGCGGGCAGCCACACGCAGAACGACGCCCCCTCGCCCGCCCTGCCGCTGCTTGACACCTCGATCCGCCCGCCGTGCCGTTCGACGATCTCGCGGGCAATCGCCAGCCCCAGCCCCGTCCCGGCGGAACCCGTCTCCTTGGCAACCTGCCCCCGGAAGAAGCGATCAAACACGTAGGGCTGCTCTTCGAGCGGAATGCCGTAGCCGGTATCCGTCACGCTGAAGCCCACCCGGCGACAGCCCCCCTCCTCGGACAGCAGCGAGCGCACCTCAACACGCCCGCCGCGCGGCGTGTAGTTGAAGGCGTTGGTCAGCAGGATGCTCAACACCTGGCCAAGCAGGCCCCGGTCGGCCTGGACGAGCGGCAGGCCCTCCATCGGCTTGTGCACCAGCTCCAGCCCACGATCTTCCGCGATCAGTGCCCGGTCGGAAACGTACTGCCTCAGCAGCGTATCGATGTCAAGCGGCGCAAGCTCCAGGCTGATGCGGTCCTGATCCATGCGGGAGAGCATCAGCAGGTTCTCGATGATGTCGGCCAGCCGCTCGATCTCCCGCGCGAGGCTGTCCATATAGTCGTTGCGCTTGTCGGGGTTCACGCCGAGCAGGTAGTGGTGTAGCTTGAGGCTAGTAATCGGCGTGCGTAGCTCGTGCGACACGTTCGACACGAACTCGTCCTTCATCCGCTCGACTTCCTTGAGCGGGGTGATATCGCGCAGCACGCACACCAGGCGGCGCGAGCCTCGCTCCTCGAACGGGGAGAGCGCAATGCCTGCATCGAACATGCTGCCATCGCCGCGCCGCGCGGTGACCTCAATGCGCATCACGCGGGCCTCTTCCGCTGCGACCTTCAGCGCCCGGCGCAGCGCGATCACGTCCCCCGGATCGACAAGCTGCGAGATCGGCTGGTTGTAAACATCCTCCTCAATGCCGAACAGGCGGTAGAAGCTCGGGTTGGCGGTCTCAATGCGGCCATCCGCGCAGAGCAGCAGAATGGCGTCGGGGCTGTTGTTGAGGATCGCCTCGACCCGGTCCTTCACCCGCTGAAGCTCCTCGGTATGCTCGGCAATGGCCCGCATCAGCAGGTCGTTATGGTCGGCAACCTTCTGGTAGAGGCGGGCGTTGTCCAGCGCCTGGCTGACCGCAATCGCGACGTGCTTGGCGAGCGCGATCTCCTCCGGGGCGAAGCGGCGCGGTTCGGCGGTGTCCAGTTCGATCAGGCCGACCAGTTGGTTGCGCACGAGCAGCGGCACCAGCAGTGTGGAAGCCACACCGCGCTGCTGCAGTGTGGGGCGCAGTGCGGCCATGTCCGGGTCATGCTGCACGTCTTCAAACGCGCACGGTTCGTGCGATTCCATGATGCACTCAATGGCCGGGTTGCCGTGCAGTGGGATGGTCAAGCCGAGGGCGGACTCCGCGCCGGGGTGCAGCGAGCCATACTCCGCGACGATGTCGAGCGTGTCGGAGTCCTGCCCCTGCAGCGCGATCACCACCTGCGGCACGTTGAAGGTGATCGCCAACTCGCGGCAGGTCACGCTCAGCACCTCTTCCACCTGCAGGCTCGACGCCGCGGCGGAGATCACGCGGTTAAGCAGCAAGAGTTCCCGGTTGCGCCGCTCGATGTTCTCCTGCGCATGCTTGCGCCCGGTGATGTCCTCCTGCACGGCGAGGAAGTGCGTAATACGCCCCTGCGTGTCGCGGATGGGTGAGATCGTCGCCGAAACCCAGTAGTAGCCGCCGTCCTTGCGCCGGTTGTAGAACTCACCGTGCCAGTCGTGACCGCTCGTTATGCTCTTCCACAGATGCTCGTACTCTTCGGGGGACGTTGCGCCGGATTTAAGGATGCGGGGGTTCTGGCCGATGACCTCGTCGAAGGTGTAGCCGGTCACTTCCGTAAAGCGCGGGTTGACGTACTCGATCTCCCCCCGATCGTTGGTGATGATGACGACACTCGCGCTCTGTTCGACGGCGCGAGAGAGGCGGCGAAGCTGCATCTCGGTGCGGTGCTGCTCGCGGTTTGCCACCCGCATCAGCAGGTAGATCATCCCGCCGCTGAGCACCACAAATCCGACGCCCTTGTAGGTCTGCAAGTTGCGAACCAGCGCCGGGTTGGGAACCAGCAATACCAGCAGCCAGTCAGAGAATGCAACCCAGAGGACCGCAATGACCACGTAGCAGAGGGCGATGAGCAGCGCGTCATATGGCGGGCGCAGGTTCATGCGGCTTATTTTCATAACGAGGGTTAAATCCTAAACTGCTGAAGCAGGAGAGAGCCGCCACGGTCAGGCGAGCCGATATAGCCCGACACCCGGCCCCAAGCGGCCATCGTCCGATACCCGCATTGTATCTTTACCGCACAAGTTTACAGGTTGTGCCGGTAAATACGCAAGCGCACAGTAAATACACAAGTGTAACGGGGAAAGCCTTGCCGGTTGGGAGGTGGTGTGAAGGAGCTGACAACCGCCGAGGGCAACTTGCCCGAACCCCCTCCGGCGCTCGCTTTACGAGCGACCACCTCCCCCGTGCAAGGAGAGGTCAACTGCGGCGACAGCGTCGCTGCAAGGTTGGGAGGGGGTTCCGTTAAATCCCGTGCACAGACGAGTGATCAGGCCGGAGGCGTACCGGTTCTGCGCTCCAGACGCCTCACCCGCCTGCGCCTCTACCGCCGGTAGGCGGGTGTGTAGAAGGGCCGCTTGACGATCTTCGCCTTCTTCGCCTTGCCGCGGATCATCACGTCAACTTCTCTGCCGATCTCGGCAACCTCACGCGGGAGCAGCGCCATCGCCACGTAGGCCCCGACCGTCGGCGCGAACATACCCGACGTCACGAAGCCCGACTGCCCGTCAGCGACAACCTCGTAGTGCTCGCGGGGCACGCCCTTGTCAATCATCTCCAGGCAGACGAGCTTGCGCGGGGGCTGCTCCAGCCGCTGCTTGAGCAGCGCATCACGCCCGACGAAATCACCCTTGTCCGTCTTGACGAAGAAGCCCAGCCCGGCCTCAAGCGGGGTGATGTCCGGCCCAAGCTCGTGGCCGTACAGCGGCAGGCAGGGCTCGAAGCGCAGGCTGTCACGCGCGGCGAGGCCGATGGGCTTGACGCCGTCCGGCTTGCCCGCCTCAAGGATGGCGTTCCACACGGTCTCGGCGTGGTTCGCGTCGAAGTACAGCTCGTAGCCATACTCGCCGGTGTAGCCGGTGCTGCCGATCAGCGCATCGACGCCCGCCACCTTCCCGCGCGTCGAGAAATGGTACTCAAGCTGGCTGAGGTCGACATCTGTGATGCGCTGGAGCACTTCCTGCGCCTTCGGCCCCTGGAAGGCCAGCAGATAGGTCTCCTCGGAAACGTCCGTCACCGTCACGTCGAAGCCGGGGGTGTGGGCCTTCAGCCACTGGACGTCCTTCTTCAGGTTCGCCGCGTTGACCACGACGTAATAATACTCCGGCAGGCGGTAGACGAAGATGTCGTCCACCACGCCGCCGTCGGCGTAGCACAGCAGCGAGTAGCCGGCTTCCCACTCGCGCAGCGCGCCGATGTCAGACGTGCACATGTACTGCAGGAAGTCCAGGGCGTCTGGCCCCTCGACGATGAGTTGGCCCATGTGGTCGATGTCGAACAGCCCTGCCGCCTGCCGGACGGTTGCGTGCTCCTCAAGCGGACCTTCATACTGCACGGGCATCTCGTAGCCAGCGAACGGCACGAGGCGCGCGCCGAGCTTGACATGGGTATCATAGAGTCTTGTGCGTTGCATGCGAGAGAATCCTTTCCCGTAGAAGCGCCGAGAAGAAAAGGTTGTTTGTGCCGGGTCGGTACCGGCGGAGGTCGATCATCGTGCGCGTTGGGCAGCCGGGTGACGCCCCTGCGCACGGAGACATTACGGGCCTGTCTGTCGTCGTTGCTCCCACCCGACAACCGGGCCGCGTGTCTATTATATCCGCTTTTTACCACGAGCAAGCCGCATACCGCCAACCGTGACGTTCATCCACGAGAGGCGTGATAGTCCGCGACCCTACGTCTTATCGAGCGGCGTCGCCGGGCGGAGCGGCCCATACACGCGGAACATCCACACGATCCACGCGCCCAAGAGCAGCGCCAGCAGGAGCAGCACGGCACTGCTCAGGCGGAGCGCCCCCGACGTTGAACTGGTGATCGCACCCGCCGGATGCAGCACGTTCGGAGTGGTGAGCGAAACCCACGCCTGAAACGCCGCGACGAGGATGTGCAGCACCGCCTCGACGCGCGGCCAGGGCAGCCACAGCGCGGCGATCTGTGCGATGAGCGCGACCGCCAGCACATTCGCCCCGGCGGCCACACGCGGCTCCTGCAGGGTGATGCCGCCCCAGCTCATCATCTGCGCCACGCCACTCACGATGAAGCCAATGGCGAACAGGATCAGACCAGCCCACCCCACTGCCTGCATCCACCACACGAGTTGCTCCGACGGGCGGGCGAGCACGGCAAGCCCCGCCAGCCCCGCGATGTAGAGGCCAATCGCACCGGCGCGGCTGAAGGCGACATGGACGAAAACAACCTTCACCACCTGCCCCAGCGTCGCCTCGGCAGGCGTGAGGGTGATCACAACCGCCCCGACCACCACGATCCCGGCAACCAGCAGCCAGGGCAGCAGCGAAGCCGGAACGGTGGGGCGGGGCGTACTCATACGCGGATGAGCCGGGAGCTAGGCGCTGTCACCACGGCGGCGCGCTTCCGGCAGCAGGATCGCCGCGATGAACATGATGACCAGGAGCGGCAGCGCCACCACCGCCAGGATGGGCAGCGCCTGCCCCGGCGGGAAGGCGCTCAGCGGGCGCAGCGAGGCGATGAACGGCACGGCAGTTACCGCGCCGACGAGCACCACCAGCATAACAAGCGTCAGCGTCAGCGAGCGGCGGCGGTCCCCCTGCCGGCGGCTGGACTCGATCAGCCAGACGAACAGCGCCGGCAGCGCCGTGACGAGCAGCATCAGCGCAAAGTTGGCGTCAAACTCGGCGAGCACCCCCTCCATCAGCGCCCCGGAGGGCAGGGCAAACTCGCCATAGACAATCAGCGTGATCACCGCCAGCACAAACGGGATGACGAACATCACCATCAGGATACCGATAATGGCCAGAAGCGGCGCGTTCGAGTGTTTCATCTAGCTCTCAACTCCAGCGTGAAGCGAACATTTCGGACAAATTCTACCACATAATATAACTGATCAGGTCCGGGTTTGCCGCTCGAAACGGGGATGGTTGGCGCCAGGAATCTGCAGGGGCGGCTGTGATGCCCGATGTTTCGCACCGACAGCATCATTAGCCCTGCCCCTAACCGCACGGATCGATCACGTAGGGGCGGGTCTGAGACCCGCCCCTACCACACAACACATCAATTCCCGAACGTTGAACTTACGCCCAGCCGCGCAGGCGCACCGCCTCTGCGACCCGGTTCACCGCGAGCAGGTACGCGCCCAGCCGCGGGTGAACCTCAAAGTGATCGGTCATCTCAAAGACGGCGTGGAAGGCCTCGGTCATGATGCGGGCGAGGCGCTCGCGCACCGTGTCGAGGTCCCAGTAGTAGCCGTAGGAGTTCTGCACCATCTCGAAGTACGAGACCGTCACGCCGCCAGCATTGGCGAGAATGTCCGGCACGACGAGGATGCCGCGCTCCTGCAGGATGTGGTCAGCTTCAGGCGTGGTCGGGCCGTTCGCGCCCTCAACGACCATCCTGGCGCGGATGGTGTGCGCGTTGTCCCCGCGGATCTGCCCTTCCAGCGCCGCCGGGACGAGCACATCGACATCCATCGCGAGCAGTTCGGCGTTGGTGATGGCCTTCGCGTCGGGGTCGACCTTGCCGTAGCCCTCCAGCAGGCCGCCGCCCTCCGTATCGACGTAGCGGCTCACGTTCGGGATGTCCAGCCCGTCCGGGTTGTACCAGCCGCCGGTCACGTCGGACACTGCAACAACCTTACAGCCGTACTCGTTGTGCAGGATCTCCGCCGCGTAGCGGCCCACCTTGCCATAGCCCTGTATCGCGACCGTCGCGCCCTTCAGCTCCATGCCGAGGCGCTCCGCGGCCAGGTTCGCGCAGATCGCCACGCCGCGGCTCGTTGAGTCGGTGCGCCCGGCGGAGCCGCCCAGGGCGATCGGCTTGCCGGTGATCACGCCGAACTCGTTGTGGCCCTTCAGCACGGAGAACTCGTCCAGCATCCACGACATGATCTGCGAGTCGGTGAAGACATCGGGCGCGGGCACGTCCTTCTCCAGACCCAGCGCCGGGCCGACCTGGCGAATGTAGGCGCGGCTGAGGCGCTCAAGCTCCGTCGGTGACATGTCCTTGGGGTTGCAGACGACACCGCCCTTCGCGCCGCCGAGCGGGATGTTCACCACCGCGCACTTCCACGTCATCCACATCGCCAGCGCGCGCACGGTGTCAATCGTCTCATCAGGGTGAAAACGGATGCCGCCCTTCGTCGGCCCGCGTGAGTCGTTATGCTGCACGCGGAAGCCCTTAAAGACCTGCGTCGTGCCGTCGTCCATCTTCACGGGCAGCAGCACGTGAATCTCGCGGATTGGCTCGCGCAACAGCGCATGCACGCCCGGCTCCAGCTTCAGGATCGCGGCGGCTTCGTCAAGCTGCGCCTGAGCAATGGCAAAGGGATTCAGTTCTTCGGTCTTAACGGTCATTTGTTGTGTTTACTCCTCACAAACGTGACATTGTGTGGTGCCAATGCGCGGCTCGCGGGAGGCTCCCACCCCGCGCTAGTATAACCTAATTCGCAACTGCATCATGAGGACCACCTAACAGACGATCCTTCGGCACTGATGTGGTTAACAGAGGTACAGGCATGATAAACCATGCCGGAGTTGCCCGAACGTGTATCTGCATTGTAGACAAGGCCCCCGAGACTTACAAGCGACGAGCCTCGCCAAAAGGCGGGAGGACTGTCACGCCGGGGCGATGCGGGGGATGGTAGGAGAGTACTGTATTGTTCGGCTATCGCCGTCCTGCTACCATGCGAGTCGGAGAGATTTCGTCTTCCACACAATGCACCTGGGGTGACGGAGCAACGGCCAACGTGTATCCACCAACCAACTCACCAGACAACGGCGCCCACCCGATGCTGCGTATCGTCGTCGTGGACGACAGCCCGTTCAGTACAGATGCGCTCGTCACGCACATGCAGCTAGAGGGGTTCGATGCGGTCGCGTATAACGACCCGCTCGAAGCCCTCGAAGCCCTGCGTGCCGATCCGCCCGACCTCGTTCTGCTGGACGTGATGATGCCCGGCATGAACGGGCTGGAAGTGCTCAAGACGCTGCGTGCCCAGCCTTCCACTGCCGGGGTGCCGGTGATCATGCTCACCGCGCTCGACGAGACGGACGACATTGTGCGCGGGCTGGACCTCGGTGCGAACGACTACGTCACCAAGCCGCCGCAGCTTGAAGTGCTCGCCGCGCGCGTGCGCACGCAACTTCATCTCAAGCGGCTGCAGGACCAGCGCGAGCGCGACATCCTCGAACTGCGTCGCCTCAGCGACATCAAAGACCGCTTCCTGCAGATCGCCGCGCACGATCTTCGCACGCCCGTACACAATATCACGCTTGCAGTGGACCTGCTCAACCGGCATTACCAGCGCACCAACTGCGAGATCCCGCAGTTCGACAGCATCATGCGCACCATGCAGAACTCGCTCAACGTGATGCGCTCCATCGTCAACGACTTCCTCGATATGCAGGCCATCCGCAGCGGCAGCATCGAGCTTGCGCTTCAGCCAGTGCGGCTCAACGACCTCGTGCAGAGCGTACTGGAGCAGTACGAGCAGTATGGCCGCCAGAAGAACATCGACCTGCGCGTCAGCCTCGACCCGGACCTGCCCCCGTCGCTCGGCGACCCGGACCGGCTGGCGCAGGTCATCGCCAACCTTGTGAGCAACGCGATCAAGTTCAGCCCGCCAGGCAGCGTCGTCGGGATCCGCACGCGGCAGGTCATGCGCCGCCAGTTGCTTGAGGTCGCGGACAGCGGGCCGGGCATCCCGCAGGAGGAGATGCCGTTGTTGTTCCAGGAGTTCGCACGGCTGAGCCCGCAGCCCACCGGCGGCGAGAAAAGCTCCGGCGTGGGGCTTTCCATCGCCAAGCACCTCGTCGAGCTGCATGGCGGCAAGATCGGCGCGCGCAGCAAGGTCGGGCACGGGTCACTCTTCTGGGTGGAGCTGCCCATCCAGCCGGTCAGCGAACCGCAGACCTGAGGAACTCACGAGGCTCCCTGCACAGGGAGCCTCGTTTGTGTTCGTATCCGTTTGGTTATGCCCGGAGTGTCAGTCCTTAGGGCATTTCGGGGATGGTGAACTCCTGGCAGTTGGCAGGCAGCGTGATGTCAACCGGCTCGTTGACATTCGTGATGTTCATGACCATCGACATCTGCCCATCAACCGCATCACCGTAGACGTATTCCTCATCGACCACCTTGCCGGTGATCTCGATCCGCGTCGCGTACTCACCTGCCGGGCTGTCCACCAGCCACACGTCCATGGTCGCGTCCTGGAAGTTATCCAGGTTGGCGTTGGTCATGCGATAGTGACGCGCCCTCTGCCCGTTGACTTCCTCCACGCCGACGAAGGTCAGCTCAGGCGTCTCCGAGCCGGGATCGACGAGGTCCTCCGGGTCGATGAACGCGTCGCCGAACATCTCCTGGCTCGCCGGGTCGTTCTCATCGACCGGGAAGGCCAGGCACATGTCGCCCATCTGCATCGAGACGGTTGTATCGGACACAAAGAAGGTCATCGATCCGGCGTCCATCCCCATCTCGCTAAGGTCAACGCCCTCACCCTCGACGCCTTCGATGGTCATAGCCATGAGCAGGGGGTCTTGCTGCACGCTCATCTTCATGACCTGGCGCATGCTGACAGGGTCACCGCTCGCGGTAACGCCCTCAAAGTCAAAGGTGATGTCCGCCACGTAGCTGGCCAGCTCTGCCGCGTCAAGCCCCTTGAAGATGACGGTTTCGCTGGCAGCAGGCTCGGCTTCTTCCTCGGCGGGTTCTGCGGCCTCTTCAGCAGGCGCTTCTTCTTCAACAACCGGCTCGGCCTCGGGCTCGGCAGGTTCCGCCGCCTCCTCAGCGGGAGTTTCCACGTCTTCAGACACCGGCTCGGCTGCCGGGGGCTCGACATTCTGCTGCTTGCCCGCCCCACAGGCGGTGAGCGCCAGCGCCATCACGACAATAAGTGCAATCAGGATAAATCGCTGTCTCAGGATATTGGGTTTGTGCATGTGTGATTTACCTCTCTGTTGTTCTGACTGCCAAATGGCAGCCCATGCAGTGTATAGCCCATTTCCAAACAGGTCAACTCCATAGTTACCCTATTTCCCGCCTGATAGAATCAGGGCTGGTTTGGACCGTGTATTGTAAGCACCGACTTTGTGGAGTGTGATCGTATGACAACCTCTGAGAAAGAAACCGAGGTCTACCGGCGCTGGTTCGGCAGGACCTTTGAAGAGATCGACCGGCGACTGACCAGGTGGATGGCGAGCACCGGCATTACCCTGCTGCGCATCTCCATCGGGATTGTGTTCTTCTGGTTCGGCGCGCTGAAGCTGATTGAGGGCGCCAGCCCTGCCACCAACCTGATCGAGCAGAGCATCACCTTCCTGCCGCCCGACCTGTTCATCCCGTTCCTCGGCGTGTGGGAGATGGTCATCGGGCTGGGGTTCATCACCGGCTGGTTCCTGCGCTTTACCATCCTGCTGATGCTCCTGCAGATGGTCGGCGCGGCGTCGCCCATCGTGCTCGCGCCCTCGGCGGTGTGGAGTTCGTTCCCCTTCGTGCTCACGCTGGAGGGGCAGTACATTATCAAGAACACCGTGCTGATCAGCGCGGCGATTGTGATCGGCGCGACAGTGCGCGGCGGCGGGCTGGCAACCGAGCCGCATGAGACGCCCGCCGAGGTGCAGGAGGCGGCCCGGCAAGAAACCATGCGCGAAACCTGATGAGCAAGATGTACGAGCGGCGTTTGTGAGACCTGTCACAAAGATGTAAAATAGCGACCGGGCTGGAAAAGCACGTACGACAATCAGCCGACAGGGAGCAATCATGTTTACGCCGCTCACCCGCAGCGAAAAGACAAAGCAGGTTGAAATGGGCCTCAGGCCGCACCGGTCGAGCCAGGCCGGGCGGGCCCGCCCCAGGCCGCTCTCCGAGCGGATGCAGACGTATTGTGTGCCGGGCGTGAGTATCGCCGTCATCGAAAACGCCGCGCTCGACTGGGCGAAGGGTTACGGCACGCTCGACGCACGCCTTGGCCGCCCGGTAACGCCGGCCACATTGTTCCACGCCGGGGCGGTGAGCAAGCTGGTGACGGCGGTGGCGGTGCTCCGCCTCGTCGCTGACGGCGTGTTCGACCTCGACACGGACGTAAACACCTGGCTGAAGACGTGGCGTGTCCCGCAGAACGACCTCACCCGTGAGAACCCCGTCACGCTGAGGCGTCTGCTCGCGCACCAGTCAGGCATTATCGACCCGGAGTGCAGCTTCGGCACGCTGCGCCCCGGCGAACCCTTCCCCCGCCCTGCGGATATCCTTGCCGGGCGCACACGCTTCTACCCCGGCCCGGTGAGCGTCACCGTCGAAGCGGAGTGCGATTTCAACTACTCCGACGCCGGCTTCTGCCTGATCGAGCAGGTGATGGAGGACGCGACAGGCAGGTCGTTCGAAAGCCTGGTCAAGTCGCTCGTGCTCGCCCCGCTTGGCATGGAGGACACGCTCTACCAGCGGGACGCGACCCTGGGAGGCGTGAGCGGCGCGGCTGTCGGGCATGACCGGCACGGTGAGCCTATCGAGGGCGAGCGGGCGGTATATCCCTGCCTGGCCGCCACCGGGCTGTGGTCCACCCCCGCCGACCTCGCCAAGCTGCTGATCACACTGATGCACTCGCTGGAGGGGAGCGGCGGACTTCTGCCCTACCACCTCGCGCGGGAGATGGTCACCGCGCACGGCTGCACGGACTGGTCGGGGCTGGGGGTGTTCGTTGAGGGCACGGGGCACGACTGCCGCATCTTCAGCCAGGGCTGGGGGGCGGGCTTCCAGTGCATGGTGGTGGCCTACCCGCTGCTCGGCACGGGTGCGGTCGTGATGACCAACTCCGACCCCGGCAGGCCGCAGAGCCACGCCCTCACCGGCGAGATCATGCGCGCCATCGGGCACGCCTACCGCTGGCCCGGTCACGTGGACGTGGGGTGGTAGCGGCGTTATCCGCACCCTCCCCCATATCACACCGAGGCAGCTTCATTTAACAAAGGTAGGGGCGCAGCATGCTGCGCCCCTACTTCGCATCTGTTACCCACGTCGGGAGCAGAAAAAAACGCCGCGACTGAACGTCGCTGCTCCCCGATCCACAAATAACATGATCGGTAGGGGCAGATCTAATGCTGCGGTCGATGCGGAGCATCGCGCATCACGACCTGCCCCTACATAAAGGGTCGGATACTACCCCACAACCCGCGTCACAGCACCCGCGAGATCAGCAGCTCCCACAGCAGGCCGCCGACAAAGCCCGCCGCCGCACCGATGGCGCTCGCCTGCCACTTGAAGCGCTCCACGTCGCGCAGGCGCTGGCTCATGTCACGCAGATCCGCCTCCAGCCGGGCGACGGTCTGCTGCATGACCCGGTGCCGCGCCTCCTGCTCCGCGCTGATCTGGTTCTGCACGTCCACCTTCGCTTCGAGCTTCTCCATGCGGTCGGCCAGCCCGTCCACCTGCTCGATGAGCCGCGCGAACGTGCCCGTCATGTCGAGCCGCATCTGCACAACCGTCTGCAGGATGTCCGCATTGGTCGCCCGGCTGATCGTCACCGCCGTCCCGTCACCCGGTCTGTCTGTCATACGCTTGCCTCACCCCCTTCCTCAAGCGGCTCCAGCACGTTGATCACAACTGTGCCCCTGCCCGCGCGGCAGAAGCGCGTCGGGTCCGCCGGTTCAACGATCACTGCGCCGGGGGCGTCCGCCTGCACGGTCAGCATCCCGACACCGCCATCGAGCGGCACCGTCTGCACCTGCCCATTAACCCGCACCTCGACGCTCTCAAGCGGCGGGCTGGCTACCGCCCGCACCGTCACCTGCGCCGACTCGCCGCTCCCGGCGCAGATCGTGGTGCGATCCGCGCTCAGGGCGAAGCGCTCGGAGTATTCTGCAAGCGTGCCCTCGCACACCTCGACCGTCTGCCCGCCGATGGGGAGCCAGTCGTCCCGCTCGCCCACGCCGACGATCGTGCCATCTGCACTGCGTAGAATGTAGATCATCGCACTTACTCCCATGCCAGGATGCGGTAGTATCCGGCGTTTGAACTCACCATTGGCGAGATGATCGTACCGCCCGCCGAGCTGCTGCCCGTGCGCACCCGTACGGAGTCAGCCGTAGGGTATATCGCCAGCCCGCACGACCCGCCGTCATGCAGTACAGTCGTGACGAAGTGGTAGCTCGGCGGCTGTGCTGTCGACGCCCACAGCACGACCACGTGCCGGGGCGTGCCGTTCAGCCCGTGCGCCTTCTCATAGGCGGTGTTATAGGTCACGGCGAACCAGCCGCTGTCGTACACGCCGCGAAAGTTCGCGTCGTGCAGGGCGCGCAGGTTGTCGACCACGTCGGTGTTCCAGATTTCCGCCGTGATCAGGTCGCCGGTCTGCCGGGCAGGCGGCTCGGTCCAAGCCATCAGACAGCCTCCTTCGCCTTGCCGTCCTCGTAAGCAATCGCCGCAACGAGCGCCAGCCCGATAGTCGTCAGCACGGCCAGCAGTTCCTCGCGCACTGGCTCCAGCGCGGGGATGTAGGCGACGATCACACTGACCACCGCCGTCATGACGGTGACCATGAACTTGCGGCTGCGCAGCAGGCCGAGCAGCGGCCCCAGCACAGGCGGGATGGTAGATGGTTGGTTCAAGGGTTGTGCTCTCCTTTCAGTGGTAGTTGTTGAGTACAGCAATAGTCTTTACCGCCAGCATATGGCTCGCGCCGTGGACCTCCGATCCTCTGCACTCGGTGCTTATGCCGGCCATAGCCATACGCCTCAATACCCCAGCCGCGTGTCGATCCCCAGCCCGGCACCGAGCACCCAGTACGTGTGCAGATCGGCGGGGGTGGTGCGCCATGTGACGCGATGCGACGCCCCGCCCCGCTCGATGTGGTGGCGGATGTGCTCGACGAAGCAGGCCGCTCCGCCGAGACCCAGTTCCGGCGCGTCAAGGTGAATGCGCGTGCCCACATCCGTGCCGAGAGCAGCGGCGAGCAGATCGGCGCGCGCTGTGGCCTCCAGGCCGATGACCGGCCAGGGGTGCGGCTCGCGGCGGTTGGCGAGCAGCGCCCGCGCCACGTCCTCGCCGGTGCGGGCGTCGTCCTGCAGCGGCAGATCCACACGCAGCGGGTGCCGCCCGCGTGTCACGATGCTGGCATCATCCTCGACGCGCACCGTCACCGGCGTGTAGCGCCGCAGCGGCGTGCCTCGCAGTTGCAGGCCGTGCACGTACACCGCCCGCTCGTCGGCCCCGTCGCTCCACAGCGTGAGTGCCGCGCCTCTCGCGCCGGACTCCAGCGCCACCATGACCGTATGCGTGAGGTCCTCCCCGGTGCCGTCAACCCGGTCCGTCGCGGTGAAGTCCACCCCTCGCCGGGGCAACTCGACGCTCAGCGCGCCGACCTCCATCACATGCTCGGTCGGGTCCTGGTAGCGGCAGACCAGCGTGCGGACCTCGCCGGGCGCAAGGCGGACAGCGTGCCCGGCCCGCCACAGCACCTCGCCCGGCTCGCCGACCATGCGCGGATGCACCGTCACCTCGACGCTGTTGGCGACTGCCTGCTCTCCACGCCGGGCGTGGAGTTCCACCAGCCCCGCGCTGAGCACGACATTCGGCGTGGTGCGGCGGGGGCGGGCGTGGCGATCCCGGAAGGTCGGCGTGCCGTCGGCGGCGATGGCGAACCAGCCGCCCTCGCTCGCGCACACGTCGCGCAGCGCGGCGGCGACGGGCCGCTCCGCCGCCCAGGTGTCCCCCGCCCAGGGGAAGACGCTCTGCCCCGCGTCGAGGTCCACGCCGGTCGCGGGATCAGAGAGCACGGTCAGCCCGCCGAGCCGCCCGGCCTGCGGATGGCCCAGCCGCCAGTACGCCTCGCGGCCCACCGGCACGACGCTTCGCGTGATAAGCCGCTCGACCAGCACGCCCGGCGCCACGTCGAGCAGCAGCGGGAACGCGCCGACGGGCACGCGCCACAGCACGGCCATGTCGTCCACGCAGCGCAGCCGCACGTGCTGCGGCGACCTTCCCCGCGCCCCGACGGCCCGGTAAGGCGTGATCGACTCGACCCGCCCGGTGAACAGGGCGTGAGTGGCCGTGCCATCGCTGGCACGCAGCCGCACGCGGACGCCTGCGTCAAAGCCCGGTAGCGCCGCCGGGTGACCGGGCGTGTAGCGCCCATCCGGGTCGTAGAGCGCGAGCGACATCCGCCCCACCCCGGCCATCCGCTCGCCCGGCTCGATGCCGCGCTCGATCACAAGCGGCTCGCCGGTGTGCCAGTCGGCGGTCACGTCTGCCCAGACGCTGGTGTTGAGCATCAGTTCGAGTGTATAGGTTGCTTTTGGCATGGTTTGTCTACCCTCACCCCCTGATGCGGCGACAGCCGCTACGCCCTCACCCCGGTCGGCATGCAAGCGTTCCGGGAGAGGGAGAATCATGGCGGAGCCGCGAAGCCGCGAAGTTCATTCGCGGATCGTGGCGCTCATTGCTCTCCGCGGATCGCGGCATTCAATGGGGCCATATGCGATCCCCATTCGTGACATTCGTGTCATTCGTGGGCTCTTTCCCCTTCCTCACCCCAGCGTGATGACCCAGCGATGCCGGAAGCACGCGCCGAAGTACCGCGTGCCCGCGTACGCCTGCTCGCCGATCTGCACGCGGGTGATGGCAAGCGGCTCGTGGAGCGCCCCGCCGAGCAACCCATCCGCGCGGACCGCGCCCAGGTAGGCGTCCACCGCCTCGACAAGCGCGGGCATGACCGCGTGCAGACGCCCGTTCGCCGCCGGAGCCCAGTACAGCACGTGATCGACGTGCAGCACCGCCCGCCAGGCCGCGCCGTCATACGTCAGCGTCGAGAGCCCCTCGCCGTTAGCCCCCACCCCGCCGGGGAAGACCGGCACGAGCGCCGGAAGATCCGCCAGCGGGAGCGCCGGGGGCAGCGCGTCCAGGTCATAGCTCACCGCGATGCCCGGGACGTGCACCCCGGCGAGGTTGTGCAGCGCCGTTCGCCAGCCCATGCCGCCCTCAGTTCTCCGAACTGGCCCAGCCGAACGACTTCAGCCCGAGCCGGATGTACGGCGCGAGCAGGTCGCGCACGTCACGGGGCAGAAGCTCGTCGGTGGCGCTGCCGTCGCGCTGGCGGTACAGCCAGGCGGCGAGGCGCACGGCGGCGTGCTCGATAGGCTCAGGGACCGTCTCGGCGTAGCCCCACGTGCCCGTCACGCGGATGGCGCAGCCGGGCGCGCTGCTCGTCACCCAGTTCAGCCCGCTGCCCTCGCGCAGCGAGATGCCGAAGTAGGGCGGCCAGTTAACCGGGCGCAGAATGGTCGCGGCGAGGTCGATGGCGCTGCCGTCGCCGTTGGTCAGCGCGGTCAGCGCGAGCAGATCGGCGTCGAGCAGCAGTGTGTGCCCGGTGATCTGCGCGTTGGTCGCGTCGTAGACGCGAGTCTCAACCCACGAGTCGAAGCGGCGAGCGCAGTGATCGTCGATGATGCGGCAGGCGCGACGGATGAGATCGGCGAGCAGCGTGTCGTCGCTATCGGTGGTGATGCGCAGGTACGCTTTCACGGCATCGACCGTGGTGTAATCTGCCATATCGCTTCCTTTCGTTAGCTGGAACACAGGCCAGAGATTCATGAATTCTTCACAATCTTCATAATCAGGTGCCAACTTCTCGCACGGGCGAGCGGAATTTTCGGAAATTTTTCACAGCGTTTTGCGGCGGTTGTCGTATGATAGGGGTGCAGCATCTCCAGTCCGGTCTTCCCTCGCCCTAGGCTTAACCGGTTACGGGGGTGCTGCACCCCCTTTTTAGCGCGCCGCTACGGGCGCACGCCCTTCAGCACCTCGAAGGCCCCGGCGTGGCGCACGTTCGCATCCACCCGCATGATGGCCCGGATAAAGACCTGGTCGTACTCGAAGGCGTTGCCCGCCTCGTCGCTGGCGCGCAGCTCAAGCGCCTTGCGCTGCCCGACGACGAACTCCGGCCAGCAGCCGAGGTACAGCGTCGAGCAGTCCGTGCTGCCGCCCTGCGTCTCGTTGATGGGGATGGCCGTCGTCGTGTAGACCGGGTAGCCCCACAGCGTCGGCGGGTCGCCGGGCATGGCGGGGTCCGCCCAGAGATACGCGCCGTCCTGATCCTTGACCTGCCGCAGCGTGTTCAGCGTGCGCGGATGCGCGACCCAGGCGCGCCCCTCAACGGGCACGTTGTCGGCGTCCAGCCGGTAGAGCATGTCGGCCAGATGGTCGAAGGTCGGCGTGCCGCCGTCCGCGCCGAGCGTCGTCGTATCGACGTTCACCCCGGTGATGTGCTCCAGCCCGGTCGGCGTGTTGTTCGCACCGTCGCCGCGCAGATACTTCACATCCTCCTCAAGCGCCAGCGCGCGGGCGAGATCGGACATGACGAGCGCCTCGACCTGCGGGTCGCTGTCTTCGAACAGCTCGGCGGAAAGCTTGGTTAGCGCGGCGAGCTTCTTCGCGCGCAGGTCGATCTGCCCCCACGTCTGCTGGGAGGCGTTGATCTGCGTGTTCTCCGCGACCCAGTAGGCCGTTGCGCCGCCGGTCTGCGCGGGGATCTGGAGGCTGTCGCTCGTCATCGGCACGACAGTCGCGCCCGCGGCCCGCACCGCCGTGCGCGCGCTGAGCATCTGCACAAGGCGGCTGCTGTGCTCGGTCGGCACGAGGTAGCCGCCTGCGGCGTCGTCGCCCTCGGCGAGCGCCTTGCCCGCAAGCTGGAAGCGCACCACGTCGAAGCGGCCCTGCCGCAGCGCCTTGATCGCGTCCACGAAGGGCGTGCCGTTGGCCGTGAGCAGTGGCTCACCGCGCTGGCCGATCACGGCGGGCACGCCCCGGCTGCCGCCCCGCGTCATGAACATCGGGCGCGGGCCGGGGTCGTCGGCCAGGTCGGCAAGGGCGGAGCCAAGCTCCTGCCGGATGATGTTGCGGATCGTCTGTTCGTCCAATGCGTTCGTCTCCTTTTGCTGTGGTGATGTGGTTGGATGATCAGAATGTGTTTCACTCGCTGGTTGGCCACCATCGAGCCCCTTCCGGGCGTCCCTTCGGGACGCCCACCTCCCCCTTGCAAGGGGGAGGGACAGTCGGCCTCCGGTCGGCTGGGTGGGGGTTTCTCCCTCGAACTCCACCCCCAGCCCCGCCGCGTCGAACAGCGCCTTGGCGTATGCCGCCGGGATGGTATACGGTATCGCGACCGCATACGGGTTGGCGGGCAGGTGCTCGCGCGCGTCGAGCAGGGACAGTTCGCCGATGGGCCAGACCAGGATGCGACCGTCGGGCGCGGTGCGGACCAGATGCCCGATCGCACCGGAAGAGGCGCGGGCAAAGCCCTTCTGCGCGGCCTCCCAGATGCGCCGGGCGAGCGCGCTGCCCCGGTCGAGCAGCACGCGGAACCACACGCCGTCCTCGCGGCGCTCCCAGCCGAGTTCCTCGCCGATGATCTGCGGCGGGCTGTCCTCCTCTTCAAGCCCGTGGTAGTACACGACGGGCCGCCGGGGGATGCGCTCCAGCCACAGGTCGGATTCCGGCGTGAAGTACTCGCCCTCGGCATCCTTGCCGCCGAACGGCCCGCCATAGGGCACGCCCAGCACGTCGAGCACCCAGTCCTCGCCCGCCTCCGCATCGACCCGCACACTGCCCGCCATCACAGCGCCTCCTCCGGCTGAGGCACGGCGCTCGCGGGCGCGCGCTCCCCGGCGAAGCCATCCTCCTCAGCGGGGAGGGCCGCCATCCCCAGCGCGGCGCGGACCTCGTTGCGGCGGATCACGCCCGCCTCGTACAGCCGCGCCAGCCGCTCGGCCTTCTCCGAGACCGTCTCGCGCAGCGCGGCGATGCCATCCACATCCCACGCCAGCCGCGCGCCCCTCGCGGCGAGGTCGCGGTAGTGCGGCAGCAGCGACCAGTTCAGCACCTCGGCGATGTACTCAAGCTGCGGCAGGATGGTGTCCTCGTAAAAGCTGGCCTTCTGCTCGCGGGCGGTGGCGTACGTCACCGACTCCCACGCACCGGCCAGCCCCGGCGGCACGCCGAACACCGCGCAGATCGCCCGGCGATCCTCGGCGCGCAGGTCCTTCAGCGCGAGGTCGGTCGGCGCGTAGGTGATGGGCTGCCACTTCAGCCCGCCACCGACGATGCCGGTCTTCCAGCGGTTGCGCGTGCCCTGAAACAGCCGCGCCCACCACGAGCGCGCCCGCTCGATCTCCGCCTCGTGTAGCGGCTGCTCGGTGGTGAGCAGGCCCGCCGGGCGGGCGTCGTTAGCGAAGAACGAGGCAACGAAGCGCGCGGCGTTCAGGTCGGCGTTGATCTCGCTGAGCGCCACCGAAAGCGGGCTCAGCCCGCCCAGGTCGTCCAGCGGGTCGAAGTTGCGGAAGACGACCACGTCCTCCGGCGCAAGCTCCCGCGTGCGCCCGCCCGCCGTCTGCCGGTAGGCGACGATTCCGCGCACCGGGTCGGCAACCGGCTCGATGGTCTGCGGGTTGAGCCACACCAGCCAGCGGACGGGCCTGCCTGCGCTGCGCCTGCCGCCCTTCCCGGCCTGGACCTTCAGCCAGTACGCCACGCCCCAGATGTTGAAAGCAGCCTCCGTCGCGCGGAGCAGGTCGCCGAGGTTCATCATGTGGGGGTTGACGTCGTGCAGCAGCGTGAGCAGCGGGTGCTCCTCGATGCGCGCGCCGTCCCGCTCGACGAGCATGAGCGGCACCCCGGCAACGGCGTCGGCGCGGAGCTTGATGCAGCGGTAGGCCCACACCGCGCAGCTATAGGCCCGCGCGAGGTCGCCGGGCGTGGCGGTCAGGTCGCGGTCGCGCCGCCCGCCGATCCCGTGGAAGCTCTCGAACAGCGGGCTGCTCTTCATGCGCCCGTCGGCCTGCACCTGCACCGCCCGCGCCCGCCCGTCCTGCTCGATCCACCACCCGTGTGATAGTCCTGTCATGGCACCTCCTTGATGCTGTGGAAACGTAAAGCGCCCCGCACGGGTGGCCGCTGGTCATAAGCTGACTTCCGGGCCGACCGGTGCGAGGCGCCAAACTCTCGCTCTGCCTTCTCGAAAGGCGGCGCATATGCTGTTCCACGGAGACTAGACCATCTGTTCTAGTCTCGATGCTTCTATGATAGAGGCGGGCGCGGCGGGTGTCAATCGCCGGGCACTGATCGCCTGATCAGCGGCGGGTTAGGATTTGCAAACGAGGATCACGGAGGGGGGTGCGGGGTTAGTCTGTATGTGTCAGTTACTGCTGGGACCCCACCATGCAGGCTGCCGGTCAGGAGGGGGTTCTCCGCGCTTTCCGCGATTCACTGCTCTTGCAGCCGCGACACCTCGGCGCTACAGTGGGGATGAATCCTTCGCATCAACTGAACCCTCAGCTTGAAAGGTGCCCGCGTTGAAGTTCTTCATCTGGATTTTTGGCGAAGTCCCTGTGCCAAACCTGCTGACCATCGGCGGGCTGACGGTGCTCCTGGCAGCGCTGTTCGGCGGGCTTTGGGCGCTGTTCGGCAACGTCGTCATTGTTGTGATGCTCGCACTCGTGCTGGGGCTGATCGCCGTGCTGCAGGCTACCGTGTATTACACGCACCAGCAGATCCAGGCGCTGCAATCTCTTCACAGCCTGTTCGATATCCGCGCGCCGCTGCCCGCCTTCCGCTCGTGGAACATCACGCCGGACCTCGCCACCGAGGTCGTCGGGCTGATACAGGAGCGCCGCCCCCGGCTGATCGTCGAGGTCGGCGGCGGGCTGTCCAGCATCGTCGCGGGCTACGCCGTGAAGGAATACGGCGGGCGCATCGTCGCCTTTGACCACCTCGCCGAGTTCGCCGACCAGACGCGTGCCACCGTCGAGCGGCACGGCCTGAGCGACGTGGTCACGGTGCGCCACGCGCCGCTCAAGCCCGTCGAGATCGGTGGGAAGCCCTGGCTGTGGTATGACACCACGCAGTTTGAAGACCTGCACGACATCGACCTGCTGTTCATCGACGGCCCGCCGAACACCACCCAGCTTCTGGCCCGCTACCCCGCCCTGCCCCTGCTCATCGACCGCCTTAGCCCTGACGCCGTGATCGTGCTTGATGACGCGGACCGCGTCATGGAGACGCGCGCCGTCAGGCGATGGCTGGCCGAGTTCCCCGGTCTCCGCGCCGATCGGCTGCTCACCAAACGCGGATGCGTGATCCTGCGGCAGCAGGCAGACCAGGCCGCCGGCGCGGTCAGCGAGCACACCGGCGCGGCGATGCAGGGGTGAGAAGTCCACCGGGGAATCAAATTCCCCGGCTAAAAGGGATGGCGAAGCCATCCCGCCAAGTCCCTGCGGGACTCCCATCCCCGCAGGCGGACTTTGAGGCAGCGAAGCTGCCTTGTAGCCCGGCAATTCCATTGCCGGGCGATTTAAGCACCTGCGAGGCCGGGGTGAGGTTCCCTCACCCCCGCTTTGCCCTTACGATCCGCCCGTACTACAATCTAGTAGAGGAGAAGAAGCGGTCGTCCTTTCCATCTAACATCAGGTTTCAAACCTTTGGAGAGGAGATCCACCAGTGCGCGTCTTGCTCATCGGCGGCTCTGGTTTTATCGGCCAACGCGTTATCGCCCGCCTGCAGCAGCGAGGGCATGACGTCATCATCTTCCACCGGGGGCTCAGCAAGGCCCCCAAAGAACTGGACGTTGACTATATCACCGGCAATCGCCTGGAGATCGACAAGTATACGCGGGAGATCGACCGGGCAGCGCCGGATGCCGCGATCGACTTCCTCCCCTGGAACGATACCGACACCCGCCGCGTGATCCAGAGCCTGCACGGGCGCGTCGAGCGGGTTATCCACCTGTCCAGCGGCGACGTGTACCGCGCATGGGGCAACTTCCTGAACGGCGACTACGGCGAGCCGGTCCCGCTGGGCGAGGACGCCCCGCTGCGTTCCAACCTGTACCCCTATGCCGGCACCCGCCCCGGCATGGAAACCTACGATAAGGTGCTGGCCGAGCGAGCCATACTGACCGCTCACTACGAGGAAGGCTACCCCGGCGCGATCATCCGTCTGCCGATGGTTTATGGCCCCGGCGACCCCCAGCACCGCATCTGGCCCTTCGTCAAGCGCATGCTGGACGGGCGCCCGTACATCCTGCTCTCGAAGTGCCACGCGGCGTGGCTCTCGCAGCGAGGCTACGTGGACGACGTCGCCTTTGGCATTGTGCTCGCCGCCGAGCGCGAGAGCAGCGTGGGGCAGGTGTACAACGTCGGCAGCCTGCGCACCCACTCGATCGGCGCATGGGTGCGGCGCATCGGCGACATCATGGGGTGGGACGGTGAGATCCGCCTCGTTCCCCCCGACCGCCTGCCGCGCCATCTCCAGTCGTCGCACAACTACATGCAGCACATCCTCTTCGACACGTCCAAGATCCGCCGCGAGCTGGGTTACTACGAGCTGGTCGACTCGGAGGAGGCGCTGCGCCTGACGGTCGAGTGGCAGCGCGAAATCCCGCCTGAGAACAGCAACGGGCACAAGTTCGACTATGCCGCCGAGGACGCGGTCGTGCGCGAGCTTGCCCACGAGTTATAGCGGTTTGCACACTCTAACCGCCTGCTGATCGCCCGATCAACGCCCGGCGCTTGACGCTCCGCACCGCCCGCGTAGAATGAAAGGCATAGAACAATCGTTCTAGCCAAAGGCGCGGGCAGCGCCGCGCGGGAAACTCGTCTCCAAGCGCCGGGCGCGTCGATGGCCTCCGGCCATGCCGCCCAACCCACCACACACCGACGCCGCCGCGCGGCCACCAGCCGGACGGCGAGCCGCCCGCGTCCCCCGAACCAGGGCAGGCCACCACCTGCCCTGGTCTTCGCGTCTTTGCACGTTGAGAGGAGGTCGAACGGACTGAGGAGTGTTCCCATCCCCCACCTGCGCGACGACCAGCGTGCCATCGCCGGGCACCCGGCACGCTTCAAGGTCGTCGCCTGCGGGCGGCGCTGGGGCAAGACGACGCTCGGGCTGGCGCTCGCCGTGGCCCACGCCCGGCAGGGCCGCCGCGTCTGGTGGGTCGCACCGACCTACCGCCTCGCCTTCCAGCCCTGGCGCACGCTGAAAGCCGCGCTGCACGCCGAATGGGTTCACAAGCTCGAAGCCGAGCGCCACATCGACCTGCCCGGCGGCGGCTCCATCACCGTCCGCTCGGCGGATGACCCGGACAGCCTGCGAGGGGTCGGGCTGGATTTCGTCGTCGTGGATGAGGCGGCCTTCACCACGCCGGAGACGTGGAGCGCGGCGCTGCGCCCGGCGCTCTCCGACCGTGGCGGCGAGGCGCTGATCATCTCCACCCCCTGCGGTCACAACTGGTTCTATCACGCCTTCCAGCGCGGGCAGGACCCGCTCGTGCGCGAGTGGCAGTCGTGGCGCGCGCCGACGTGGGCCAACCCGCTCATCCCACCGGAGGACATCGACGAGGCGCGAGCGGTGCTGCCGCGCCGGGTCTTCGAGCAGGAGTACGAGGCGGCCTTTCTCCAGAACGGCGGCGCGGTCTTTCGCGGCGTGCGGGACGCCGTCTGCACGGAGCCGCGCTCCCCGGCTGCCGCTCGCCGCTGCGTCATGGGCGTGGACTTTGGCCGCTACCATGACTTCACCGCCGCTGTGGTGATCGACGCGGACGCCCGGCCCGTGCCCGCCGTCGTCGCAGTGGACCGCTACAACGAGGCCAACTGGGCTGTGCAACGGGCACGGCTGGCGGCGCTGGCCCGCCGCTGGTCGGTGCAGGCTATCCTTGCCGAGGCCAACGCCATGGGCGAGCCGAACATCGACGCGCTGCGGGCCGAAGGGCTGCCCGTCGAGGCGTTTGTCACCACCGCGCAGAGCAAGCCCCGGCTGATCGAGTCGCTCGCCAGCGCGGTCGAGTCCGGCGGCATCGCCCTGCCCGATCACGCCCAGCTTCTCGCCGAGTTGGAGGCCTTCACCTACGAGCTGAACCCGCGCACCAACCACACACAGTATGGCGCGCCGCCCGGCCTGCATGACGACACAGTGATCGCGCTGGCGCTGGCGTGGCACCTCGTCTGCACGCCGCGCCTCTCGCTCGGCATCGCGGAGGTGTGAGCCCTCTCCCTTCGCGCAGTGCGCCTGCGGAGTAGGAGGGGATTCGGCGTTGGGTGGCTGCTGCCGGCCCCTGATCGATCACAGGGAGCCGTGACTAAACGTCGCGGCGTTGTCCGCTCTTGCGTCCCCGAACCCCCACCCAGCGCGGATCGTATGACAGTCGCACGCAAAATGGTGACGTGCGGCTATAGCCCCGGTTCCTTATTTCATATATGATAGGGGAACAAGCAGGCGAGTTGAGGCCTGGAGAATCGTAAGGGGATGAAGCGACGAGACGTATTCTGGTTGGCGTTAGCGGTCGCGCTGCTTGTGCCGTTTATCGTCACCGTGATCTCTGCGAGCGTCGGCATCGCAGAATTTGCCATCATCAGCACCCTCATCATCATCGTCGCAGTGTCGCTCGCCGGGCGCAATCTGATCCGGAGTATGCAACAATCCACCGCACGTGAGCGCGAGGCGAACGGCGGTATCCGCCGGCCCGCGCTGCTCATCGGGTTGAGCGTGCTGGGCTTCGCGCTGCTGGGCGTTCTCGTCGCCGCGGCGCTGTCCAGCGCTGCGACGCCCGCCACCCCCGCCGAAGAGGTCGCCGCACCGACGCCCGTCGTTGTTGAACCTGCCGGCCCGCGCGAGGTCAACCCTGTCAGCGGCCTGACCGGTGCGCTCATCGGGGCGGTGGTAGGGGCAGGCATCCTGTTCGCTGTGTACCTGTTCTTCTCGCGGAACCAGCCCGCCCCCGCCGCGCCGGAGGAGCCGGTGGCTGACACGCCAGCCTTCGACTGGCGCGAGATGCTCGCCGGGGATGACGACAGCGACGAGGACGTGGCATGGTGGGTACAGCAGCTCTCCCGCAAAAACAACCCCAAACGCTAGCAGGTCGATACACGGTCGCCGGGGCGCCTGTGAGGCGCCCGTTTTTTGTTGGCCGCGTGCCGCCTTGTGCAACCGCAGCGCCCGTCCCTGCGTAGAAGCACATAACAACGGACCCGTACACCCTGCCTCCCTTTGCAATCCAACCAGCGAAATTTCCGTCAGGGGTTGACATTGTCCGCCGCCCGCTCTACAATGTTAATCGAAAATTTCATTTTCTTGATTTAGTGGTTGATAATTTTAATAAGGGGGATTAACATGACAGGGACAGCCGAGGCGGAAGCGCAAGATAGAGTCATCACCGGCGAGATCGCCGAGACGCTTGGCGAGGCGCAGGCCATGCGCGCCGTCATTCATCTGGGCGTCATGGCACTCGCGCTGGGGGCCAGGCCGGGCCGCGCGCTTGCCGCGAGCGGTTCTTACCGCACCAGCCGGCGACTGCCCGTCAACGTCTCGTATGAAGTACGCAACGGCACGGGCGAACTCAACATCACGCAGCGCGGGGAGGGCGGCTCGACCTGGCACACGGGCTGGCGCTTCGGCTTCCGGCGCCGCCGTGAGCGTACCGTCGATTACCGGCTTGACCTCGATCTGACCAACGCCGTGCCGCTCGACCTGAACGTGCATGTCGGCGTCGGCGCGGCAGACCTCGACCTCTCCGGGCTGAACGTCCGCTCGCTGGTGGTCGAGGGCGGCGTGGGGCGCTCGGCCATCACCCTGCCCCGGCAGGGCTCGCTCGTGCTGGACGTGACGAGCGGCGTCGGCGATCTGGTCGTCGAGCCGCCCGCTTTCAGTGACGAGCTCCGGATCGAGCAGCTTCACATCGCCAGCGGTGTCGGCAAGGTGCGCATGGAACTGCCCGACCGGGGCAAGTTCGAGGCGAAGGTGGAGAGCGGCATGGGGGACGTGACGCTCCAGGTGCCCACCGAACTCGCCGCGTACGTCGAGTGCACCAACGGGATTGGCCGCGTGCGCATCGAGCCGGGCCGCTTCGAGAGGGTCGGGCATGGGCGCTGGCAGACGCCCGGTTATGCCACAGCCGCCGACCGGGTATTCATCCGCGTCGACTCAGGTATGGGTAACGTCAACATCGTAAGCTGACCACCTGTAGCACAATCTTACCGGAGCACCAGCATGAACCAGCACCACGACCACCAACCTGAACTCCAACCCGAACCCAGCCTCCGCCCCTTTGCCGTGATGTGGGGCGGGCAGGCGTTCTCCCTGTTCGGTAGCCACCTCGTCCAGTTCGCACTGGTCTGGTATCTGACCGAGTCGACCGGCTCGGCGACGGTGCTGGCTTTCGCCACGATGATGGCTCTGCTGCCGGAGGTCCTGATCAGCCCGTTTGCGGGCGCGCTCGTCGACCGCTGGGATCGACGCCGGGTCATGATCGCCGCCGACGCCGGCATCGCGGTGACCACCCTGATACTGGCCGCCCTCTTTGCGACCGGCAGCGTGCAGGTCTGGCACATCTACGCCGCGATGCTGGTGCGGGCCACCGGCGGCGCGTTCCACTGGCCCGCCATGCAGGCTTCGACGACGCTGATGGTCGCCCGGAGGCACCTGTCACGCGTGGCGGGCTTCAACCAGGCGCTGAGAGGCGCTGCCGCCATCGCCGCGCCGCCTCTGGGCGCGATCCTGCTGGGCGTGCTGCCCATTCAGGGCGTGCTCGCCATCGACGTGCTCACCGCGCTGGTGGCGATCGCGCCGCTGCTGTTCATCCACGTGCCGCAGCCCGAACAGGCTCCCGGCGAGCGCCTGTCGGTGCTGGGGGACCTGCTCGCCGGGGTGCGCTTCGTCGGCTCGTGGCCCGGCCTGCTGCTGATCATCGGCATGGTGACGGTCATCAACCTGCTGAGCACACCCGCCTTCTCGCTCCTGCCGCTGATGGTCACCGATCACTTCCGGGGCGGCGCGCTGGAGCTTGCCACGCTGCAATCGGCGGAGGGCATCGGCATGATCGTGGGCGGGCTGCTGCTCGGTGTCTGGGGCGGCTTCCGCAAGCGCATCCTGACCGCGCTCGCGGGGCTGGTCGGGCTGGGGCTGGCAATCGTCGTGATCGGCCTGACACCCGGCAATCTGCTGGTGCTGGCTGTCGGTGCGATGTTTGTCACCGGCTTTATGGTTCCCATCGTGAACGGCTCATTCTTCGGCGTGATGCAGGCTACGGTTCCGCCCGCCATGCAGGGCCGCGTGCTCACGCTGACGACGGCAGGCGCTGTTACCGCCGCGACGCTCGTCGGGCTGCCGGTGGCGGGCCCGGTCAGCGACATGTTCGGCGTACCCACCTGGTTCGTCGTCGGCGGGGTGGTCACGGCGCTGATGGGTGTGGTCGGGCTGTTCATCCCGTCTATCACTGAGATTGAGGCGCTGGCCGCCGAAACCCTGGGCGGTGAGACGGCGCCGGGCGGCGAGCCAACCGTGCCTGTCGGGCTGGAGTGAGCCGGTAAACGCTTGATCCTGTCTTCGCGCTTGCTGTGAGGTATCATTGTGCGGTCACATCTGACAACGGGTATCGCCATGGTGAGACGCATCAGGCTGGAGTTCAACTTCAAGACCGTTGCCATTGCGACGCTGCTGCCGGTGCTGGTCGCCGGGCTGTGGGTGCTGTTCGCCTGGGTGCAGAGCATCCCCGCGCTGCGCTACGATCCGCGACACTTCACGCCGGAGGTCGCCGCCCGGTACGACTCGCCGCGCACCGTGCTCGACGGGCTGGAGGTCGTCTTCAAGACGGGCGACCGCGAGCTTCTCGCCGAGCTGGAAGGGCTGCGCCGCCCCCGCCCCGTCGTCCACAACCCGCGTGTGTCCGGTTCGGTGATGTGGCAGCGCACCGACGACTACTGGACCTACATGTTCTGGGATATGCAGACGTGGGAGCGGGTACCCGTCCACACCATCGAGGTGAACGGGCGCTGGATCATCGCGCCGGAGGACGCAGCCTTCTTCCTCGCTACGGGGCTGTGGCTCAACACCTGGACGCCAATCGCGCTGGTGTACTGGCTGGCTGAGGTGGTCGTCGTACTCGTCCTCGCGTTCCGGCAGCGCGCCAAACGCTGGGAACGCGAGCTTTACATGCTCGATCAGCAGACTCCCTAACCCCCGTAACCATAGCCCGCGCCTCGCCACGCAGAAAGGAGAGACATGCCAGAAGCCCCCACCCCCTCCACCGCCCACTCCATGCGCACCTTCGTGATCATCTGGATCGGGCAGGTCGCCTCGATGCTCGGCTCGGCGATGACCACCTTCGCCCTGACCATCTGGGCTTTCGAGCGGACGGGCCGCGCCACCGACCTCGCGCTGATCAGCTTCTTCTACATGGCGCCGCTGCTCGTCACCGCGCCGTTCATCGGCGTGCTCGTCGACCGGCACAACCGCAAGCTCATGATGATGCTCAGCGACCTCGCATCGGGGCTGCTCACCATCGCCGGGCTGATCCTTCTTGTCACCGACCTGCTGCAGGTGTGGCACCTCTTTATCATCTCGATGCTGATGGGCATCTTCGGGGGCTTCCAGTGGCCCGCCTACTCCGCCGCCATCACCTTGATGCTCGACAAGAAGCACTACACGCGGGCCAACAGCATGCTGGAACTGGCCCAGTCCGGGTCCGGCGTGCTGGCTCCACTCGCGGCGGGCGCGCTGCTCGGGGTGATCGGGCTGCGCGGCATCATGCTGATCGACATCGTGACCTTCGTCTTCGCCATCGGCACGCTGCTCGTCGTCCACATCCCCAACCCGGAGCGCTCGCCTGAGCAGCAGGCCGTGCCCAGCGGCATGTGGTCGGAGCTGGGGTATGCGTTGCGCTACCTCAAGGATCGCCCCGGCCTGCTGCTGCTCCAGGGCCTGTTCATGGTCGGCAACTTCTTCTTCACAATGGCCTTCACGCTGCTCGCACCGATGATCCTGAAACGGACGGGCAGCAACGAACTGCTCTTCGGCAGCGTGCAGACACTTGGCGCGCTCGGCGGGGTGATCGGTGCGGTGGTCGTCAGCGCGTGGGGCGGCTTCAGGCGGCGCATCGACGGCGTGCTGGTCGGCTGGCTGGTCTCCATGCTGGGGCTGATCATCACCGGCCTGGGGCGGCCCGAACCGGTGTGGGCGGCGCTCCCGGTGTGGGGCAGCGGCGCGCTCATCGGGAGCATGGCATCAGCGCTGATCAACGCCTCCAACCAGGCGATCTGGCAGTCGAAGGTCGCACCCGACGTGCAGGGGCGGGTGTTCTCACTGCGGAGGTTCATCGCGATTGCCATCATCCCGATCGCGCAACTCATCGCCGGGCCGCTCGCCGATCAGGTGATGGAGCCTGCCATGCAGCCGGGCGGCGCGCTGAGCGGCGCATTCGGCTGGCTGGTCGGGATAGGGCCGGGCGCGGGCATGGCCCTGATCTTCGTGTTCGCCGGGCTGGCCGGTATGGCGACGACGGTCGGCGCGGCCTTTATACCCACCATCCGCCACGTGGAGAGTATGTTACCTGACCACGACTCCGTACCGCAGCCCGTCAAGGGGGCGGCGGATACCGGGGTTGCCCCGGACACAATTTAATCCTGTGCTTTATCCGCATTCGCCAGGGAGAGTTTATGTCAACTGCTCACTCATCCTCAATGCCGCGCAGCATGCGCACCTTCTTTATCATCTGGCTCGGCCAGGCGATCTCCTTAATCGGCTCTTCGCTGACGAACTTCGGGCTTGGCGTGTGGATCTACCAGCAGACCGGCCAAGCGACCCCCTTCGCGCTGACCGCGCTGGCAAGCACGCTGCCCGGCATCCTGTTAAGCCCGTTCGCCGGGGCACTCGTCGACCGCTGGGACCGCCGCCGTGTCATGATCCTCACGGACACCGGTGCAGCGTTAGTAACGCTCGTCGTGCTTGCCCTGCTGCTGAGCGGGAAGCTTGTCGTCTGGCAGATTTACATCCTCGCGCTGGTCGGCTCGGCCCTCTCGGCCTTCCAGGAGCCGGCCTACATGGCCTCGATCACCGTGCTTGTGCCGAAGGAGCAATTCGCCCGCGCGAGCGGCCTGGTCCAGACCGGGCAGGCGATCGGGCAGTTGATCGCGCCGGTGCTGGGCGGGGCACTGGTCGTCTCCATCGGCCTGCAGGGCGTGATCATCATCGACCTCACGACCTTCCTCTTTGCGGTCGGGGCGCTGCTGTTCATCCACATCCCGCGCCCGGAGCAGTCCGCCGAGGGCGCGGCGGCGAGCGGGACGCTGCTGCACGAGGCGGCGCAGGGCTGGCATTACATCCGCGCCCGTGCCGGTCTGCTCGGCATTCTCATATCGTTTGCGGCCTTTAACTTCCTCGCCAACATCGCCGCCGTCACCATGGCGCCGCTCGTGCTGTCCTTTGCCCAGGCGGATGTGCTCGGCCTGATCCAGTCTGCCGGGGGCGCGGGGATGCTGATCGGCAGCATCGTCATGAGCAGTTGGGGCGGAACCAAGCGGCGGATCTACACCGTCTACGGGGCGCTGATCGTCTCCAGTGCCGGACTGTTCATCGCGGGCCTCAGGCCATCCGGATGGGTGGTCGGGCTTGGCCTGTTCATCCTGCTCGGCGGGATACCCTTCGTCAGCGCGGCCAGCCAGGCCATCTGGCAGGCGAAAGTGCCGCCTGACCTGCAGGGGCGGGTGTTTGCCACGCGCAGCGTGGTCAGCCGGAGCGCGATGCCGATTGCCTATCTGCTGGCCGGGCCGCTTGCCGACCAGGTCTTTGAGCCGCTGCTGATGGAAGGCGGCGCGCTGGCCAGCACAATCGGCACGGTGCTGGGGACCGGGCCAGGGCGCGGCATGGGGTTGATGTTCGTCACGATGGGCGCGCTCTGCCTGCTCGTGACCTCGATGAGCGTGCTGCACCCGCGCATCCGTCGCGTCGAGCTGGAGATTCCCGACTACGCGCCCGTCGCGATGTCGCAAACCGCGGCTACAGCACTCCAGCCAGGGGATGATTAATCCCGCCTGAGAGCCGCGATTTTTACAAATCACACCAACCGTAGAGATTCCAACTGTAGGGGCGGGTCTGAGACCCGCCCCTACTCGTCAGATCCCCTGATCGCCCCCTCATAGGGGGAGGATGGCGTAGGTTGCAAGGCAACCACTGTCAGAGGGGTGTAGAGAAATCGCAGAGCGATTTCTCACTGGCAGTTGGCTATGCCAACTGCACGCTGCGCCGGGCTGTAACAATTGGCCAGCAGGGGCAGGTCTATTGATGCGGTCGATATGGAGCATCGCGCATCACGACCTGCCCCTACCGTGCGTTTATTACCGCCTCGCCGCGCCCTCCAGCACGCGCCAACTGGAGCCCTCCGGCCCAAGCTGCCAGACCGCACCATCCGGGCCGGTCAGGTAGCAGGAGGAGTACTTCGGCGCGGAGTCGCACTGGAAGAGCGCCGTATAGCCAACCTCCTGCACCAGCCCCCAGCCCACGCGCTCGCGCACGTTCAGATACGGCTCGGCCTCGCCACGCCACACCATGCCGAAGCCGCGCACCGGCTGCACAAGGCCCGGCGGCGGCTCGATGCCGGGGTCGCTCTCCGGCAGGCCGGGCTGCCAGGGGTCGGAGACGGGGCTATAGGCCGGGACTCCGCCATCACCGTACAGCACGTAGATGCGGGCCCTCTGGCCCAACCAGAACATGTGACCGCGCTCGAACGGCTGGTAAGCCGCAGCCGTCTCGATGGCGGGATCCACCGGGCAGATATCCGGCGCGGGCGTGAAGAACCACTCCGCCGTGCAGCGCACCCGCACGATGACGAGCGCCTGTTCCTGCCGCTCGCCGCTGGAGACGAACAGCATAAACTGCACCTCGTTCCGATCCCGGTCACTCGTCTCAACGACCATCGAACCGCTGAGCGGCACATCCCAGAACTGCCCGAGCTGCCCGGTTGGCATCAGCCGGTACAGCGTGGCCGTGTCGCCGGTGGCCTCCCACGTCAGCGTCACCGGGTCGCCGGGGTTGATCTCCGCCGGACTGGCCTCGAACGACCGGATCAGCTCATGCGTCACCGGTGTGGGCGGCGGTTCACCCTCCAGCGTGGCCGTCGGAGAGATGGTCGGGCCGGGCCTCTGTGTGGCAGTCGGCCTAGGGGATGGGCTCACGGCCACCGTCGGCGTGGCGCTGGCGCGCGGCGTCTCCGTTGCGGTGGGCTGCGCCCCGGCGGTCTGCGTAGCAGCAGCCGTCTCAGTGAGCGGCATGTCGGTCAACATCGCAACCTGCGTGCGGTATTCCGATGTGGCCCTGACGTCGGGCGTTGCGGTGTTGAAAGGCGGGGTCGGTGTGAGGGTGGGGGTCGGCGTCGGTCGCACGCAGCCTACCACGCCGAGCATCACGAGTAAAAGCAGCAGCACAGCATGCTTCAGCATGGTTAACCTTTCCTGCGAACGGGCAGATCCCGGTCTGTGCAGCCCGTTCACCATGCACAGCACCCATCACTATAGCCGAAAGCCCATTTCGCGCCAGAGGGTCAAAGGGGGCCCGGAGCCGCGACGTTAAGGTATACCTGCGCCCCGCCCAGCCACGAAGCGGCATTTTCAGCTAACCAAATCCTTACCCCCTATCCCGAAAAAGGGACTTGACTAAATTAATCCGCATACTATAGAATGTGTTTTAGTTGGTTGGGTCAACAAACAAGAGGCGTTTGCGATCCCCTCACGTGTACCACACACGTGCACCACACGCACTCGCACACACAAACCCTTCTTCACGCCTCTCCACACTCACGCAAGGCGCTTAGTTAAACAACAATTTATCCTGCTCATCGATTTCGCCTGACCGTCTCCGACTGAAGGCCAGAGAGCACGGACCCATGACCGCTCGACAGGCACGTCCTCGAACCGGGGATCAAGCGCTTGTGCGAGAAATCAACCTATCGTTGATCATGCACCAGCTACGCGAGCACGCGCCGATCTCTCGCGCCACACTCGCCGAGATCACCGGTCTGAACAAAACAACCGTCTCCAGCCTCGTGCAGGAGCTCATCGCCAACCAGTTTGTTCATGAGGTCGGCTATGACAACGCCGGTGTCGGGCGGCCCGCCATGCTGCTGGAGCTCAACCCCAATGCGGGCTGCATCATCAGCGCCGAAATCGGCGTGGATTTCGTCTATGCGATCCGTGCCAACTTCGCCGCCGAGATCGACTGGAGCAAGAAGCAGACGACCAGCCCCGGCATGAGCCAGGACGAGATTCTCAACATCGCGCTCGCGTTCATACGTGAGGCCATTGACTCAAGGAACGAGAACTGCGGTGACGTACTCGGCCTGTCGCTTGGCGTGCCCGGCCTGGTCGACCAGGAATCCGGCAACCTCATCTTCGCCCCGAACCTCGCCTGGCATAACGTGCCGCTCGCCCGCATGCTGCGCGAGAACTTCCCCGGCATCCCGATCTTCGTCGACAACGAGGCAAACCTGGCGGCGCTGGGCGAGCACTACTTCGGGGTGGCGCAGGGCTGCGACGACGTGCTCTATGTGAGCGTCGGCGTTGGGCTTGGCGGCGGCATGGTCCGCAACGGGCAGATCTTCCGGGGGAAAGCCGGGTTCGCCGGTGAGTTCGGGCACATGACGATCGACCCGTATGGCCGCCAGTGCAACTGCGGCAACCGGGGCTGCTGGGAAACGGTCGTCAGCCAGTCCGCGCTCTTCCGCGCCATCGAGCAGGCCGTGGCGGATGGCAAGCAGACCGTGCTCACCGAGATGACCGGCGGCGATTTCTCGGCTCTGTCGATGCCGCTCATACGCAAGGCTGCCGAGGAAGGCGACGCCGTTGCGCTGGAGGCGCTGGAGAAGGTCGGGCGATACCTGGGCATCGGCATCGCCGGGCTGATCAACGCGCTCGACCCCGACCTCGTCGTGTTCGGCGGCATTCTCAGCCTTGCGGCTGACCTGCTGCTGCCCACCGTCGAGGCGGAACTGCGCGCACGCACGATTAGCTGGGAGACTCACTCCACGCAGGTCGTCCGCTCCCAACACGGGTTTGACGCCTGCGTGATGGGAGGTGTGGCGGTAGTGCTGCAGACCATTCTGGCACAGCCTACCGCTGCGAGTCGCTAAGAACGTGAGTTTACTCGTCGGGCACAGTATCACACTGTGGAGAGGAAAATATTCTGACTGATAAGGAGGTGCCGCACCGCGAACGTCTCTCATTCTCGACGCTCTTTACTCTCTCACATCGCTTCTACAAGGGGAGGAAGCAGGAAGATGAGCAACAACAAAGTTCTGTACTTTCTGATCATGCTGCTGGCAGCCTTCGCACTTGCTGCCTGCGGCACCCCCGCCGCCCAGCCCAGTGGGGAAACCGGCGCGGAAACCGGCGGTGAGGCGCCAGTCGTCCCGGAGGAAGAGGAGGCTGCTGCTCCTGCTGGTGGCGTTACCCAGATCAACATCCTGTGGGCCCAGTGGGACCCGGCTGACTACCTGCAGCAGATCGGCAACATGTACGAGGCCGAGACCGGCATCAAGGTGAACGTCGTCCAGGAGCCCTGGGCCTCGTTCCAGGATCGCTTCTTCACCGAGATGGCCGCCGGTGGCGATAGCTGGGATATCGTCGTTGGTGACAGCCAGTGGCTCGGTGCCGGCTCGACCCAGGGCCACTACATGGACCTGACCGAGTTCCTGACCAGCACCGGCATTGCCGATACGGTCACGCCCGCCTCGCTGACCTACTACGCTGAATACCCCACCGGCTCGGGCACGTACTGGGCCTACCCCACCGAGGGTGACGCCGACGGTTGGGCTTACCGCCGTGACCTGTTCGAGGACCCCGAGGAGATGGCCGCGTTTGAGGAAGAGTACGGCTATCCGCTCGATGTGCCGCAGAACTACGAGCAGTTCCTCGACATCGCCCGGTTCTTCACCCGCCCCGAGGAGGGCCTGTACGGTGTGGCCATCTACGGCCAGAACGGCTACGACTCGATGGTGATGGGTGTTGAGAACACCATGTTCGCCTGGGGTGCGTCCTGGCAGGACGAGAACAACAATGTCCTGGGCGTCGTCAACAGCGAGCGGGCCGTCGAGGCGCTTGAAGTCTACAAGGAACTGTGGGACTGCTGCTCGCCGCCGGGCATGTCGTCTGCCTTCTTCAACGAGGTGAACGACGCCTACATCAGCGGGCAGGCCGCGATGGCGATGAACTTCTTCGCGTTCTTCCCCGCGCTCGTCAACCCTGAGGTCAACCCCTACGCCGAGAGCACCGGCTTCTTCGCCAACCCCGAGGGCCCCTACGGCGACCGTGGTGCGGCGCTGGGTGGCCAGGGCATGAGCGTCATCAACTACATCAGCGATGAGCGCAAGCAGGCCGCGCTGGACTTCATCGAGTGGTTCGCGCAGGAAGAGATTCAGACCGAGTGGGCCGCACTGGGTGGCTACACCTGCAACGCCAATGTCCTCGCGTCCGATGTCTTCCGCAATGCGACCCCGTTCAACCCGGCCTTCGCCGAGACGATGACGTTCGTCAAGGACTTCTGGAACGTCCCGGTCTATGACCCGCTCCTGCAGGTGGCGAACCGCGAGTTCGGCGCCTACATCATCGAGGGTCGCGGCACGGCCCAGGAGACGATGGACCGCATCGCCGAGCAGCACCACCAGATTCTGGTCGAGGCGGGCCTGATCGAGGAGTAATCCGGCAGCCAGCCTCACCCGCGTGAACAAATCTGGGGAGGTGGCCTCGTGTCGCCTCCCCAGACACTGAAATGTGAAAAAGGGGGCCCTATGTCCTCAGTTGATGCACAGATAGCCGCACGCGAGGTCAGCGTCGAGCGCCCGCTCGTCAGCCGTCGCCGCCTGAGCGACCGCGCTATCCAGAATCTTTTCATCTGGCCGACGCTGATCCTGCTCATCCTTATGAACATCTTCCCGCTCTTCTACAGCCTGTTTCTCAGCTTCACCAACTACTCGGCCATCTCGCGGCAGGTCCCGGTCTGGGTGGGCTTCAGCAACTTCGCTCAGGTGTTGGGCAGCGAGCAGTTGTGGGGGTACTTCGCCACGACAGGCCGGTTTGCCTTCTTCAGCGTCGCCCTGCAAACCATCCTGGGGTTCAGCCTCGCCATGCTCGTGCGCGAGAAGTTCCGTGGCAGCGGCATTGTGACCACCCTCATCCTCATCCCGATGATGCTCTCGCCCGTGGTCGTCGGCCTGTTCTGGAAGCTGATGTACAACCCGACCTTCGGCTACCTCAACTTCCTGCTCGGCTTCGCCAACCCGGCGACCGCCCCCGACTGGCTGGCCGGGCGCTTCGCCAACCAGCCCATCCCCGGCCTGGCGCTGTGGTCGGTGATCATTGTCGATGTGTGGATGTGGAGCCCGTTCGTCATGCTGTTGACGCTCTCCGGGCTGAACGCCATCCCCGACTACCTGTATGAAGCGGCGGTCATCGACCGGGCCAGTTCGTGGTTCCAGTTCTGGCGGATCACCCTGCCGCAGGTCGCGCCGCTGCTGCTGATCGCGGTGCTATTCAGGACCATCGAGGCATTCAAATCCTTTGACCTGGTGATGGGCATGACAGGAGGTGGCCCCGGCACTCAAACGGAGCTGATCGCCGTCAACCTGTACCGGTTGGCATTCACCGAGTGGAATACCGGCGTCTCCAGCGCCGTGGCCTACATCATCCTGATCATCATTATCGCTATCAGCAATCTGTACATCCGGTATTTGAACCAGATGAGGCACGGGTAACCATGGCAACGTTCCAAGAGACTGGCCCACGCACGCCGGTCACGACCAGCATCCGCGTCGACAAAGTCCGCCCCGGTGCGCGCCTCACTCGCACCATCCGCGCCATCGTGGTCGTTGCCCTGGCGCTCGGCGGCCTGATCCCGGTGTTCGCGATGGGTATTACGGCTTTTAAGTCGCGCAATGCGGTCGTCTCCGTGCCGCCGAGCCTGATTCCCGTCCCGGATGGCGACCGGCTACGCCTCGAAGCAGCCGAGGCGCGGCGGCAAACAGGCGAGACAAGCCTTGCGCAGCATTTCTTCCAGCCGACGCTGGAGGGCTTCGTCTTCCTGCTCACCGAGCGCGCCCAGGCGGGGCCTGCCCGCGCCGCCCAGCTTGCCGAGCTGCGGGCCGAGGGCGAGCTGCCGCTGTTTGACCGCGTGGCGCTCAACGCCGGGCAGGAGATTCTTGGCCCCAGCCAGTATGTGGGCCGCCTCAAAAACTCGATCATCATCGCCGGCATATCGACGGTGGCTTCGGTCGTGCTGGGGCTGTTTGCGGCCTATGCCTTCAGCCGCTTCGACATCCCCGGCAAGGATGACCTGCTGTTCTTTATTCTGAGCACCCGTATGCTGCCGCCCGTTGTCGTCACCATCCCGCTCTTTCTGATGTACCGCACCCTGGGGCTGCACGATACGCACTTCGGCATGATTCTCCTGTATACCGTGTTCAACCTGTCGTTCTCGGTCTGGCTGCTCAAGGGCTTCATCGACGAGATACCGCGTGAGTACGAAGAAGCCGCCCTGGTGGACGGCTATTCCCGGCTGCAGGCGTTCTTCCGCATCGTGCTGCCGCAGGCGCTGACCGGCATCGCCGCGACGACGGTGTTCTGCCTGATCTTCGCCTGGAACGAGTACGCCTTCGCGCTGATGCTCACCAGCGAGGTGGCCCGCACCGCGCCGCCCAGCATCCCGACCATGCTCGGGCGCGGCGGCATCGAGTGGGCGGCGATTGCTGCTGGCACCCTGGGCTTCCTGATCCCGGTTGTCATCGTGACGTTTGCGCTGCGCAACTACCTGCTGCGCGGGGTCACGTTTGGCGCCATCCGTCAGTAAAGTACCTGTATTTCGTAGCAACGGACGTGACTTATGGCCACTATCGAACTTCGCCAGGTAGAGAAGAGATTCGGCAACCATCAGGCCGTCAAGCCCCTCGACCTGACCATCAACGATGGGGAGTTCGTCGTACTGCTCGGTCCGTCGGGCTGCGGCAAGACGACCACCCTGCGCATGATCTCCGGGCTGGAAACCGTCACCGGCGGCTCGATCTACCTCGGCGGGCGCAACGTGACCTGGCTGCACCCCAGCGAGCGCGACATTGCCTTCGTCTTCCAGCTTTTCGCGCTCTATCCGCACCTGACCGTGCGCCAGAACATCACCTTCCCGCTGCAGGCGCAGGGCGAGTCGCAGGAGACGATTGAGCGGCGGCTGGCCGAGGTGGTAAGGCTGCTGCGCATCGAGCACATCCTCGACAGCCGCCCCGGCAAGCTGAGCGGCGGCGACCGCCAGCGTGTGGCGCTCGCCCGCGCGCTTGTGCGACGCCCCGCCGCCTTCCTGATGGACGAGCCGCTTGGCGCGCTCGACGCCGAGTTCCGCGAGAGCATGCGCGCCGAGATCAAGCAGCTTCACATCGACCAGAACGCCACCACCGTCTACGTGACGCACGACCAGGTCGAGGCCATGGCGATGGGCGACCGCATCGTCGTGATGTCCAACGCTGAGATCCAGCAGGTCGGGACGCCCGCCGAGGTCTATCACGACCCGGCCAACCTGTTCGTCGCGCAGTTCATCGGCAGCCCCGGCATGAACCTGGTGAAGGGGCATTACATCGGCGGGCAGGTCATCATGCCGGGCGATAATAACCGCTACAACGTGCCGACCGACTGGGTCCCCGCGCTGAACAGGGCGACCGGCGGCGACGGCGACGTGATCGTCGGCTTCCGGCCTGAGGCGGCGGTCGCCGCGAGCGACGGCGAGTTGCTGGGCCAGGTCTATGCGACCGACATGCACGGCGCATACACCGTGCTCCACGTGAACATGAACCATGACGACATTGTGCATGTGCGTAGCAACCGCCGCACCACCTACCCCATCGGGACGCCGGTGCGCTTCAATCTCAACCCGCAAATGGTACGGTTCTTCGACCCTGTAACCGGGCAGGCGATTCGTCGGGAGGTTGTACAGTGAGCCGAGTAACCCTGAAACACATTACCAAGACCTTCCCCGGCGTGACCGCGCTCGACGACGTCTCGTTCGAGATTCAGGACGGCGAGTTCTTCGTGCTGCTCGGCCCGACGGGCGCGGGCAAGACGACGACGCTGCGCATCATCGCCGGGCTGGAGAAGCAGGATGAGGGTTCGGTCGAGTTCGACGGCGAGCCGGTCGATGATCTCGCGCCGCCCGACCGCGACGTGGCGTTCGTCTTCCAGCAGTACTCGCTCTACCCGACGATGACGGTGTACGACAACCTCGCCTTCCCGCTGCGCTCGCCGCTGCGCAAGCTACCTGAGGACGAGATCAGGCGGCGGGTTGAGGAGACCGCCGAGAAGCTGCGCATCAGCCACCTGCTGCAACGCAAGACCGCGCGCCTCTCCGGCGGCGAGATGCAGCGCGTGTCCATCGGGCGGGCCATCGTGCGCGAGCCGCGCATCTTCCTGATGGACGAGCCGCTCTCCAACCTCGACGCCAAGCTGCGCGAGGCGCTGCGCGTCGAACTTCAGCACCTCCAGCGCACGCAGGGCAGCACCACGCTGTTCGTCACCCACGACCAGATCGAGGCGCTGACCATGGCGGACCGCATCGGCGTACTGAACGAGGGGCGGCTGATCCAGGTCGGCACGCCGGAGGACATCTACGACCGCCCCGCCACGACTTTCGTCGCGCAGCTTGTCGGCACACCGCGCATCAACCTGGTTGAGGGCATGCCGGAAAACGGCTCGATCCACGCCCGCAACAGCGACCTGCACCTGCCCCTGCCGGGGAACCTCCGGCTGCCGTCGCGCTTCCTGCTCGGCGTGCGCCCGGAGGATGTCATCATCTCGCCCGACGGCCAGTTCAGCGGGCAGGTGCTACTCACCGAGCCGCTGGGCGTGGAGACGGTCGTACATATTGGGACGGGCCAGGAGCGGCTGCTGAGCCTTGTGCCGGGTATAGCGGAGTGGCAGATCGGCGAGAATATCCGGTTCGACATCTCGCATGACCGGCTGCACTGCTTCGGTCTGGACGGTAGCCGCATTCAAGCTTGATCCTGCTTTGCGCAAGGAGGATGCGCGTCATGAAGTTCGGCATTAACGCCTGGGTCTGGACCTCGCCCGTGACGACGGAAGAGCTGGAGAAGCTCGCGCCGAAGGTCGCCGAAATGGGCTTTGACATGATCGAGATCCCGCTTGAAGACCTGAGCGATCTCGACTTCAAGCGCGGCGCGGAGATCATCCGTGAGTGCGGGCTGGGGGTCAGCGGCTGTGCCGCCATGGGCCCCGACCGCGACCTGATCCACCCCGACGAGTCGGTCCGCCAGAATGGCATGGCCTACCTCAAGGGGGCTATCGACGCCTGCGCCACACTCGGCGCGACCAACCTCGTCGGGCCGCTGTACTCCGCGGTCGGGCGGACCTGGCAGCAGGCGCCGGAGGAACGCGCGCACGACCTCGACATACTGGTCGAGAACCTGTCTGAACTCGCCCGGTATGCGGAGGAGCGCGGCGTCCGGCTGGGGCTGGAGCCGCTCAACCGCTTCGAGACGAGCTTCATCAACCTCGCGGCGCAGGCCCGCGAGGTGGTGGACCGGGTGGGCCATCCCAACCTCGGCATCATGCTCGACACCTTCCACATGAACATCGAGGAGAAGCGCTTCGACACCGCGATCCGCACGGCGGGCGACCGCCTGTATCACCTGCACGCCTGCGGCAGCGACCGGGGCGCGCCCGGCTCCGGCACGATCAAGTGGGACGAAGTGCGGGACGGCCTCAAGGCCATCGGCTATGACGGCCCGGTCGTCATCGAGTCGTTCACGTCAAAGGTCAAGAGCATCTCTCGCGCCGCCGCCATCTGGCGAGACCTTGAGCCAAGCCAGGATGAGCTGGCCGAGAAGGGGCTTCGCTTTCTGAGGGACTTGCTCGCCTAGCATATTCGGATGATGATTGGTTCAGACGCGGTTCATGACCGCCTGATGACGTTTTACCCCTTCAGTCTCGTAGGAGGTCTACATCATGGCACGACCCGTTACCCTCTTCACTGGCCAGTGGGCTGACCTGACCCTCGAAGACGTTGCAAAGAAAGCCAGCGAGTGGGGCTTCGATGGTCTGGAGCTGGCCTGCTGGGGCGACCACTTTGAAGTGGACAAGGCGCTCGAAGATGACGGCTACGTGCAGACGCGCTGGGACATCCTCAACAAGTACGGCCTGAAGTGCTGGGCCATCAGCAACCATCTGGTCGGGCAGTGCGTCGCTGATGACCCCATCGACGAGCGGCACGAGGCCATCCTGCCGCCCCGGCTGTGGGGCGACGGCGACCCCGAAGGCGTGCGCCAGCGCTGCGCACAGGAGATGATCAACACCGCCCTCGCTGCCAAGAAGTTCGGCGTGAGCATCGTCAACGGCTTCACCGGCAGCCCGGTCTGGAAGAACCTGTACTTCTTCCCGCCGACCAGCCAGGACCTCGTGCAGCGCGGCTTTGACGACTTCGCAGCCCGCTGGAAGCCCATCCTCGACGTATTCGAGGAGAACGGCATCAAGTTCGGGCTGGAAGTCCACCCGACCGAGATCGCATACGACATCATCACCGCGCACCGCGCACTTGAGGCGCTGGACTATCACCCCGCGTTCGGCTTTAACTTCGACCCAAGCCACTTCATCCACCAGTTTGTCGACCCGGTCAAGTTCATCGACGAGTTCGGTGACCGCATCTGGCACGTCCACGTCAAGGACTCGAAGGTCGAGACGCTGGACGGGCGGCGCAGCATCCTCTGCTCGCACCTTGACTTCGGCGACCCGCGCCGGGGCTGGAACTTCGTCTCGCCGGGCCGGGGCGACGTCAACTGGGATGAGCTGATCCGTGCGCTGAACCGCGTCGGCTACAACGGGCCGCTCTCCATCGAGTGGGAGGACACCGTCATGGACCGCGAGTTCGGCGCACCTGAGGCGCTTGAGGTCATCCGCTCCGCCGACTTCCCGGCGTCGGATGTGGTTTTCGACGCGGCCTTCGCCGCCGACAAGAGCAAATAACCGGCTGTATCCCTGGGGCGGCGCCGGGGGCGCTGCCCCAACCTGATCCTGCCAGACCAACGGAGGTCAGCTTCATCATGAGTGAGAAAGACACGGGCTTCACCACCCAGGCAGGCCCTCGCGCTACCGGCGAGGCGCCGCATATCGGCGTTGGGATGCTCGGCTACGCCTTCATGGGCAAGGCCCACTCCAACGCGTACAAGACGCTGCCCTACATCATGTATCCGCCCGTCGCCATCCCCGACCTCGTCGCCATTGCCGGGCGTGATGAGGAGGCGTGCGCGGAAGCCGCCCGGCGTTACGGCTACCGCAAGTTCTACACGTCCTGGCGCGACATGCTGGAGGACGACGAAATCCAGCTCTTCGACAACGGCGGGCCGAACAACGTCCACGCCGAGCCGTCGATCCTCGCGGCGCAGGCGGGTAAGCACGTGCTCTGCGAGAAGCCGCTGGGCCGCACCGCCGAGGAAGCCAAAGAGATGTGGGACGCCGTCGAGAAGGCGGGCGTCAAGCACATGGTCGCCTACAACTACCGCTTCGTGCCGGCCATCCGGCAGATCCGCAAGCTGATCGAGGACGGCGCGCTCGGCCAGATCTACCACTGGCGGGCCGTCTACCTGCAGGAGTGGATCATGCCGCACTTCAACGTGCCGATGATCTGGCGGCTCGATGAGGAGGCCGCCGGCTCCGGCGCGCTCGGCGACCTCGGTGCGCACATCATCGACCTGGCGCACTACCTCGTCGGCGGCATCAAGAGCATCAAGGCTTACGCCAAGACGTTCATCACCGAGCGCCCGATCCCCGGCACCGACGAGATGGGGCACGTCGGCGTGGACGACGCCTTCGTCGCCGCCTGCGAGTTCGAGAACGGCGCGCTCGGCACGTTCGAGGCGACCCGCTTCGCGGGCGGGCGCAAGAACTACAACATGTTCGAGATCAACGCAGAGAAGGCCAGCGTCCGCTTTAACCTGGAGCGGCTCAACGAGTTCGAGATCTTCTGGAACACGAGCGAGCCGAAGGAAACGCGCGGCTGGTCGAACGTGATGGTCACCGAGGGCTACCACCCCTGGATCGAGCACTGGTGGCCCAGCGGTCACATCATCGGCTGGGAGCACACCTTTGTGCATGAGATCAACCACCTGCTCGATGCGATTGTGAACGACAAGCCGGTCGGCCCGCACGGCGCGACCTTTGAGGACGGCTACCGGGCCAACGTCATCACCGACGCCGTCCTTGAGTCGGCCCGGACCGGTCGCCAGGTGGATATCAAGTACTGATCGTCAGGCGGCGGGTGGGGCCGCCCCCGCCCGCCGCACACCAAAGCCAACCGGACACTGCTGTCGTAGAGGAACTACTTATGAGGAAGAAACGCACGCGCTTCCCGATCGGGCTACCCATTGCAGGCGTGATCCTGCTCATCGCCGGGTTTGCGCTGAGGCCCGTCATCCAATCAGTGCCAGAGGAGGTGGTCGTCCGGAACACGATCATCGCCGGTATCCCCTTCATCCTGATCTTCGTATCGATCATCATCTTCTTCATCAGCGCGATCTGGCTGCTCGCAAGCCAGCTCAACCACCGCATCCCGCAGCGCATCTACAACCCGATTGAGAAGGTCATCATCGCGGGCATTGTGCTGGGCGTCATCGGTATGTTCCAGCCCTGGCTGCACCTCGCCTACCGTTACGGATTCCTTCTCCTCTTCATCTCCACCCTCGCCTTCATCGTCTGGAGCCACATCATCCCGGCTGGGCGGCGTCCCCAGCACCTCACCGCCATCGATACCGGGGAAGTTACCGAACCGCATTAGCGGCACAGGCACAACCTGCCGCAGCCATCTTATCGCTTTAACAATTTCCGACCTGTCAGGCGGCGCGCGCAGCCGGTCGCCTGTGTGACTCGTGCAGCAGGCCGGCACTGGCCTGCGTGAGAAGAGGGGACCTGTATGCCAGACCGTTACGAACCCAAACCGGAACACAAATTCACGTTCGGACTGTGGACCGTTGGCAACATCGGGCGGGACCCGTTCGGCGGGCCGGTGCGAGATCCGCTCAGCCCTGTCGATCTTGTCCACCTGCTCGCCGAGGTCGGCGCATACGGCGTGAACTTCCACGACAACGACCTCGTGCCCATCGACGCCACCCCCGCCGAGCGCGACCGGATCGTGTGCGAGTTCCGCGATGCGCTGGAGGCGACGGGCCTCGTCGTGCCGATGGCGACGACCAACCTGTTCACCGACCCTGCCTTCAAGGACGGCGCGTTCACCTCGAACGACCCGAAGGTCCGCGCCTATGCCCTGCAGAAGACCATGCAGGCGATGGACCTCGGCGTTGAGCTGGGCGCCAAGGTGTACGTCTTCTGGGGCGGGCGCGAGGGCACCGAGACGGACGCCGCCAAAGACCCGGTGGAGGGCCTCAAGCGGATGCGCGAGGCGCTCAACTTCCTGTGCGAGTACGCCATCGACCAGGGCTATGACCTCAAGTTCGCGCTGGAGGCCAAGCCCAACGAGCCGCGTGGCGACATGTACCTCTCGACGACCGGCGCGATGCTCGGCTTCATCGAGACGCTTGACCACCCCGAGATGGTCGGCGTGAACCCGGAGGTCGCGCACGAGCACATGGCCGGGCTGAACTTCCTGCACCACGTCGCGCAGGCGTGGGACGCGGGCAAGCTGTTCCACATCGACCTCAACGATCAGGCCTTCGGGCGCTACGACCAGGACTTCCGCTTCGGCGCGGTCAACCTCAAGAGCGCCTTCTTCCTCGTGAAGTTCCTGGAGGATGTCGGCTATGACGGCAGCCGCCACTTCGACGCGCACGCCTACCGCACCGAGAGCTACGAGGGCGTGAAGGAGTTTGCGCGGGGCTGCATGCGCACCTACCTGATCCTCAAGGAGAAGGCCGAGCAGTGGAACGCCGATGAGGAGATTCAGGCCATCCTGCAGGAGGTCAACGCCGATACGGACGGCGTCGGCTCGATGCTCGGCGCGTACAGCGCGGAGAAGGCCGAGCAGCTCAAGGCGTACCCGTTCGACCGGGCGGCGCTCGGCGCACGCGGCCTGAATTACGAGCGTCTGGATCAGCTCACCGTCGAGGTGCTGCTCGGCGTGCGGTAGCGGGGCATATTGAGGGGATGCCCCACACCTGTACTCGCAGGGCAGGTCTATTGATGCGGTCGATGCGGAGCATCGCGCATCACGACCTGCCCTACCAGACGCCCGGGAATTCCATTCCCGGGCTAAAACGCAGCTTCGCTGCGGCAAAGTCCGCCTACGGCGGACCCCGGGGACGGTAGTGCCCGAAGGGGACCTGGCATCTTGTAGCCGGGGAATTGATTCCCCGGCGGCAGGGGCGAGGTTGCATCAGGAACGATTCATCACACCGGAGGCAGCACATCATGCCCACTGACAAACTGCTCCTCGGCCTGGACATCTCCACCACCGGGGCGAAGGCGCTGCTCATCGACCCGCGCGGCACAGTGGTCAGCAGCGCGACCACGCCGCTCGCGCTCTCCACGCCGCGCCCGCTGTGGTCGGAGCAGAACCCCGAAGACTGGTGGCAGGGCATCGCGGCGAGCATCCGCAACGCGCTCGCCGAGGCAGGCGTCAGCGGCGAGGCAGTTGCCGCCATCGGCCTGACCGGGCAGATGCACGGGCTTGTCCTGCTCGATGAGAGCGGCGAGGTACTGCGCCCCGCCATCCTGTGGAACGACCAGCGCACAGGCCCGCAGTGTGACGAGATCCGCGAGCGGGTCGGGCGGGAGCGGCTCATCCAGATCACCGGCAACGACGCCCTGACCGGCTTCACCGCGCCGAAAATCCTGTGGGTGCAGCAGCACGAGCCGGAGGTCTACCGGCGCGCCTGCCACATCCTGCTGCCAAAGGACTACATCCGCTACCGGCTCACCGGCGATTACGCGATGGACCGGGCCGGGGGCTCAGGCACGATCCTGTTTGACCTGAAGGCTCGCACCTGGTCGGACGAGGTGCTCGACGCGCTCGGCATCCCGCGCGAGTGGCTGCCGCCCACCTTCGAGGGGCCGGAGATCACGGGCACGGTCAGCGCGGTAGCAGCGGAGCAGACCGGGCTGGCGGCGGGCACGCCGGTCGTCGGGGGCGGCGGTGACCAGGCCGCCGGGGCGGTCGGCGTCGGCGCGGTCGAGCCGGGGATCGTGTCGCTGGCGCTGGGCACGTCCGGCGTGGTGTTCGCCACGACACCCGCACCGCTCGTTGAGCCGGAGGGGCGGCTGCACGCCTTCTGCCACGCCGTGCCCGGTCGCTGGCACTTCATGGGCGTGATGCTCAGCGCGGCAGGCAGCCTCCAGTGGTACCGCGACACGCTCGCGCCGGGCGTGGAGTTCGCCGAGTTGATCGGCGAGGTGGAAACCGCCCCGGCAGGCAGCGAGGGGCTGATCTTCCTGCCGTACCTCACCGGCGAGCGCACCCCCCACCCCGATCCGCTCGCGCGCGGCGCGTGGGTCGGGCTGACGGTGCGCCACAGCCGGGGGCACATCACACGGTCGGTGCTGGAGGGCGTCGCCTTCGGCATCAAGGACTCATTCACGCTGATCCAGCAGGCCGGGCTAGGCGAGATCCGGCAGGTGCGGATCTCCGGCGGCGGGGCGCGCAGCGCCGTCTGGCGGCAGATCATCGCCGATGTGCTCGGCACGGAGCTGGTCACGGTCAACACGACGGAGGGCGCGGCCTTCGGCGCGGCGCTGCTGGCGAGCGTCGGCGCGGGCTTTTACGCCGATGTACCCGCCGCCGCCGAAGCGATGGTGCACGTAACGGGCCGCACCGAGCCCGACGAGCGCAGGGCGCAGGTCTACCCGGCCTACTACGAGCGCTACCGGGCGCTGTACCCGGCGCTCGCGCCGCACTTCCGGGCGATTGCGAGCACGGTAGAGGCGCATCTCGATGCGGCGCAGGCGGCGGGTTAGACGAGCACCACCCCCTCCTGACCGGCAGCCGCCGCAGGCCATTAACATACCGTTCAACGGGGAGAAAACGACCACATGAACAAATACGGCTACCGCTTCTCATTTGGCCCTTGGAACATCCACGAGGGCGCAGACCCGTTCGGGCCGCCGGTCCGCGAGTCTGTGCCCTTTGCAGTCAAGCTGGCCGCGCTCAAAGACCTCGGCTATGACGCGATGCAGTTCCACGACGACGACGCCGTGCCGGGCCTCGATGACCTCTCGCCGGAGCAGATCCGGCGGCAGGCCCGCGAGATGCGCCAGATGCTGGAGGACAACGGGCTGGTCGCGGAGTTCGTCGCCCCGCGCCTGTGGGAGCACCCCAACACCATCGACGGCGGCTTCACGGCGAACGACCCGGCGCTGCGCAATTACGCCATCGAGCGCTCGAAGAAGGCCGCCGACATCGCGCGGGAGATGGGCACCAACCTGATGGTGCTGTGGCTCGCCCGCGAGGGCACCTACATGCGCGAGGCCAAAGACCCGGTCGCGGCGACGCACCAGCTTCTCGCCGCCATCGACGCGCTGCTCTCTTACGACAGTGAACTGCGCATCGCCATCGAGCCGAAGCCCAACGAGCCGATGGACGTCTCGTACATCCCGACCATCGGGCACGCGCTGGCGCTCGCGCTGCAAACGTCGGAGCCCGCCCGCGTCGGCTGCCTGGTCGAGTCCGCGCACGCCATCCTCGCCGGGCTGGACCCCGCCGATGAGATGGCCTTCGCGCTGGCCTTCGACAAGCTCTACAGCGTCCATCTCAACGATCAGAACGGCCTGAAGTTCGACCAGGACCGTTCGTTCGGCGCGGTGAACCTGCGTCGCGCCTTCGACCAGGTGCTGGTGCTGGAGGAGAACAACTACGCCTCGCGCGGCATGGTCGGCATGGACGTGAAGGCGCTGCGCACCCAGCCGGCGGCGCTCGCCACGAAGCACCTGCGCAACAGCATCGAGATGTTCCTGTGCCTTGTCGAGAAGGTCCGCTCGCTCGACCGCGCCCGCATCGACGAGCTTCGCGCCAGCCGCGACTACGAGGAGCTTGACTGGCTGATCACGACGACGCTGATGGGGTAGCAGGAAAGTTGATCCACAGATGGCACAGATGAACACAGATTGTTCGCATCCGTGCCATCTGTGTCTTCTGTGGACTCACATCGGCTCAATCGGTACGTCGCTGCCTGACCGCATAGAACGCCACCGTGAAGGAGTTGACCGGACATGGATCGTGCGTTGTTCCAACAGGAGATGATCCGCAGCGAGATCGCGGAGATCGTCGGCGAGGAGTACGTCTCGACGCGGGAGAGCGACCGGCTCGTCTACTCGACCGACTGGTCGTGGATGCCGCAGATGTGGCTCGACCGGGGCAAGCCGCTCATGACGCCCGACATCATCGTGCACCCCGGCACGCCAGAGGAAATCGCCGAGCTGACCTTCGTCGCCAACAAGTACAAGATCCCGATCGTGCCCTGGGGCGGCGGTTCAGGCACACAGGGCGGTGCGCTGCCGATGTTCGGCGGCATCCTGCTCGACACCAAGCGTATGAACCGCATCCTTGAGATCGACGAGGTTTCGCTGACCGCAACCGCCGAGGCAGGCATCATCATCCAGCAGCTTGAGTGGGCGGTCAACGAGCGCGGGCTGATGTTCCCGCATTACGCCGCCTCCAGCAACTGCGCCACGCTCGGCGGCGCGCTCGCGCCGCGCGGCACCGGCACGATGAGCACCAAGTACGGCAAGGCCGAAGACCTCGTGCTGAGCATGGAAGTGGTGCTGCCCACCGGCGAGATCATCAACACCGCGCCGGTCCCGCAGCACGCCTCCGGCCCGGACTGGTTCCGGCTGTTCCTCGGCTCGGAGGGCACGTTCGGCATCATCACCAAGGCGACCGTCCAGCTTGACTACCTGCCCGAGGCCCGCTACATGCGCGCGGTGCTCTTCAAGGACATGAACGCCGCACTGGAGGCGGGCCGCCGCATCATGACGCGCCGCCTCGATCCGTTCGTCATCCGCCTGTACGACCACGAGTCGACGCGCACGCGCGTGCGCAAGATCCTCGGCTACGAGTTCGACGGCTCGTACATGGTCATCGGCTTCGACGGCGACCCGGACATCGCGAAGCTCCAGCAGCAGAAGGCGCTTGACATCTGCTTTGAGCTGGGCGCGGAGGACCTCGGCGAGGAGCCGGGCGAGAAGTGGTGGAACCACCGCTACGACTTCTACTACCCACCCATCAACCTGAAGCTGCCCTGGATGTATGGCACGACCGAGACAGTGACGACCTACGACAAGATCCAGGGTGTGTACTACGCCATCAAGGAGGCGGTCGAGGGCGGCTTCAAGGAGTGGAACGTCAGGTGGATCGGGCACTTCTCGCACTGGTTCCACTGGGGCGTGATGCTGTACTCCCGCTTCATCATCGAGGAGCCGCCGCAGGACGCGCAGGAGGCGCTGCGCCTGCACAACCGCGTGTGGGAAGCCGCCATGACCGCCGCCATCGAGAACGGCGGCATGATCAACGAGCATCACGGCGTCGGCGTGAAGCTGGGCCGCTATATGCGCCGCCAGTTCAAGGACGCATGGCCCTTCCTGCTCCGTCTGAAGGACGCCATCGACCCCAATCACATCATGAACCCCGGCAAGACCGGCTTCTAGGACGCGAGGAGGCGAACATGGCCCTTGAGAATGTCATTCTGACCGTCGAGAACTGCCGCTACTGCCTGATGTGCCGCCACGTCGCGCCGGTCGAGAAGGTGACGCACCGCGAGACGCTCTCGCCGCACGGCTGGGCGCTGCTCATCGCCTCGCAGCGGCGCGGCCTCATCGACTGGAACGAGGACACGGTCGATGCCATCTACAGCGCGCCCGACCACGGCAACTCGCGCGTCCACTGCGTGACCGACCAGCCGCTGCCGGAAGCCATCGCCGCCGTCCGCGCGGAGATCGCCGAGCAGAACCTCGGCCCGCCCATCATCTACGAGATCAACGAGGCGCTCAGCACCTACGGCACGCCCTACGCGACGGAGGAGCCGGGCCGCATCTCCGGGCAGGGCGAGGATGCGCTGTACGTGGGTGACGAGGCCCCGTACCTCTGGCCGCGCGCGCTCGAAGCCGCCATCACGCTGCTGCGGGCGATCGGGGTCACGCCGGTGACGGTCGGTGTGGGGCGCTCGAACGGCTACCTCGCCAGCTCTCTCGGCTTCCCCGGCACGGCTGCCCGGCTCGCCCGCGCCAACCTCGTGGACATCCGCGAGGCCGGGGCCTCCCGCGTGATCGTGCTCTCGCCGGGCGACGCTTTCGCGTTCGGGCAGTTGTGGTACGAGCGGCTCGGCATCGACTGGCCCGAGGATGTGCAGCTTGTCGAGCTGGTCACACTGCTGGACGACCGGCTCGCGGCAGGCGCGCTCCGCTTCTCACAGGCGCGGGACGACCGCCCCTACGCCTACGTGGACCCGACCCACGCGATCCGCGTGAAGGACCGCCACGACAGGCCGCGCCGCCTCGTCGAAGCCGTCATGCCCGGCAAGCGGGTCGAACTGCTCTACCGCCGCGAGCGCGCGCACCCGGTCGGCAGCACGGCGCTCCAGTTCACCAAGCCCGACATCGCGGAGAAGCTCACCCGCGCCCGCATCGAGGACGCTGTCAGCGCCGGGGCGCAGGTGCTGATCACCGAGGATCCCGGCACGCTGTACCACCTCAGCCGCTACGCGAAGGAGTACGGCGTCGAGGTCGCCGGGCTGTACGAACTGCTGGCCGCGCACCTGGCAAGAGGGAGGCTGTAAGGCCCACAGATTACACAGGCGGGCTCGTGACTGATGGGGGGATCGGCGCACCGGCTGGCCCATGCCACCGGCGCGATGCCAATGTTTTAGTTCCTTTCTAATCACACGATACAGGAGGACGCGATGCATCTGTCAATGCACAACTGGATGAGGGCTGAGCCGATCGAAACAACCATCCGCCGGCTGGCCAGGTACGGCTATGAGAGCATCGAGATCGGCGGGGAGCCTGACCGCTACGACACGAAGGAAGTCAAGGCGCTCCTCGACGAGAACGGCCTGCGCTGCTGGGGCGCGGTCACGCTGATGTTCGAAGGCCTGCACCTGCCCTCCCCCGATGACGCCGTCCGCGAGCACACGATCCAGTACGTCAAGGACGTGATCACGATGGTCAAGGAGATGGACGGCGAGCTTGTCACCATCGTGCCCGCCACCGTCGGCAAGGTCAATCCCGACGCCACGCCGGAGGAGGAGTGGAAGAACGCCGTCGAGAGCATGAAGGAGATCGACGCCTGGAGCAAGCGGGAGGGCGTGCGCATCTGCATCGAGCCCATCAACCGCTTCGAGACGTACTTCATCAGCCGCGCCAACCAGGCCCTCGCGCTCGCCGAGGCCACCAGCCCTGAGTGCGGCGTCTGCCTTGACGCCTTCCACATCAACATCGAGGAGGTGGACCCGTACGAGGCCATCCGCTCGGTGGGCGACCGTCTGTACGACTTCCACGTGGCGGACACCAACCGCTTTGCCTGCGGTTGGGGCCACTGGGACTGGCCGAAGCTCATCGGCACGCTGAAGGAGTGCGGCTATGACGGCGCGCTGACCGTCGAGTTCGTCGCCCCGGTGGACCGCACCCCGGCGAACCCGTACCCCAACATGGTTGAGACGGACCTGAGCAAGCTGGATATCAGCGAGGAGCAGAAGAAGTTCATCATCGACCACGGCTCGAGCTTCCTCACCGAGGAGTTCTACAGCGAGCAGGTCAAGATCTGCGCCGACACGCTGCTGCCGCTGATCAAGTAGGCAAGACCTCACCCCCTTGCGACACAGGCTTGGGCCAGAGCTTGTCGTAAGGGCTCTTTGCCGTGCAGTCAGACGGCACTGTAGGGGCAGGTCTGAGACCTGCCCCTACCAGCAGAACATGTCCTGACCACCTCCCCTCTCCGTGGCACGGAGAGGGGGATAGGGGGTGAGGTCAAGAGGGGGACATTAATCTATGTCAAAAACCGTCGTCATCATCGGCACGCTGGACACCAAAGGCCCGGAGATCGCCTACCTGCGCGACCGCATCCGCGACCTGGGGCTCAACACACTCGTGATCGACTCCGGCATTCTCGGCGAGCCGGTCGGCGTTGAGCCGGACATCACCCGCGCGGAAGCCGCGACCTACGCCGGTACGACCATCGAGGCGCTGCGCAACGCGGGCAGCCGGGGCAGGGCCGTCGAGGGGATGCGCACCGCGCTCAAGAAGCTCGTCGTTGAGCTGTACGCGCAGGGCCGGCTGGATGCCATCGTCAGCATGGGCGGCGCGGAAGGCGCGGTGATGGGCGCCGCCGCGATGATGCAACTCCCGGTCGGCGTGCCCAAAGTGCTCGTCTCCCCCATTGCCTCCGGCAAGCACTACTTCGACCCGCTCGTTGGCACGAGCGACATCATGGTAGTCCACTCGATTGTGGACATCCTCGGCCTGAACCCCATCGCCCGCACGGTCTTCGACAACGTCGCCGCCGCGCTGAAGGGCCTCGCCGAACACGGGCACGCGCTGGGCCAGCCCGCCGAGGACGAGCGGTACGTTGCGGTAACCATGCTCGGCAACACGACGCGGGCTGTCATGGCGCTCAAGGAGCGGCTGGCCGAAGCGGGCTACGAGGCCGTGATCTTCCACTCGAACGGCGTGGGCGGCCCGGCCATGGAGGAGCTTGCCGAGATGGGCCAGTTCGTCGGCGTGATCGACTACACGACGAACGAGGTGTACGACCCGATGACGGGCGGCATCCACGACGGCGGGCCGGACCGCTTGCGGCGCTGCGGGCTGCTGGGGCTGCCGCAGGTGATCGTGCCGGGCTGCATCGACTTCTCGGTGTTTCACGCGGGCAGCATCCCTGAGACGCTGCGGGATCGCCCGATCTACGACCACAACCCGGAATATACACTGGTCCGCGCCAGCTATGACGAGATGGTCGCGCTGGGCGAGCTATTCTGCGAGCGGCTCAACGAGGCCAGAGGCCCGGTGTGCATCGCCGTACCGACGCAGGGGCTGTCGATCCCCAACACGCCCGGCGGGCCGTTCTGGGACCCGGAAGCCGACGCCGCTTTCCTGCGCACGCTCCAGTCGTGCATCCGCAGCGACATTCCGATCCATACCTACGAGTGCCACGTCAACGATCCGGCGTTCGGCGTTGAGGTGGCCGAGTTGTTCATTGACATGATGAGAAAGGAGCCCTGACCACCATGCTGAACCCCGGCCCGAAGTACCGCACCGACCTGCCCCACCTGACCGAAGGCGACGAGGAGTTCCGCAAGAAGTTCATCTCGTGGGACCTCGGCGACCTGACGTATGTGGACATCAGGGAGTATTTGAAGGAAAAGGACACCATCCTCGTGCCGATGGCCTCGCTGGAGCAGCACGGACCGCACCTGCCGCTCTACACCGATACCGTCACCGCATGGGAGGTGTCGACACGCGTCGCGGAGATGATCGCCGTGCTGCACACGCCCGTCATCTGGATGGGCTACTCGCCGCAGCACATGCACGAGCCCGGCAGCGGGCGCGGCACGATCACCCTGCGCAGCACCACGCTGCTCAACCTGATTTACGACGTGGGCCGCAGCCTGATCCACCACGGCTTCAACCGCATCATTTTCATCAACGGGCACGGCTCGAACGTGAAGGTCATCGACCCGATCCTGCGCAAGCTGCGCTACGAGACGGGCGCGCTGATCAGCTTCGTCAAGCCCTACATGGAGAACTACGTCGGCATCCTCGAAGGGCTGATGGAAAACCCCTGGGACGAGACGCCGGGCTGGCACTCCTCCGAGCTTGAAACCTCGCAGGACATGGCCTGGAACAGGGACCTCGTCCGCTTCGAGCGGGCCGAGTTCACCCGCGCGCACATCCCGGATTACCTGCCGGAGACGTTCGACAAGAAGGACGGCATGCCGGACGTGGCCTTTGAGGGCTACAAGTACTTCACCTTCCCGATGGACCACCACGAGTTCATCGAGAGCGGCACCATCGGCAACCCGCTGCGGGCCACGCCGGAGAAGGGCGAGGAGGCGTTCCGGCGGCTCTCCGAGCACGTCGCCCGCGGCGTGCTGGAGCTTCAGAAGGTCGAGGTCAACGTGCACACCCGTGAGTTCATCGACCGGGTGTTTTAGATAGGGGTGGCGGGGAACCCCACCCGCACCTCTTCGGGGCGGGACCGAGCAGCGCGAGGTCCGGAGGGGGTTTGGCACGCCGGGCAATAGAATTGCCCGGCTAAAAGACAGCTTCGCTGTCGCCAAGTCCGCCAAAGGCGGACTCCGCCCCCTTTGGGGCGCCGTCCCCAGAGAGGACGGGAGTCCCGCAGGGACTTCGCGGGATGGCTTCGCCATCCCTTCTAGCCGGGGAATTCCATTCCCCGGCGAACTGCCCCCTGTTAGGGGGAAGTGGCGGCCCGAAGGGCCGTCGTAGGGGTCCGGAGAGGATTCGCGTTATGAGGCCCTCACCCCGACCTCGCTGCGGCTACGCTGCGCGAGGTCTGCCCCTCTCCCAGCGACCGCAGGTTGCGACCGGGAGAGGGGGAAGGGGGTGAGGGCTGGGCAAGCTAATGCTCATCCGGGCAGGATCCACCAAAGGAGGCAACCAACCATGAAGGTCGGCGTGTTCAGTTTCGTGTTTCAAGACCTGCTCTCGTTCGACGAGGCCCTCGACTGGATCGCCAGCACCGGCGCAGAGGCGGTCGAGATCGGCACGGGCGGCTACGTCGCCGAGCTGGGCGAGGCCTACGGCAAGCCCGCCGAACTGCTCGCCGACGAGAACCGCCTCCGCGAGTGGAAGCAGAAGGTCGATGACCGGGGGCTGGAGATCAGCGCGCTGAGTTGCCACGGCAACCCGCTCCACCCCGACCCGGCGATCTGCGAGCAGCACCAGCGCGACTTCCGCGACACCGTGCGGCTGGCCGGGCAGATCGGCGTGCGCCGGGTGATCACCTTCTCCGGCTGCCCCGGAGATAGCGAGGACAGCAAGTACCCGAACTGGGTCACCTGCCCCTGGCCGCCGGACTTCCTGCGCATCCTTGAATGGCAGTGGAACGAGAAGATCATCCCTTACTGGCAGCGCGAGGCGGCCTTCTGCCGCGAGCAAGGTGTGGACATGATCGCGCTGGAGATGCACCCCGGCTTCCCGGTCTACAACCCGGAGACGCTGCTGCGCCTGCGCAACGCCGTCGGCCCGGAGATCGGCTGCAACTTCGACCCCAGCCACCTGTTCTGGCAGGGCATCGATCCGATTGCCGCCGTCCGCGAGCTGGGCGAGGCGATCTTCCACGTCCACGCCAAAGACACGAAGATCGACCCGCTCAACACGCAGGTCAACGGCGTGCTCGACACCAAGCCCTACGCTGACGAGCTTCACCGCTCGTGGATCTTCCGCACGGTCGGCTACGGGCATGACCTCGGCTTCTGGAAGGACCTTGTCAGCAATTTGCGGCTCGTCGGCTATGACTACGTGCTCAGCATGGGGCATGAGGACAGCCTGATGTCGCTCAAAGAGGGGCTGCAAAAGGGCGTCGCGGCGCTGCGCGAGTTGGTCCTCGCCGAGGAGCGTGGCAAGCCCTGGTTTGAGTCGTAGGGGGGAATGGGGGGGTGGGGTTATCGTGCATCGTCTCACCGCCTTGGTTGTATACTGGAGAAAACACAACCGCACCAAGGAGAGACCACCGTGCAGGTAAACCTTGCTTACGGGCGGCACGGGCTGACAGTCACCCTGCCCGATACCGCCGATGTGATCCGCCCGCGTGATGTGCCCGGCCTGCCCGACGAAGCGCAGGCCATCCGCGATGCGCTGCGCGCGCCCATCGACTCGCCGCCGCTCGCCGACCTCGTCCGCCCCGGCGATACGGTCTGCATCGTCCACACCGACATCACCCGCGCCACGCCCAACGACCGCATCCTACCCGTGCTCATCGACGAACTGGAGGCCGCTGGCGTCGCCCCCGGCGACATCTTCCTCCTGAACGGGCTGGGCACGCACCGCCCGCAGACCGACGCCGAGTTGCGCGCCATGCTCGGCGACCGGATCGTCGAGGGCTACCGCTGCCTCCAGCACGACTGCTACGACGACGCCAACCTTGTCGATCTGGGCGTGACCTCTCGCGGGAACCCGGTGCGCGTCAACCGGGACTACCTCGAAGCGGACGTGAAGATCCTGACTGGCTTCATCGAACCGCACTTCTTCGCGGGCTTCAGCGGCGGGCCGAAGGCCATCCTGCCGTCGCTGGCGGGCATCGAGAGCGTCTACACCAACCACGGCCTGCATATGATCGCCGATCCGAGGGCGACGTGGGGCATCACCGAGGGCAACCCCATCTGGGAGGAGATGCGCGAGGTCGCGCTGCGCACCGAGCCGACCTTCCTGCTGAACGTCACGCTCAACACCCGCCGGGAGATCACCGGTGTGTTCGCCGGGGATATGCTCGCGGCGCACGCGGCGGGTTGCGCGTTCGTCAGGGAATGCGCGATGGCCCCGGTCGATGGCCTGTATGACATCGTTATCACGACGAACAGCGGCTACCCGTTGGACCAGAATCTCTACCAGTCGGTGAAGGGCATGAGCGCCGCCCGCCAGATCGTGTGCAAGGGCGGTGCGATCATCATCGCCACCGCCTGCGAGGACGGCCTGCCGGATCACGGGCTGTATGCCCGGCTTCTGCGCGAGGCAGGCTCGCCGCAGGCCGTGCTCGATACGATCTCGCAGCCCGGCTTCGCCGCGCAGGACCAGTGGCAGGTGCAGATTCAGGCGCAGATCCAGCTTCACGCGGATGTGTACGTCTACAGCGATAACCTGACCGACGAGCAGATCCGCGAGGCGCTGTTCATCCCGACGCGCAGCATCGAGGCGACGGTCGCGGAGCTTGTCGAGCGGTACAGGCCGGGCGCGCGCATCTGCGTCATGCCGGAAGGCCCGCTCACCATCCCGTACGTACGCGAGACAGTGGCGGCGGGCGAGGTGGAAGCATAACGTGCCGCGGAATCCCCCCTCTCCCAGCGACCGCAGGTCGCGACCGGGAGAGGGGTCGGGGGTGAGGGATAACGCACACATATTCACCATACCGGAGCGCCGTAATGCACACGAGCAAAACCTACCGCCTGCGCGAGTTCGTCCGACCGACTGACGGGCGCAGCCTCGTCGTCGATGCGAGCGCCGGGCTGTCGCTGGGGCCGCTGCCGGGGCTGGAGCGCTTCGAGGCGGCGGTGCGGCCCGTGCTGCCGCTCGTCGATGGCGTCGTCGTGAGCCCCGGCCAGGCCCGCCGCCTCGCCGACCGTACCCGCGCCGATGCTGCCCTGCTCGCCCGCGCGACCTGGACGAACGCCCTGCGCGGCGACGACTTCGTGCTGCCGCCCGCCGAGATCAACCTCATCCCCCTGCTCTCACCCGCCGACGCGCTCGACCTCGGCGTGAGCGCGCTCGTGCTCGACTTCCTGCTCGGCTACGAGGAGCACGTCGAGGCGGCCTGCCTTCGCGCCACCGTCCAGCTTGCGCTGGAGGGCAGCCAGGCCGGGATACCGCTCCTCGTGGACGTGCGCCCGACCGGGCCGCGCGTCGTGCTCTACAGCAAGGCGGTCGAACTGGGCGTGTCGTACGCGCTGGAGGGCGGCGCAGACGGCGTCGCCGTGCCCTGGCCCGGCACGGACTCCTTCAGCACGATCCTCAAGATGGCAGGCGAGACGCCGGTATGGGTCAAGGTCGCCTCTGATGACGACGTGCAGGCGGCGCTCGACGCGGGCGCTGCCGGGCTGTGGCTCGGTGCGGAGGTCTTTGCCCGGCCCGACCCGGCGGGGGCACTCTCGGCCCTCGGCGAGCAATTGCATGCGCCCGCCGGGGCACAGGCGTGAGGGGGACAGCCATGCCAAGCGGACTCCAGGCCCGGCTTGACCGGCTGTTCAACCGCCACGGGGATGGCCGTGCCATCTGCGTGGCCGCCGACCACGGCTACATGAGCGACGTGACCGCCAACGTCGTCAACATCCGCCAGATCGTCGAATCCGTCATTGCGGGCGGGGTGGATGGCATCCTGCTCAGCCCCGGCATGGCGGGGCGGCTCGCGCCGCTCTTTCAGGGGCGGGATGGCCCGGCGCTGATCGTCCGCGCCGACTGGATGAACATGCCCCGGCTCGGCAACGCCAACACCGCCAACGCCGTCCCGCAGCGGCTGCTGTGGCACGAGAAGATCATCACCGCCGAGCAGGCGCTTGCGCTCGGCGCGACGGCCATCACCATCTACCTGTTCCTCGGCTACAGCGACCGCGTCGAGGCGGCGGGCATCGAGGTAAACGCCCGCTTCGTGCGCGAGTGCCAGCGCGCCGGGCTGCCGTGCATCATCGAGCCGCTCGCCGTGGGTGGGCAGGTCACCGGCGCGAACACCGTCGAGATCCTCACGCTCGGCGCGCGCATGGCGGTTGAGATCGGCGCGGACGCGCTGAAGATCCCCTACACCGGCGATGTCGAGTCCTTCCGCCACCTGATCGAAGTGGCGGGCGTGCCGGTGCTGGTGCTCGGCGGCGCGCGCTCCGACAACGAGCGCGACGCGCTGGAGCTTTACGCCGAGGCACAGGAGGCGGGCGCGGCGGGCTGCCTGATGGGCCGCAACGTGACCCGCTCGCCAAACCCCGCACACATGATCGAGCAGTTGACGGGCATCGCGCACCGGGGCTGGACGGTAGACGACGCCCTGCGCGGCGAGAAGTGGGACTTCCTGCGGCTGAAGGCCCGCCCTGCCGCCTGCACCGGCTGCAACCTGTGCGTCACAGCCTGCGTTGCCAGCCACGACGACGGCGGCTATGGCAACCACGCGGCGCGGCTGCGCATCGAACCGGGGCGCAGGCCGGGCGACCACCGGGTGATGTTCTGCACGCTGTGCCGGAAGTGCATCGACGTGTGCCCGGAGGACGCGCTGCGCTGGCACCCGCAGACCGGCGCGGTCGAGCTGCTGCCCGAGCGCTGCAACAACTGCGCCAAGTGCGTGGAGATCTGCCCGACGCAGGTGATTATCAAGGGCGAGCACGGCGTCGAGTTCGCGCCGGGTGCAACCGAGGGCTGGGTTCCGACGATCTGCGACCTGTGCGGCGGCGATCCGGAATGCGCCCGCGTCTGCCCGACCGGCGCGATCTACGTCGCCGACCGCCCGCGCTTTGCGCCGTGAGAGTCCACAGATGACACAGATTTCACAGATATTTTTTCTGTGTTATCTGTGCCATCTGTGGACAAAAACCATTCGTGTTCATTCGTGTCATTCGTGGACCTATTCTTATGGACCTGACCCGACGAGCGTACTGCGACCGCATCCTGCGCGTTGACCTGACCACCGGCAGCATCACCACCACGCCGCTACCGGAGGGCATGATGCCGCTCCTGCTCGGCGGCAAGGGGCTGGGCGCGTGGCTGCTCTACACGGAGCAAGCCCCCGGCACTGACCCGCTCAGGCCGGGCAACCACCTGATCTTCCACAACGGCCCGCTGACCGGCACGACCGCCCCGACCGCCGGGCGCTTCGGCTGCACGACGCGCAGCCCCGCCACCGGTGCGTACCTCGACACGTACTGCGGCGGGTACTGGGGCCAGATGCTCAAGTACGCAGGTTACGACGCCCTCGTCGTGACGGGCGCTGCCGCCGAGCCGGTCATGCTCGTCATAGACGACGACCGCGTCGAACTGCGCCCCGCCGGGCACCTGTGGGGCACGACCGTCACCGAGGCGACCGAGCGGCTGTGGGACGAGTTCGGACGGGAGTGGCAGTCGCTGGTCATCGGGCCGCCGGGCGAGGCGCAGCGCAACATCGCGGGCATCTTCAACGAGACGCGGGCGCTGGCGCGGGGCGGCGTCGGCGCGGTGATGGGCAGCAAGCGGCTCAAGGCCATCGTCACACGCGGCACGCGCAGCGTGCAGGTCTACGACAAGCCCGCCTACGAGCGCGCGCTCCAGTTGGCCTTCCGCGCCGTGCGGATGTCCAGCGATACCACACTGCTCACGCGGGAGGGCACGGCCAACATCGTCGAGCTGATCAACGTGATGGGCGCGCTGCCCACCCGCAACTTCCAGCACGGGCAGTTCGAGGGCGCGGAGGCGATCTCCGGCGCGGCCTTCCGCGAGCATAGCTGGGGCAAGAACTACGCCTGCTTTGGCTGCCCCATCGCCTGCGGCAAGTGGACCAAGCCGCTGGACGACGGCACGGTGATCGAAGGGCCGGAGTATGAGACGATCTTCGCGTTCGGCCCGAACTGCGCCATCGGCGAGCGCGAGGCGGTGATCCGCCTGAACGCGCTGTGCGACGAGTACGGCATGGACACGATCAGCACGGGCAACATCGTCGGCTTTGTGATGGAGCTTTACGAGCGCGGGCTGGTGTCTGCCGCCGATCTGGACGGCATCGCGCCGCGCTTCGGTGATGCAGACGCAGCGCTGGCGCTCGTCGGCAAGATGGGGCGTGTCGAGGGCTGCGGCGAGTGGCTGGCGCAGGGCGTGGCCGCCATCTCCCGCCGCTACCCCGGCTCGGAGGGGTTCGCCATGCACGTCAAGGGGCTGGAGATGCCCGGCTACCACCCCAGCGCAGCGAAGGGCACGGCGCTCGCCTACGCCGTCTCCGAGCGCGGCGCGTGCCACCTGCGCGGCGCACCGCTCGGCGAGTTGTTCAGCGGGCTGGCGGATCCCCTCTCGACGGAGGGCAAGGCACGGCTGTTCCTCGACCATCAGGCCAACAAAGCCGCCTGGGACAGCGCCTGCCTGTGCATCTTCCCCAACTACGGGATGTCGCTCAAGGAGCTGTGGCAGTGCGTCACCGCCGCGACCGGGTTCGACTACCCCGCCGCGCGCGACCTGGAGCGCGTAGGCGAGCGCATCTCGACGCTGGCGCGGCTGTTCAACGTGCGCGAGGGCTTCACCCGCGCCGACGACACGCTGCCCGCCCGCAGCCTGACTCAGCCAGTGGTGGGCGGCCCCGCCGACGGCCACACCGTTCCACTGGAGCCCATGCTCGACGAGTTTTACCGGCTCATGGGGTGGGACGCCAACGGCATCCCCACCGCCGAGCGCCTGCACGCCCTCGGCCTGGGGATGCTGGTGTGAGAAGCGGCATCCGCTGCGCGGATACTTGGGGAGGATAAAGCCGGGCTGCTGTGAACCCGGTTGTAGGGGCGCAGCATACGTGTTGCGTGACTCACGTCATGCAACGCGCGCCCCATCGCTGTCAAGTTCAGCGGGTGGAAAACATTGGCACGGAGTGTTGTGGCCGACCTGCCACCCCCTTCGCCCCTTCGGGGCACTGCCCCCTAACAGGGGGAGGATGGCACAGGTTGCAAGGCAACCACTGTCAGAGGGGGTGTAGAGAAATCGCTGTGCGATTTCTCGCTGGCAGTTGGCTACGCCAACTGCACGCTGGGCCGGGCTGTAACGAGCAGATGGTCATAAATTGACAATCATGGGGCGCAGCATGCGCGTTGCGCGACTCATGTCGCGGCGGAGTCATAACAATATCACCACCACAAAAGGAGCCGCACAACAGCCGATGATCGAACTCACACCCATCTTCATTGTCGTCGCTGCCGCCGTCGCCTTCCTCGTGGGGCTGTCGAAGGGCGGGCTGGGTGGAGCCGCGGGCGCGCTGGCCACGCCGCTGATGGCGCTCGTCATGCCCGCCGAAAAGGTCATCGGCCTGGTGCTGCCCATCCTGATGCTTGCGGACATCTTCGCTGTTGCGCTGCACTGGCGTCACTGGGAGCGCCGCTTCATCCTGCTGCTGCTCCCCGGCGCGGTCGTCGGTGTGACCATCGGCACGTTCTTCATCACCAGCGCGCCAACCGACGTGTTGCGTATGGCCCTCGGCGTGATCGTCCTGCTGTTCGTCGCCTATAAGCTCGTTGAGGATCGCCTGCTTGCCGCCAACAGCTACCAGGGGCGGGACTGGCACGGGCTGGTCGGCGGGACGATCACCGGCTTCTCGTCGTCGCTGGCGCACATCGGCGGGCCGCCCGTCAGCATCTACCTGCTGCTGCAGGAGGTCACGCCCCGTGTGTTCATCGCGACCTCGGCGCTGTTCTTCTTCATCCTGAACTGGATCAAGGTCCCGTACTACTTCTTTGCCGGCCTGTTCGACGTGAACCTGATGTGGCAGGTCGCGTGGCTGGCTCCGCTCGTGCCGCTCGGCGTGTGGGTCGGCAAGTGGGCGGCGACGAAGGTGGACCGCGAGACGTTCGAGAAGATCATCGTCGTGCTGCTGGCGATCACCGGCGTGATGCTCATCCTCGACATCTAGCCCCACACCCGCCGCCCGCGCGCTACAATCCGTGTATGACGCGATTGTGTGACCGGCCCGGAGGTGCTTATGGCTGCAACGTCCAACCCTACCCAACGACCACGCCCGGCGCGGGTGTTCTGCCTGCTCGCGCTCGCCGTGGTAGCGGCGCTGCTGCTGCCGGGCTGCACCGGCCTGCCGGAAGCCGAGGTCGTGCGGACCTCCTACATCGGCCCGCCCCCCGAGGGCGGCGATGCCCGGCTGGGCAAGGGTGCGCTGAACGCGCTCGCCTTCTCGCCCGACGCCTCGACGCTGGCGGCAGGCGGCGAAGTCGGGCTGTACCTCTACGATGTCGCGTCGCTCGATACGCTGTGGAGCCTCCCGACGCCCGCCCCCGTCCTGAGCGCCGCCTTCTCGCCCGACGGGGCGCTGCTCGCCGCCGGGCTGGAGAACGGCACGGCCCTGCTGGTCAACCCGGCCAGCGGCCAGACCACCATCACCCTTGACCTGACAGACGAGCAGAGCGGGGGTGTGGACGCGCTCGCGTGGTCCCCCACCGCCGATGATGGTTCGGTGCGGCTGGCACTCGGCTACGACAACCGGCAGGTTATCGTTGTCGGCTTCGAGCAGGCCGGGGGTTACGAGGTCATCGGCGAGTTGCCGCAGCTTGGCGCGGTCCCCTCGGTAATGTCCTACAGCCCCAACGGCGCGATCCTGGCCACCGGCGATCACAGCGGCCTGATCACGCTGTGGGAGGCGCGCACCGCACAGTCGCTCGGCACGCTGGAAGGTCACAGCGCAACGGTAGCGAGCCTCGACTGGGCGCCAGACGGTACGACGCTGCTCTCCGGCGCGCGCGACGGACGGGTGATCGTCTGGGACACCATCCAGGCGCAGGCGCGGCACGTGCTTGAGGCGGGCGCAAGCCCGATCCTCGCCGTGACGTACACCGCCGATGGCACGACCTTCGGCTCCATCTCCGAGGCGGGCACCATCGCCACCTGGGACGCGTCAAGCGCCAGCCCGTCGCAGACCTTCGAGGGCATCGCCGGGGAGCCAGGTGTTGCGGCCTGGTCGCCGGATGCCACACGGCTGGCCGAGGTCACGCAGGACGGGCAGCTTGCCGTGTGGGACCTTGAGCAGGCGCAGATCGGCAGCGCGCCGGTCGAGCGGCTGGCGGGGCATGCGCCGCAGGGCCAGCGCGCACTGACCGTCGCGTGGTCGCCGGACGGCTCGCGGCTGGCGTCCGGGCTGGGGCGGCGCGTTTTTATCTGGGATACCGAATCCGGCGAGCCGCTCCAGATTCTTGAAGGCCATGAGGGGCTTGTACAGACGCTCGCCTGGTCGCCGGACAGCCGCCGCCTAGCCTCCGGCGGGAGCGATCATGAGGCCATCGTCTGGGACGTGCGCACCGGCAGGGCGCTCCTGACTCTCACCGGGCACACGCACAGCATTGCCGCGCTGGCGTGGTCGCCCGATGGCTCGCGGATCGCCTCCGCAGGCTCCCTAGACGACACCGTCCGCCTGTGGGATGCCCGCAGCGGCGAGCCGCTTAACGAGCTTCGCGGCTACGATCAGGGCGTGTGGAGCGTGGCCTTCTCCCCGGACGGCCAGACGCTTGCCGCCGGGACGAGCGGCGGGAACGTCCTGCTGTGGGAAGCCGACGCCGAGCCCGACGCCGACCCGTTTGACGAGCTTCCCGGCCACATGGACTGGGTGAGCAGCCTCGCCTTCTCTCCCGACGGCGCGTACCTCGCCGCCGGTTCCGGCGATACGTTCGTGCTCGTGTGGGAGCTTGCCACCGGGGAGATGGTCGCGGCGCTCGGCGGGCATCGCGCGCCGGTGCGCAGCCTGGCCTTCAGCCCGAGCAGCACGGTGCTGGCCTCCGCCGGGCTGGATAGAACCGTGCGCCTGTGGCGGATCAGCGCGACGGACGTCGAGGCGGGCCGAGTGCTCGTCGGGCACACCGGCAGCGCGGACAGCGTAAGCTGGGAGCCGGGCGGCACGCGCCTGGCCTCCGGCTCCGACGACGGCACGGTGATCATCTGGGATGTCGGGTCTGAATGACTTTTCCCGTCGAACCCCCTCCGGCGAGGTTCGCTGTGCAAACCTCACCCCCTCCCCCTTGCAAGGGGGAGGGGCAAGCGGAAGCTTGCATGGTGGGGGTTCCAGCGGCCTATGCCACACGTCTCGCCGCTCTAGCCCCGTTATCCCCCTAGCCACCTGCCCCAAAAATCCCTTATCATAGAAACGTGCACAACCCCAACTGGTGCAGCCGCACGGCTGCTGGCTTTAACCGCTCGATCAATCCCACAAGGAGGCAACCTATGCCCAAACCTGTTGTCATCGTCGGCGCCCTCGATACCAAAGGACCGGAATACCAGTTCGTGCGCGACCTGATCCGCGAGCGAGGGCTGGAGACCATCGTCGTGGACTTTGGCGTGGTCGGCGAGCCGTCCTTCACGCCGGACATCAGCAACGACGAGGTCGCCCGCGCGGGCGGCAGCAGCATCGCCGAACTGCGCGAGAAGCAGGATAAGACCTTCGCTATGCGCACAATGGCGAACGGCCTCGCCAAAGTGGTGACCGACCTGTACGAGCAGGGGCGGCTGGGCGGCATCTTTGCGATGGCGGGCAGCGGCGGCACGTCCGTTGCCACCACCGCCATGCGCGAGCTTCCGGTCGGCGTGCCCAAGCTGATGCTTTCGACCGTGGCGGGCGGTGATGTCGCCGCCTACGTCGGCGCGAAGGACATCACCATGATGCCCTCGATTGTGGACGTTGCCGGGCTGAACTCCATCAGCCGCCAGATCTACGCCAACGCCGCCGGGGCCATCGCCGGGATGGTCGAGCAGGAGTACGAGGCCCCCGCCGAGGAGAAGCCGCTCATCACGGCGAGCATGTTCGGCAACACCACCCAGGCTGTCAACCACGCCCGCGAGCTGCTCGAAGCGCAGGGCTACGAGGTGCTCGTCTTCCACTCGACCGGCACCGGGGGCCGCACGATGGAGAGCCTGATCGAAGCAGGCTTCATCACCGCCAGCTTCGACCTCACGACCACCGAACTGGCCGACTACGTGTGCGGCGGTGTGCTCAGCGCCGGGCCGGATCGCCTCAAGGCAGCGGCGCGGGCGGGCATCCCCACCATCATCGTGCCCGGCTGCGTGGATATGGCAAACTTCTGGGGCATCGACACCGTGCCGGAGAAGTACCGCGACCGCAACCTGTACGAGTGGAACCCCAACGTCACGCTGATGCGCACCAACGTCGAGGAGAACCGCCAGATGGGCGAGATGATCGCCGCGGCGGCGAACGAGTCGAAGGGCCCGGTTGCCATCCTGCTGCCGCTGAAGGGCGTCTCGCAGCTTGACAGCCCCGGCGGCCCGTTCTGGGACCCGGAGGCCGATCAGGCGTGCTACGACACGATCAAGAACAACCTGCGCGAGGGCATCCCGGTCTACGAGGTAGACGCCAACATCAACGACCCAGAGTTCTCCAGCAAGTGCGTCGAAGTGCTGCTGGAACTGATGCAGGGGTAGAGCATCGCCCGTATTTTAACCCCTCTCCTGCCCTTCCCACTGGCGGGGGTGGGGGTTTTTGACAGCCTATCATAAACCGTTATTCACTCAACAGGAGGCAAACACAACATGGCACGAGTAGGCATCCCGCGTGATGAGATTCTCCGGCGGCTGCACGCGCAGATCGAGGCCGGCAAGCCCATCGTCGGCTGCGGCGCCGGGACGGGCATCTCCGCCAAGTTCGCCGAGCGCGGCGGCGCGGACATCATCATCATCTACAACTCGGGGCGCTACCGCATGGCCGGGCGGGGGTCGCTGGCCGGGCTGCTGCCCTACGGCGACGCCAACGGTATTGTGGTCGAGATGGCCGCCGAAGTGCTGCCCGTCGTGCAGAACACGCCGGTGCAGGCGGGCGTCTGCGGCACCGACCCCTTCCGCCTGATGCCGGTGTTCCTCAAGCAACTCAAGGAGATGGGCTTCTCCGGCGTGCAGAACTTCCCGACGGTCGGCCTGTTCGACGGCACGTTCCGCGAGAACATCGAGGCCACCGGCATGGGCTTCGACAAAGAGGTCGAGATGATCGCCCTCGCCCACGAGATGGACATGTTCACGACGCCGTACGTCTTTACGCCGGACGAGGCCAAGGCGATGGTCCAGGCGGGCTGCGACCTGCTCGTCGCGCACGTCGGGCTGACGACGGCGGGCAGCATTGGCGCGGGGGTCGCCTTCACGCTGGATGAGGCTATCGACAAGGTGATGGAGATGGCCGAGGCGGCCTGGTCCATCAACCCGAACCAGCTTGTGATCTGCCATGGCGGGCCGTTCGACTGGCCGGAGAACGTCGGCAAGGCGCTTCAGCGCATGCCGGGGATCGTCGGCTTCTTCGGCGCGTCCAGCATCGAGCGCCTGCCAACCGAGAAGGCCATCCAGAGCCAGGTCGAGGACTTCAAGGCGCTGCAGATCGTCAGGGAGCAGTAGACTCGCAAGACCCCCAGACATCTGTAGGGGCGGGTCTATTGATGCGGTCGATGCGGAGCATCGCGCATCACGACCCGCCCCTACCGTCATTTTCGGAAGGCCAACGGTCGTAGGAGCGCAACATGCGCGTTGTGCGACACACGTCGCGCAACACCCGCCCCTACCATGCAGCCCATCCGGGCCGATACGCGTTAATCCACCACCTACCCTGCCCGACCCTCATCGATCTTTTCCAGCAGTTCCAGCAGTTTCACGGTGGTGCTCCAACTGCGGATGGTCATGGACTTGTAGAACGGTGTTGAGGCGATCCGGGAAAGCCGGCTTTTGGTACGCAGTGCGCTGACGCGCTGTGAATAGATCACACCATCCCCCGGCCAGACTTTGTCGACCCCCTCGCGAGGCTTGAAGGCGGACATCGCGCTGTCCGCATCAATATCCATCAGAAAGATGGCATCGCTGTGATACATCTCCGGCTGCTCGCCGAAGCCTTCGGGCTTGTTGTCGATGACGGCCTGCAACTGCTCGCGAGATAGCACCAGAGCTTTGATCAACTCGCTGTCAAGCTGAAAACACTCCGGCAGGGCCGCTTCGATCCGGGCTCTTATTTCATCCGGGCCTTTGTCGGACTGCAAGATCACGTTCCCGCTGGCAATGTATGTTGTGACGTTAGAAAAGCCGTGTTCTTCCAGGCATTTTCTCAAGTCCGCCATGGGTATTTTATTCTTGCCGCCGACATTGATGCCGCGCAGAAGGACTATGTAGGTGTTCATCGTCTCACCGCCAGCGGTTCTGTTATCGCCCCTGCCTTACGTTGCAGCTAGACGCGGCTCAGCCGCTCGTAGTACTCGTCCAGCCAGCGGTTCGACCAGCCCCGCGCCCGCGTCTCCTGCACGATCTGCTCGACCTCCTGCCGGGAGATCTTCGCCTCGTCGCGCAGCACCCGCGCGTTGTTGCGGCTGATCGCCAGCGTGCGCACCGCGAAGAAGAGCGGCCACATGCACGCCAGCCGGATGCGGTGGAACCGCCGGGGGATGCGCTTGATGTACGCCAGCCCCGCCCGCAGATGCCCTTCGGCCTTATCCGCCAGCATATCGACAACCGCCAGCGACTTCTCAAGGTTCTCCGGCTTAAACAGGTCGGGCGGCTTCAGCCCGACGCGCGCGCAGAAGCTCTCCGGCACGAAGATCCAGCCCCGCTGGTAGTCCTTCGCCAGCCCGCGGATCACGTTCACGGTTTGCAGCGCCAGCCCGAACTCCCGCGCCAGCGGCATGAGGTCGTCCATCAGCCCGCGCAGTGGCGCGTAGTGCCACGCGAAAATGCGCGTTAGCATGTGGCCCACGCGCCCCGCCACCTCGAACATGTAATCATCGAGGTCGTCCTCATCCTTCACGACAGGCCCGCGCATCTGCCAGCGGGCCATGCCCCGCGCCGACTCCCTCGCCTCCTCGATGATGTAGGCGTGCAGGTCCTCGGGCAGGCGGCGGATGGCCGCCAGCACTTCGTCGGCGTGCTTCGCAACGGCGGCTTCCGGGTCGCTGTCGTCCACATCCGCCAGGCGCGCGGTCAGTTCGTCCGCGTCAACCTCACCACCGAGAATGCGTTCCCACAGGTGCAGCAGTTCGACCTTACGCTCCGGCGGCATTTCCTCGTTGTCTTCAAGGAAATCCGACACGCGGAAGGCAAGATAGGCAAAGGTGATCGCGTCCCGCAGCATACCGGGCAGGAACTCGATCGAGAGCGCAAATGTGCGGCTAACCAGCCGCAACATCTCGACGTGGTTGAACGTCGCGGACTTTTCAAGCGTCGTCACAGTGGTGCTTCCTCGTTTAACTAGCGATGGATTGTGGTAGTGGGATACTTTCGAGTATATCCCCGCGAGATCGACCGTCAAGAGAGGACAAACCTGTATCGGCACACTGGCAATAACACCGAGCCACGCGCAGGGATGCGGCGACCCGGCGAAGGAGCCGCTCGCGGGGGTTCAGGCGCAGCACTCGTAGTGCAGTTTCACCATACCGTCGTTATAGCGGTGCACGTCGATGACCTTCAGTGTCATGTCCTCGTGCGCGCCCGGCGGGAACAGCGGGATACCCTCGCCCAGCAGCACCGGCACGACAAATACCATGTACTCATCGATCAGCCGGTCGCGGACGAACAGCGCAATGATCTCGCCGCCGCCCATCAGCCAGATGTCCTTGTCAGACCTGCCCTTCAGTTCGTCCACAAGCGCCTTCATGTCGCCGGAATAAGCCCGGACGGGCGCGCCGGGTGGGGCGTCAAGCTCCTGCCGCGTGATCACGACCGTCTCGACGCGCGGCATCGACCAGCCGTCATCGAAGCCCAGCACCTGCCGGTAGGTCTTGCCGCCGACGATCACGCTGCCGACGTTCTTAATGAACTCGGCGTAGCCGTAGTCCTCACCGCCCCCCTCGTACTTGTTCAGCCAGTCGATAGCGCCATCCGCCCGCGCGATGTAACCGTCGAGGCTGGTGGCGATGTACAGGATGACCTTGCCCATTGCCTGCTCCTCCAGTCCGGCGACATTCCATAATGATTTATTCTAGCACAGCAGCACAGACAGCGACGAAGGGGATCAAAAACAGGGTGGGCAACGCAGCCCACCCTGTCGTAGATTAGCATGGATTCTCGCTACAGGTCCGGGTTGGGGAACTTCGAGTTCCAGGGCACGTTCTCCAGGCTGATGTTCAGCTCGACCAGATCGGCAACCACCCAGCCCTGGCGGCCCGTTTTCGTCTGGACCTCCAGCCATGTGTCGTCCCAGTTGACGGCGACCACGGTCAGCTCGTCCCCCTTCACCAGCACGTCGATCGCCGGGTAGTCGTAGCCCGGCCCGGTGCGCAGGTTAAGCTCCTCGGAGCGGACTATCGCATCGGGGATTTCCTCGCCGACCCGCACCGTCTGCTCGCCGGAGACGCCGCTCTGCGAGCCGGTTACGCGCAGCATGTACTCGCCGGGAGGCACCGGGCTGAGGTCCACCAGGTAGGTGAAGTTGCCCTGATCGTCCGCAAGCTGGAGCGTGTCGCGGATGGCGTGCTCCGGGCCGATGAACTCAAACAGCACCGGCTCGCCCGGCTCAAAGCCCGACGCCGTGACGGTCATCTCCTGACCGACGCGCACCTCCTCCGGCTCGATGGACAGCGCCTCAAGCTGCGGGCCAGGCGTTGGCGTCGGCTCCGCCTGCCCCACGGTGAAGGTCATGCGGCGCTCGAAGCCCTGCTCGATCATGCCGAACGCCTCGCTGTACGGCTGGATGAACAGCGTCGCATCGTACTCGCCTGCCGCAAGCCCCTCGCGGTTGATGCTGACCTGCACCTCGGCGGGCGGCGAGTCCGGCCCCAGTTGGAACGCCTCCGGCTGGACCGTCAGGTGCTCACTGTCCACGCTGACGAGGAAACTCCAGGGCGGCGGCGGGTCGGGGTTCTGCGAGCGCCAGTTAATGCGCAGCGTCACCGTCTCCTCTTCGCCCGCCTCAAGCGGTTCGTCGTCAGGGAATACGTCGTAAACCGGGTACGACCAGCGGAAGGCGAGGTCGCCACGCAGGTCGGTTCCCCCCGGCTGCCCGATGCGCCCCGCCAGGTAGCGGTCGATGTTGCGGTTCGACCAGGTCTCGTATGCAGCGTGCTCCAGCGAGGCGACGACCAGCGCCAGTTCGGCGTCGGGCGGCTCGCCCGGCGCGCGCAGCACGCTCACATTGGGGAACGGTGTCGAGTAGACTTCCAGCGCGGCGTTGGTCAGCGCAAGCGGGCGGGCCGGGTTGTACATATAAAGCAGCACAGCCTCGTTCGGCCCCCGGTTGAGCCGGTCGCGGATGGCCGCCTCGTCAAGCGTCGTGTCGAGCTTCGTCAGGTCGCGCAGGTTCAGCGTGCCGATCGCCGACGTGAGGTTATAGCCGGTATCGGAGAGGGGCGGCATGACCAGCCGCCGCACCGTCGCCTCGCCCGTCACAGGCACGGCGACCGGAAGATGGTTCCGTGTCGGGTCTTCTGCGAGCAGCAGGCGCGTATTGCCGACCACCGCGACGCGCACCCGGATACCTTCCAGGCGCTCGCCCGTCAGCCCCGATGTTACCTGGAAGTCGATCACGCCCGCTGAGGTTTCCACCCGCGCGAGCCCGCTCCCATCCGATACACCGGCGGCAATATCCGCGCTGCTCTGCCGCGGGCCAAACGGCAGTGCGATCACCCCGCATGCCGTGAGCCCCAGCGACAGCAATACCACGACAGCGAGATGCGATAGCTTTCGTGTTGAGGACAAATTCTTTAACAGTCGCATCATGCCGGACAGTATATCGCGCCGCTCTGGACCCGACCACTACCCGTTCGGGCGGTTTCCCCGCCCCGCGTGGTGATGGCTTGCCCGGCGGCGGCCTACGCCTGCCTGGTTTGATCGCTTCGCCTTTTTACCCTGTCTGCCAAATGGCTGCCAAAAATGCCACGAGTGATCCTTCGGATCACCTCCTCCCCCTTGCAAGGGGGAGGTTGGGTGGGGGTTCCAGCGGCAGCCGACACACACAGATCCTCACACGGGGAAGGGGCTGGGCGCTGATTAATGCACCTTTGCAAAACTGTCGTATCGCCAGCTTGTAAGCCGGCGGCTTGCATGGAGAGGTCCCAACCAGCACAAATCCCCAGGCGGAACATGCACGGAAGCGTCTTCGTTATACAATAAAGGTGATAATCGCCCTGGCGGTGACATCCGCCGGGATTGCTCTACCACACGCCGCCCGGGCTGGCAGGCATGAGGTCCGGGCTTGAGAGGAGGAGGACGCCCCGTGAAACGCAATCTGTCTATCGCGGCGCTGATTGGCCTCGCGCTGCTTGTAGCGGTCGGATGCACCGCCGGGCCGGGCGCAGTCGAGACGCCCGCCGCGGATACCCCCGTCGTCACCGTGGAGCCTCAGGAAGCGGCGACCGACACATCCGCGCCGGCGGTCACCGAGGAGCAGGCCACAGTCACGACCGAGCCAACCGCCGAGCCTGAGGCCACCGATGCGCCTGCCGACGAGGGCGATACCGCACGGCTTTACCTCATCGCGCTGGAAGCGGGCGGCGAGGAGGGCGAGAGCATCGGCTGCGGGGATGCCCTCGTGCCCGTCGAGGTCGAACTGGATCCATCCCTCCCACCGCTTGAGGCGGCGCTGAGCGCGCTACTCGCCATCGATGAGGAGTTCTACGGGCAGTCGGGGCTGTACAACGCCCTGTACCAGTCCGATCTGACCGTGGCAGGCATTCAGATGGAACCGGACCGCACCATCATTGCGCTTGAGGGCGATCTGGTGCTGGGCGGCACCTGCGACTCGCCGCGCATCCGCGCCCAGCTTGAGCAGACCGCGCTCCAGTTTGACGACGTGCCGGGCGTCGAATTCCTGATCAACGGCGAGCCGCTCAATGCGGTGATCGCGGGCGATCCGGTGCAGGCGCCCACCCCCGGCGGACCGGGCACGGTCGAAGAGGTGTTCATGTACATGGTGCTGCGTGACGACGCGGGCAGGCTGGGCCGCCTCTTCGGCTGCAACGACAGCCTGATGCCCGTCCTGCTCCACCTGGACCCGACGCTCGATCCTCTGACCGACGCCATGCAGCAGCTAGCAGGCGTCCAGAGCGAGTTCTACGGGCGGACACAGCTTTACAACTCACTGTACCAGTCCGAACTGCGGCTGCGCAGCGCGGAGGTGAGCGGCGACGGCGTGGCCCGCATCGCGTTCGAGGGGCACGTGGAGATCGCGGGCGAGTGCGACCTGCCCCGCTTCCGCACGCAGCTTGAGCAGACCGTGCTCCAGTTCGACGACGTGAGCGAGGTGGAAATCACCATTAACGGCGAGCCGCTGGAGACGATCACCGGCGGCGCGCAGGGGGGGCTTGCGCCGCAGGCGCAGGCGGTCGGTAGCGTAGTGCAGGTCTATCTGGTAGCGCCGGAGACCGAAGGCGGCTTCGGCTGCGGTGACAGCCTCGTCGCCATCGAGCAGCCCGCCGCGACACCTGGCGCGCCGCTCCAGTCCGCTCTGGGGGCGCTTTTCACGCTTGACCCGTCGCTCTACGAGCCGCTGGGGCTGTACAACGT
>Ga0207873_1000149_pt1 | contig 74247 bp, 63 predicted proteins | sample BGWIniCompost_FD_187373 | JGI IMG/M metagenome (GOLD analysis project Ga0207873, IMG submission 187373) | Cellulose adapted compost microbial communities from Newby Island Compost Facility, Milpitas, CA, USA - BGW Initial Compost (SPAdes)... ... | reverse complement strand
GTTGATCACCCCGGTGGCGATCGAGGAAGGGTTGCGGTTTGCGATCCGGGAAGGCGGCCGCACGGTGGGCGCCGGCGTCGTCACCAAGATCATCGAGTAACACCCTGCACGCTGGAGCAGGCACGTCTCTCGATTCTGTGGTATGATTTCAGTGTTGCGCGGCAGGGTCATTGCGCTCCGTCGCGCAACACTGATCGTGACACCGGGGTTCCGGTGAGGATACACTTGATCCATGGCTAAGAAGGGTAAGGCCGACCGAATCGTAATCACGCTCGAGTGCACGGTGTGCCGCGAGCGGAATTACACGACCGAGAAGAACCGGCGCAATGATCCGGGCCGTCTCGAATTGCGGAAGTTCTGCCCGCGTTGCCGGACGCATCAATTGCACCGGGAGACTCGCTAGCGCGCTGGAGACAGGCAGCAAAGGACGCGATCGGCGAGCCAAAGGCATAGGGTCGTAGCTCAATTGGTAGAGCAGCGGTCTCCAAAACCGCAGGTTGCGGGTTCGAGTCCTGCCGGCCCTGCCAGATCGGAAGGCGACGAGGAGCGATGGAGGGGCGGCGCCTGACGGCACGCCCCGTTTTCATGCATCGGGCTGATTGACGCGAGGCGGAAACCCGAGCCGGCTCGCATTCGGAGGGACATTGGGATGAGTGCGCAGCGCCGCACGGCAATCAAGCAGCGAACCGCCGCGCCGCGTCCTGCGGAGCCCAGCCCAGCGCGCCCTGTGGCGGCGACCCGGTCCGCCAAGCCAGCACCGAAGGGTGAGCCGGTTGCCAAGCCGAGCATCATCGCGGTTCGGACCCAGGCGATTCGCCAACTTGCGCGCGATGTCTGGGCCGAGGCGAAGAAGGTCAATTGGCCCGATAAGGAGACCACTCGCAACTTGACGATCGTCGTCATCGCGATCTCGGTTGTCCTCGGGCTCTTTCTCGGCGGCATCGACTACTTGCTGCTGAAATTGCTGGAAGCCTTCTAGCCGGGATCGAGCGCGAGGACCAGGCCATCAAATCGGTGGCCAGGAGGAGAACGACGTGGGCCGCCCATCTCTGCGCGAACGACTCGCGGCCAAGCGCGCCGCCGAAACCGGGCCAGAGCCGGAGACTACGCAGGGACAGTGGTACGTCCTGCATACCTATTCTGGATACGAGAACAAGGTCAAGAAGTCGATCGAGAACCGTGTCGAGGCGCTCGATCTCGGTGATCGTGTCTTCGAGATCGTCGTGCCGACGCAGGAAGAGATCGAGATCCGCAGCGGCCAGCGCCACACGGTGCAGCGCAAGGTCTTCCCGGGCTACGTTCTCGTCCGGATGATCATGGATGACGAGACCTGGTACGCCCTGCGCAATACACCGGGCGTGACCGGCTTCGTCAGCGTCAACAACAAGCCCGTCCCGCTAGAGGAGAGCCAGGTCCAGGCGATCATGAAGGGGATGACCGCCGAGGCGCCGAAGGTCAAGATGTCCTTCCAGCTCGGCGACACCGTCCGGATCATCGATGGGCCGTTCGCGGACTTCCGGGGCGAGATCGACGAGATCAACGAGGAGAAGGGCAAGATCCGCGTGCTCGTCTCCTTCTTCGGCCGGGAGACGCCGGTCGAGCTCGACTTCCTGCAGGCGGAAAAGGAAACGTAGGTATTCGGTCCCGATCGGACCTCATTGCCGGTCGCAGGGCCGGCAATGAAGGGAGGGTGCATCAATGGCAAAGCGCGTTCGCGCCTATGTGAAGCTCCAGCTTCCGGCTGGAAAGGCCACGCCGGCGCCGCCGGTTGGTCCGGCGCTCGGTCAGCACGGCGTGGCGATCATGAACTTCTGCAAGGAGTACAACGAGCGCACCGCCTCAATGGTTGGTCAGACCATCCCGGTGCTGATCACCGTCTATGAGGACCGCTCGTTCACCTTCGTCACCAAGACGCCGCCGGCTTCCGACCTCCTGCGCCGAGCTGCCGGAATCGAGAAGGGTTCTGGCAATACCCGCATGCAGAAGGTCGGGAAGGTGACGGCCGACCAGGTGCGTGAGATCGCCGAGCTCAAGATGAAGGATCTCAACGCGGTCGACCTCGAAGGCGCGATCAAGCAGATCGAGGGGACCGCGCGGAGCATGGGGATCGAGATCGTTTCCTAAATCGCCCGGTGGTCTGGCGGCCGCCAATCGCGTTGGCCGCCGCTCTTGGATAGATCGTGGGAGGAGCGGGACGCTCCGGTCGCACCACAGGGGTGAATTCAATGCCGAAGCACGGAAAGAAGTATCTGACCGCTGTTCAGAAGGTTGAGCAGGGCCGTCTCTATTTGCCCGAGGAGGCGGTGCCGCTCCTGAAGGAGATCTCCTTCGCCAACTTCGATGAGTCGGTCGAGGTCCACGCGCGGCTCGGAATCGATCCACGGCAGGCAGACCAGACCGTCCGGTCGAACGTCATTCTGCCGCACGGCACGGGCAAGCAGGTGCGAGTCCTGGTCTTCGCGCAAGGCGAGGCGGAGCGGATCGCGCGCGATGCCGGCGCCGACTACGTCGGCTCGGACGACCTGGTGAAGCAGATCCAGGACGGATGGCTCGAATTCGACGCCGCCGTGGCGATGGCCGACCAAATGGGCAAGGTCGGTGGACTCGGCCGCATCCTCGGCCGGCGCGGCTTGATGCCGAACCCGCGCTCCGGCACTGTCGTGCGGAACCCAGAGGATCTGCCAGGCGTGTTGCGCGAGCTGAAGGGTGGTCGTGTCGAGTTCCGGAATGACCGGCTCGGCATCGTCCACACGGTCATTGGCAAGCGCAGCTTCGAGGATGCCCAGCTTCTAGAAAACCTGTATGCTTTCGTCGATGCGCTGATGCGCGCCAAGCCAGCGGCTGCCAAGGGCGTTTACTGCCGGTCGCTGACGCTATCGACGACCATGTCGCCAGGCATTCCGCTGAACGTCGCTCAGACGGTCGCGAACGCGGCGAGCGCTGCCGCGTAGCGGAGGGAACGAAACCGTCAAACGACGCACAACCTAGCACTCGAGGCCGAAGACAGTCGGGGCGGTTCGCCGCTTAATGTCCGACCGAGGCCGAGGATCGCGATCACGTGCCACAATAGCCGTGTTTTGCTGCGCCTCGGGTCCCTCGTCGGCCCGAGGCGCAAGTGTTTTTCTGCGGCGATGAGCGTCACTTTTCGGGTCCTGAGCCGGACCTCGTCTGAAGAAAGGAGGTGAGACGATGCCCACAGCAGAAAAGGCTCGAACGATCGATTCCTTGGCGGACCAGCTCTCCCGCGCACAGCTGGCTATCTTGACCGATTACCGAGGTCTGAACGTCGCGGATCTCCAGAACCTGCGGCGGACGCTGCGTCCCTTCGGCGCCGAATTCCACGTCGCGAAGAACACGCTGACGAAGATCGCGGCCGATCGAGTTGGCATTTCCGGGCTGGATCAGTACCTGGAAGGGCCGCTAGCCATCGCGTTCGTCCATGACGACGTCGTGGGGGCCTCGAAGGCCATCATCGATTTCGCGCGGACGTCGCGCATCCTGACGATCAAGGCGGCCATACTCGGGACGCAGATCATCCGGTCGTCAGACGTCGAAGCGCTGTCGACGCTGCCTCCGCGCGAAGTGCTGCAGGCGCGGTTGCTCGGGATGCTGGCGTCGCCGATGGCGCGCACGCTGGGTGTTCTCAGCGGGCCGAGCCGCTCGGTGGCCTACCTGCTCAACGCTCGCGCCGAGAAGCTTGGCGGCGGCAGCGAGGCGATGGCCGCGGATTAGCCGTCGGAACCGACGAGTTCACTGGAGTTGACGTGTTCGCTTGGCGCGGGCACACGGAACTGAGGAGGAACATATGGATAAGGCTCAGCTGATTGAGGCGCTCGAAAAGATGACCGTCCTCGAGCTGAACGAACTTGTCAAGGAGCTCGAGGAGCGCTGGGGCGTTTCCGCCGCCGCGCCGGTTGCGGTTGGCGCGGTTCCGGTTGCCGCCGCGGCTGGTGGTGGCGCTGCCGCCGCCGAGGCCGAGGAGGAGAAGAGCGAGTTCGACGTCGTTCTGACCGACGTTGGCGCGAACAAGATCCAGGTCATCAAGGCGGTCCGCGAGCTGACCAGCCTCGGCCTGAAGGAGGCCAAGGACCTGGTCGAGGCTGCTCCGAAGCCGGTCAAGGAGGGCGTCTCCAAGGAGGAGGCCCAGGCTGCCAAGGCCAAGCTGGAAGAGGCTGGCGCCAAGGTCGAGATCAAGTAGCGCTCATCACGTGGGGCCACGGTGACCAGGGAGACCGCGCAATCGCGCCGTTTCCCTGGTCACTGTTTCCCACGAAACATGCGGAACACTGCGTCGCGACATGCTATAATCTTCGCCGCGGGGCGTGGCGCAGTCCGGTAGCGCACCGGTATGGGGTACCGGTGGTCGGAGGTTCGAATCCTCTCGCCCCGACCCACTCTCTTGCATGGAGCGACGTCAGCGCAGCGGCACGATCGCCGCGGTCAACTGTGAGGCGATCGTGCCGAGCGCATACCTCGTGCCCGGATCAGGACACCGATGAAATCGCAAGCCTCCACTCGCCGCAATCCACCGCGGGTCATCATCGCAGATGACGAGTCATTGATTCGGCTAGACCTGCGAGAAATGCTGACGCACCTTGGCTATGACGTGATCGCCGAGGCGGGCGATGGCCAGACTGCGCTCGACCTGGCGCGAAAGCTGCGCCCGGACCTGGTGATCATGGATATCAAGATGCCGGACGTGGACGGCATCACCGCCGCGGAGCAGCTTACCCGCGAGCGGATCGCGCCGGTGGTGCTCCTGACCGCGTACTCAGATCAGGCGCTGGTAGAGCGCGCGAAAGAGGCCGGGGTCGTCGGCTACATCGTCAAGCCGTTCCGCGAAGCCGAGCTGATGCCGGTCATCGAGTTGTCGCTCACCCGGTTCGAGGAGTTTCAGGCCCTCGAGCGCGAGGTCGGCGACCTGAGAGAGGCGCTCGAGTCGCGCAAGATCATCGAGCGGGCGAAGGGCGTCTTGATGGAGGTCCATGGCCTGCGGGAGTCCGAGGCGTTCCACCGGATCCGCAAGACGAGCATGGACACCCGCAAGTCGATGCGTGAGGTCGCCGAGGCGATTCTCCTCACGCACGAGATGGAGATCGGCTCCTCCAGCTCGCAGCCGCCAACCGCGTCCGCAAGCGCGAAGTAACCACTAATCGAGCAAATTCCTCATCGCCAGGGCTCATGGCTCTGGCGATGGCATTCTGGCATTCGGCGTTGCCGCGATGCGCGCCGCCGCCGGAGATGGCGCCGGCGACGACTCGGGAGTCGCTGTTCCGGCGCCTGACCGGATCGTTACCTCCACGAATTCAGGCTCGGTACGGACCCATTGGACGTTGGGCGGGAGAGACACGGTCGGACGTAGCTGATACTCTCCTGGACCTAGGCCCGCCAAATCCACCTGAATCCTCACATCCTCAACCGTCAGATTCGCGAGTACCTCCGCGGACGCGACAACGATCACCGTCACCTCGCGCGGCTCGACTTCGACAGTCAGGCCGGGCTGTAGGTTGATCCAGGTCACCACCTGGCCCGGCAGCGGTTGCCGCACGCCGCGCCGCCCAATCTGCACGTAGACCTGGACTTGCCCATCCGCCGGATCGATCACGCGAATGCCCTCTGGCAGTTCGAGCGCCACGCGGCGACTCAGGTCATCGGACACGCCGTCTATATCGATCGGCACCGTGCGGACGACGACGAGGTCGTCCAGGATCTCGCGGGGACCATCTATCTGGACGGTGGCGGGATTGACGGTGCGTTCGAGCACGTCATAACCCTGCGCGGGGGTGCCAACGAGCTGTGTGATAACGGCGACGCTCTTGCCGCGCGGCGTGATCTCGACCGTGGCTCGAATCGACGCGGGACTGATCGAGACCTCGGGAATCACTTGGCCGGAATCGTCTTCCGCGACCGGCGTGAAGATGGCCGAGAAGTCGGCCATCCGGTCGCCAATGTCGATCGGCAGCACCACGCGCTCAACGCGGGCGACCGCCGACTCTGGCCCTCGGACCGTGACCTGAGTGACCGCCGGCGTGACCTCGCCGACCCTTCTCGTTGCGTCGGTCTCGCCTTCAATCTGAATGGCCAGAACGAACTCCTGGGTGACTGACTGCTCGACGTGGATCTCCACCCGCGAAGGCGTCACCCGCCGGCTGAAGAGACCGGGCGGGGTGTCTACCTCGACGCGCACGTTGTATGTTCCCGGCCCATCCACCTCACTCAGATCGAGCTTTGCGGAAATCTCGTCGATCGAGATGTCGGAGACGACGGACCGAGGACCGGTCACGGTAACGGTCGCATCTGGCACCGCGCTGACGACGACCAGACCGTCGGGCAGTTCGTCGACGACGATCGGGATGTTCGGGAAGACTCGCGACGTCTCTGGGTCCTGTTGAACCGAGACCCACCCCCATAGGAGCAGCGCCAGGACCAACGACGCGATCAAGCGAACGACATCCGTCGACGATACGCGGGTCCGCAACCACTCGAAGGTCGCCATCGTCGCCTAACTGCCTGTCTTGGACGGCTCGGTGTCGCGTCGCCGTACCACGGTGGACCGGCGCGTTAGCAACGTCCCGCGACCCGGGAGATGGAGACGGCCGTTCGCGCCCGCGGCTCTCCCTGCCGGCCGATCGAGGCGGAGCAGGGTCCGCAGCACGCGGCGCAGCCGGTCTTGGTCGAGATTGCGGATGAGTCGGCCGTTATGCGCGATCGCGATCTGCCCCGTCTCCTCCGAGACGACGATAGCCAGCGCATCGGAGTCCTCGGTCACACCGATGGCGGCGCGGTGGCGCGTCCCCAGTTGGCCGGTCGCCGAAACGTTGTCGGTCAGCGGGAGCACGACGCTGGCCGCGACGATCCGGTCGCCGCGAATGATCACCGCGGCGTCATGGAGCGGAGAATTCGGATAGAAGATGTTGATCAGCAGCTGCCGCGTCACATAAGCGTCGATCGGGACGCCCCGGTCCGCGTAGTCCTGGAGCCCAGTCTCGCGCTCGATCACGATCAGAGCGCCGTATCGCTGCCGGGCCAATTGAGCGGCCGCGCGGACCACTTCATCGACGGTCCGCTCCATCACCTCGACGTCGCTTCCGGCGGGAAAGCTCGTGCGCAGCCACGACCCGGTGTGGCCGAGTTGCTCAAGCGCCCTGCGAAGTTCCGGCTGAAATATGACAGGGATCGCGACGATAAGGGCTGGCCAGGTTTTGGAAAGAATCCAGTTCAGCGTGGATAGGTCAAGCGCCGTCGCGAGAAAGTAGCCGAGGGCAAGGAAGATGATGACGCCGCGAATTAGCTGGGTGGCGCGAGTTCCCTGGATAACCCACAGCAGCCAGAAGATGATGATCGTAACGGCAAGAATGTCAAGTATCGCCCGGAGGTTACCCAGCCGGGAGAGAAGCCAGCCAAATTCAGGCATTGGTCCACCGGTGCGGCGCGCATCGTCATCGTATCTCCCCCGATTCTACCACCCCAATCGGAGCCGCGGACGGTGGCTTATCCGTTTGCGAGCTGACCCTCCCGCAACGCCGCCATGGCTGTCGCCTTCGCTTGCGCGATCGGATCCGCAGGATTAATGAGCGCGAGTCGCTTGTAGACCTTTTCAGCTTGCGCGTACTCACCAATCGAGCTAAGCAGCTCACCGAGCTGGTAGTAGGCGTTCGTATCATCCGGCGTAAGTCCAATGACCTGGTGCAGCGCGGCAATCGCCTCGTGCTTGCCGTGGTGAGCCAGAGCCAGATCGACGACCGCGCGTTGATGCTTCGCGGCCTCCTCCACCCGACCCATCTGCAGATAGAGATTGACCAACTGGTGGCGCAGCCCGATGTCGTTCGGGTTGAGCTGGATCATCCGCTGGTAAAGGTCGAACGTCTCCTCCGCCAGGCCCATCGTCCAGCTCAGATCCGCCGCGCGCTGCAGGCTGGTCACCGCGTCCTTGATGAGTCCGGATCGCTCCTCAAGGTCGGCGCGCTGGATCAGCTCGGCCCGCGCCTCCGCCACGAACCCGCGCTGGAGATAGGCATCGATCAGGCGCGACTTGACCTTGATGTTGTTCGGCGCCAGTTGTGACATGTGCCGGAGGACGCGCGCCATTGCCTCCAACTGGCCGGTATTGCGGTAGTGCACCGCGAGCTCGTCGAGGACGGTGAGCGCTGAACCAAGCTGACCGATCCGGAAGTAGGCGTCGGCCAGCTTCTCGCAAAGCGGTCCATGCCGCCGGCTCCGCTCATGCGCGGCCTTGAGAACATCCACAGCGCCCGCGGCGTCATTGCGAGAGAGGAGCGCGTCGCCGAGCTCCAGGCTCACATCTTCGAAGCGCGGAACGTACCCGAGGAGACCCTGCCAGGCGGAATGCGAGGCAACTTGGGAATCCCCGATGAGCTGGACCGCAGTTCGAAGCGCCGCCACGTATTCGTCGACCATGCCGGAATCTTTGTTGAGACTTGCCAGGGCGAGTGAGGCCGCGGCGCGAGCCATCGGGCTCCCGGATCGGTCGCCGGCGGCTCCAGCGAGCTGGTCGCGCGCCGACGCATCGCCGATGGCGGCGAGGAGAAGCCCGTGCCCGGCGAGATGGCAAGCGGAAGGCGGCAAGACCGCCGCCGTACGCGCGTAGGCCTCGACGATCTCGCGGCGCTTGTGCTCCCGTACCTCCGGCAGCGCGTCGGCCAGCAGCCGCCAGTGGTCGTCCTCGTTGATCTCCGTCATGATCGGGGCCATCGAGGCCTTGGCGATCTTGGCGTCAGCCCCGGCCGCGACGGCCGCCTCCCAGCGGTCAACGGCCGCACCCCGGTCGCCACTGCGCAGGAGGAGGATGACGTTTTCGAGCGCCGCCCGCGTATCTCCAGGGATGAGCCGGCAGAGCCGCACGGAGTAGCCCAGCGCCTCCTCGGCCAAACCCTCCGCATCAAGGAGCTGGATCAGCTTCGACGCATAGAACGAGGCGAGATCGGTCTGACCAGCCTCGATCAGCAGCTCCACCAGTCGTCGCAGGCTCGTGAGATCGTTCTCCGACGTGTGGAGCAGGACGCGGTAGATCATCCAGAGGTAGCGCTGATCTCCGCTCGTCTCAGCTAGGCGCAGCAGCGTTTCCGCTTGGGTCCGCGCGCGCCGGGTCAGCCGCTGAGCCGTGTAGATCTCGGAAATGCGAAGGAAGAGAGGGACGAAATCTGGAGCGAGCTGCAGCGCATACAGGCAAAGGTCGTGCGCGGCTTGCAGCTTCCCTTTCCGCAGATCCTCAGCGGATTCGTTGATCAGCTCACGCACCTCGGCCGGAAGCTCTTCCTCGCCGGGGAGCGGAATCGTGAACGCGAGGGATTCCGGCGGGAAGGTCGGCAATGGTGCAACTGGCAGCGTCTTTGTCACGCCGCGCGGAACCCGACCCATCACGGCCGTGTCCCGAGACAGCTTCGTCGTTGCTCCGGTGAGCCGATCGGTCGTATTGCCCAGCGGAACGGTCGGCGCCGGAATCTCCGGCCGAGGTGGCAAGTCCTGCGTCCGAATTTCGCCCGTCTTCGGCATGCTCAGCATGCCCAGAATCCGCGCGGCCTGGGCGTGTTGGCCGCGCTCCTGATATAGGGCGCCGAGACGCGTCAGCGCTTCCCGCGCCTGTGAGCGATGGCCTTGGCGGTGCAGCTCGACCGCGAGCGCGAACAGGGCATCCGAGTCGTGCGGATTTGCCTCGACCCGCTGGCGGAGCCGCTCGAGCTTCTGATCGCCGCTCAGCTCAGCGGTGCCAATCGGTCTCGTTGTTTCCGCGCTGACCGCCAAGTCGGCCGTTGATTGCTCGATTTCGACGGTCGGCGCACTCGGAGATGGGGCCAGATCCGCCGTACCATTGGACGGAGCACCGGGCAGGTCGGTCGTTCGCGGTTCGCCGAGCACGACGGTGGCAGCGCCGGCGCTGGCCGCCTCCGATTCGGTGGCCGGACCCGCGAATGGGATGGTCGCATCCGCGGGAGAGGCCGGAGCAGCCGGACGAGCGAGATCGATCGTCGCGCTCGCATCGTCATTTCGTGCCAGCGGCACGGTCGGCCCATCACCATTCGCGCCCACGGGGAGCGAGGCGGGGGATGCGCCGACCCAGGAACCCAGGCGACGACGAGGTCGAATCTCGTCCCCGTCCTGTGGGGCAACGCCGGAAGCCCCGTCTGCTGCCTCCTTGAACGGTATCGTCGTCCTCAATGATTGGGTCACGCTTATCCTCCGCTTGATATGCCGTCGGCCGGGGCGGTTGGCTCCGGCTGTGGCCAGTGTAGGGAGGATGCGCGGGCGGGAGAATAGGAGCGAGGTACGATCTCGGACCGCCTCGCCCCATTGGCGTTGCGTTGTTACTCGGGAGTCTTTCAGCGCGGACGGCGCTGCCGACGGTAGTCCTCGGCGTCAACGTGGACGTAGCGGGTGAGTCGTGTATCCAAGAGGCGAGAGAGGATGCGCTCCTCAATCCGCTCGAACGGCTGATTGGAGGTAATCACCGTCGGCAGGTGCTCGTTATAGCGGTGGTTGAAGATCTGGTAGAGCTTCTCACGTGCCCACGGCGTCGTGTTCTCGGTGCCGAGATCGTCGAGGACCAGCAACTGGCAGTTGCGAATTTGGTTGAAACGCTCGTCATAAGCGACGCCGTTGTTCGGGTCGAACGTTGCGCGTAGCTGGTCGAGCAGGTCGGGCACGACCGCGAAGAGGACGCCGAGCTTGTTGCGCTCCATCGCATAGCGCGCGATCGCCACGGCGAGATGCGTCTTGCCAACGCCGCAATTGCCGTGGAAGAAGATCCAGCCGTGCGGGTTGCGCGCGTACTCGCGAGCGATCTCGTACGCCTCACCAACCCCGTCGACCGAGGGATCGAACGTCTCGAATGTCCGGTCAGCGAGCGCGTCGAGGTTGGATAGCTGCCACAGCTCCTGGTGCAGCCGCTCCTCGCGCTTGCGCACGGTGCATTCGCATGGAAAGAGCCGGCCGAAGTTGGGGTGGCCGACAGGGACATCCATGCGGAGCCAGCCCGCGTCGCGGCAAATCGGGCAGTTAGGCTCGTCCCTTGTGGGTGAGGTAGCGCCCGCCCTTGTATTGATTGGGATCGAGATGCTGTCGCGCATTACCTCGCCGATGTGCCTCATGACTGGTGTCTCCACCCGCGTCGTCGCCCCGCCCGGTCACCGACCACTTTTCGAGAATCCGCTGGATGTACCGCCAGCTTCGCCGGTTGTACGAGACGGCTTCGTAAATCGCGTCTTCGATCCACTCTCGCGGGTATGTTTCGAGGGCATCCACAAGTTGATCCGCGATGAGCGGCGTCAAGAGTCCGATGTTCTGCTCGTACAGCCGGAAGACGTTCGGTCGTTCCGGTTGAACCGCCGGTGCGTCGTCGCCCTCCCACAACGCCCGTGGCGGAGCGATCGCACCCCGGCTCATCGCCGCGACCAACGCTTGGTTGGCCGGCGTGTTGACATAGTACCAAACGCGTCGAGTCTGCCCGTGCTCCGTCGCGAAGCGGAGAAGGGTGCCGCGACCCACGGCGAGATCGAGGCCGGTGGCAATGCGCTGGTCTGGCTCCCGAGGGCTGCCGACGACGCGCAAGGCTTCTCGCAGGGGACGGTCGCGGATGATCGCCCGCTCGGGAACTGGAGTGTCCATCCCGCCAGCCTGATGGACGAGGCGGAAGACAGCAAGCGTAACCTGCACCTCCGCGATCTCGGTCAGCTGCGGCAGCACTTCGGTGAAGAATGACAGTGGCACCGCGACGGACGGCTCGGTCGCGACGATGAATCCCCCGAATCGCTTGCTCATCGCGCGCCTCCGAGCCAGGTGACCGTGAGAGCGAGAAGTGGAGGGCCTACCACGCGTGGGACGGGCATCAGAGCAAGGCAATGCCGCCGTGGCGATGCGTGCTGATGCCTCGTCACTGGCGAGAGGAGGTTAGGTGGTCGGTTCACGATACAGCTCGAGGTCGGCGAAGCGGGCCGTCTTTTCGAAGAAGCGGAGATTGATGGTTCCAACGGGGCCATTGCGATGCTTGGCAACGATGATCTCCGCGATACCTTTGCGCTCAGTGTTTGGATCGTACACCTCATCCCGGTAGATGAACATAACAATGTCCGCGTCCTGCTCGATCGAGCCGCTCTCACGCAGGTCGGAGAGCATCGGCCGGTGGTCGGAGCGCGACTCGACGGCGCGGGAGAGCTGCGAGAGCGCGATGACCGGGATGTTGAGCTCGCGTGCGAGTCCCTTGAGGCCGCGCGAGATCTCGGAGATCTCCTGGACCCGATTTTCGCTGCGGCGCCCGTGCATGAGCTGGAGGTAGTCAATGATGATCAGGTCTACCCCACGCTCGGCTTGCAGGCGGCGGGCCTTCGTCCGCACCTCCATCACGGATAGGCCCGGAGTATCGTCGATGAAGATCGGCGCCTCCGCCAAGCGGCCGAACGCGCGCGAGACGCGGTCCCACTCGTGATCGTCAATCTGCCCGAGGCGCAGGCGGTGCGAGTCGACGCCCGTCTCGGTCGCGAGGAGCCGCTGAACGAGCTGCTCCGCCGACATCTCCAGCGAGAAGACGCCGACAGTCCGACCGTGCTGGACGGCAGCGCCGTAGGCGATGCCGAGGGCGAAAGCGGTCTTACCGACGGACGGGCGGGCGGCGACGATGATGAGGTCGGATCGCTGCAAGCCGCCGGTCAGCTGGTCGAGGTCAGCGAAGCCGGTCGGTACCCCGACCACGCTGCCCCGGTGCTGCTGCAGGTAGTCGATCTGGTCGAAGAAGCGCTCCAGGACGTCGGCGATGGACTCGAACTCGCGGGTACTGCGCCGTTGTGAGACATCGAAGAGGATGCGCTCCGCCTGGTCGAGCGCCTCCTCCGTGTCGACCCCTTCCCGATAGCCGAGCGCGACGATCTGCGAGCCAGCGTCGATCAGCCGGCGAAGCGTCGCGGTACGCTCGACGATTCTCGCGTAGTACTCGACGTGGACGGCGGTCGGGACGGCGTTGAGCAGCGATGACAGGTAGGCGACGCCGCCAATGACATCGAGCTGCTCCTTGCGGGCGAGCTCATCCGAGAGCGTGAGGAAGTCGGTCGGCTCCCGCCGGTTGTAGAGATCGAGGATAGCTTGATAGATCGTCCCGTTCGCCGAGTGATAGAAGTCTTCCGGCTTCAGGAACGACGCGACTTTGATGATCGCGTCGCGGTCGATGAGCAAGCTGCCCAGGACGGACTGTTCTGCTTCCAGGTTATGAGGAGGTAACCGATCGACCGCGGCAACCATGAGCGTCGCACTCCGGGTGGAGCCGGCGGGGTCGGCAGTTGGGACTGTCAGTGGAATCGTCTATCGGTGCGCCGGCCAGCAGGGGGTGACCAGCGCACCGATCCACGCCCTGGCGGTGCAAAGCCGCCAGGCGACCGAATGACTTACGCGGGCGCCGCCTCTTCCTCTTCCACGACCGCCTGCACCACTACCTTCACCTGAGGGCGCAGCTTCCCGACGAGATGCACCGTCACCGAGTGCTCGCCGACGGTGCGGATCGGCTCTTCCAGGACGATCTTGCGGCGATCGATCTCGGTGCCGACCGCGGTGGAAAGCTTCTCGGCGATGTCGCCAGCGGTGACAGAGCCGAACAGGCGACCCTGCTCGCCGGCCCGTGCCTCGAACGTCAGCTCCGTCGCGGCGATGCGGTCAGCCAACTCCTGTAGCTCCCGCTCCTGGCGAGCGATCTTCCGCTCCTTGACCCGCTGGTTTTCCGCGTGCACCTTCAGCTCGCCGGGTGTCGCGACGACCGCCAGGCCCTTCGGGATCAGGTAATTTCGCGCGTATCCGTCCGAAACCGTCTGGATGGTCCCGGCCTCGCCGAGATTTTCCACGTCCTTGCGGAGAATGACCTTCATTGAGCGCGCCTTCCAAACATCATTCGCCTGTCGCCATCCAGAGGGAGATCGACATGGCCGAAATGTACGTACACACACGACAATCGTTCTAACTATACGTTGCAAGAAACGCGCGTGCAATCCATAAGCGGCACCGGGCACAGTCAAGCCGCGCGGTCCTGGTGCCGCTTCCTCTCAGGTGATTGCATCGTGTGGCGCGTCCAGCGCCAGCGAGCGCTCGGCTTACTGGCGCCTGAATGTCATACCGCGCCGAGGAACTCTCCCGCGACCCAGCCGGAGTAGCTGCTGTTGCTGACCGGGTACCAGGTATAGCCGTCGGCGCTGACAGGGCTCCCGGTAACCGTTAGACGCTCGCCATCGGCCAGCACCGCCCGCACGGATCCGCTCGTGGACGGCGAGGACCGCAGGTTCAACGGGCCATCAACTACGCGGACTCCTTGGCCAACGCTGAATCGTCCGCTATTCGATGACGAGTCGGCGCGGAGATACTCGCCGGCGCACCAGCCGGTCCCGTACTTGCCGCTGTTCACCTTGTACCAGGTGAAACCTTCCGCCTGGATCGGTGACCGCTTGACCTTCAGCTTGGTGTTGTAGGGCATGATGGCGATCGTGCCAGCGGACAGACTGGGACTAGTGCGCAGGCGAAGGGAGTCGGTGTTGACGTAGACGATCTGATTCGTTGCGAAGCGTGGTCGGCTGTCGGTGAGGTACTCGCCGTCGCACCAACCACGCCCGAGGCGCGTTCTCACCCAGTACCAGTTCCGGCCGTCGCGCCGGAGGGGGCCTCCGAGCACGGTGCCCGTTTCGCCAGTAAACAGCTGGCCCATGACGCTCGAGTAGAGACTTGGGGCCACCCGCTGGTTGAGGATGTCCGTGTTGACGGCGACAGTGGTGCCTGGTGGGAAGCGCGGCGAACTACCTCCGGAGGCTTTGGCAATCACCGACGAGGCAAACCAACCGGGGCCAGCATCTCCCGTGACGCGATACCATTCGTAGCCGTCGTTCTCGAAGGGACCATCAACGACCTGGAAACTCCGCCCGTATGGCACCTCGCTTAGGATGGTGAAATCGAGGCCTGGCCCTGAGCGCAGGTTGGCGCCGTCAATCGCGGTTTGGACCGCGTTGCCAATCAGGAACGAGGGATTGGACGGCGGGTCAGGCTGGGAGGCGATGACCGCCGCTACCGCCTCGCGAATGTCCGGGAGCAATGCGTAGAAGGCATCGCCGGGGCAGGCGGTCGGATTGGCGTCCCGATGTGCTCCGATCGAGGGGAACGCGGAACTCCCGTGGAAGGGAGCAGATCCGAACGGATCGAGATACCGCCCGGCCCAAGCAGTGATCGCGATCAATCCGGAAAGCGCGTCTTCCGAGGGTGGCTCCCGCTGGTACGAACCGATGACGGAGATTCCCGCGCTGCCGTACGCGTACTCATAGGCGTGGCCGCCTATGACGTTTTCGCCGCCGTACCTGCCCTCGTAGATGTTGCCGAACCGATCGACGATGTAGTTGTAGCCGATATCGCCCCAGCCGCGTTCCACCGCGTGATAGTAGTAAATGGAGCGGATCGCCACCATCGGATCCTGATTTGTTGGCGTTTCCGTGTGATGGATGATGATGTGTTCGACGAGCTGGTACGAAGGGGGCCAGGCGATCGGCTTTCGCGAATCTTGGTCCTCGTGTCGATATCGCTCGTTCGCGCCCCAAGCAGCTCGAGAGATGATCGGTGGTGGGCCGAAGGGCGGCAAATCCTGCGCGGCGGAGAAGAGATCCTGCGTAGTCGGCCCGTCGGTCGCATCGAGGTAGGTGAAGGCGAGTTCCGGCAGGGTTGTCGGGCCGCCGGTGCCGTCATAGACCCGATAGCGGACGGCGACGGCTGGCTGATCGAGTAGGCACAGCCGGCAGAAATGCCGGCCATCTCGATCGGGAGGGCCGGCATCGTGATCCTCCACACCGACGACGATCGGATCGCTCCATTGCTGGCCGTCCGGACTGACGCTGAACTCAACCTGCGCCTGGGGATCGCCGCTCGCGCCCCAATGCGGCGCGATGGCGAGAAAAGGGAAATCCGCTTGGAAAACGCGCTCCTCGCCCGGGGCATAGCCGCCGGTATCCGTTGATTCGATCCACTTGCCGGCGCGCACCTCGCCGGGACTGGGTTGAGCCGTGGCCGTGAAGTCCTCGCTTCGGCGGAGGGCGGCCATCGCGGCGAATGCCGCGCTTGCTTTGAGAATCACGCGACGGTTGATCAAACGACTGGCGTCCGGGACTGTGAGCCGGCTCGACATTCCTCCCCTTCCCCCTCAGAACCGATTCACATCAGAGAGCGCTGCAACGCCTCGTCCCGGTCCGCCGGGCGGGAAGGCCTCCGTTCGAGTGGCCAAGGCGCAATACGGCAGGGTCGCCCGGATCGGCGGGAACCAAGAGTCAGTTACGCGGGGGCGATTGAAGCGGGGGTTTTCACCCTACCACCGTCTGTGACAAATCGTCAACGCTCCACAGAGGGTGGTTCCGGTGGTGAGAACGGCGGAGAGATCCAAGAAGTTGGAGAGCGCGTCGCCTATTCGCTGGAAGTTCGATCAGGATTGGAGGATTGCAATTCTCGGCGCATGAGATCGAAGAGCGCGATGGCGCCGGCGGTGGCGGCATTCAGGGAGGTTACTTTCCCAACCATCGGGATTTCCAGGACCAGGTCGCAATGCCGCCTGACGCCTGGCGACACGCCGGTACCTTCCGCGCCGACCACGATTGCCAGTGGGCTCGGCAAGTCCGTGGTGAAGAGGTTCTGCGCGTCTGGACCGGTGTCGAGGGCAGCAGCCCACCAGCCGGCTTCCTTTAGTGACTCGATGGCGCGCGCGAGGTTCGGCACCTGCGCGATTGCGAGGTGCTCGACCGCGCCAGCCGAGGCATTGACGACGGCCGGTGTCACGTCAACCGCGCGGTCGCGCGGAATGATGACGCCTGCTACGCCCGTGGCTTCCGCGGCTCGCAAGAGCGTGCCGAAGTTCTGCGGATCCTGGAGGTGGTCCAGGATGAGGACTGTGCCGGGCGCCGTGAGCAGGTCCGCGAGATCCACGTAGGGATACGGCCCCGCTTCGAGCGCGACGCCCTGGTGGTTCGCGTGCGCGGTTCGCCGGTCCAAATCAGCGCGAGATACGCGGGCGATCGGGAGGGAAGCCGACTCAGCCGCTTGGATCAAGCGCCGGATGCGCTCGTCTTCCTTGATCCCCTCGGCAAGGAGAAGCCTCCGGAGCTGACGTCGGCCCCGGAGGGCTTCCAGCACCGCGTTTCGCCCGTAGATGAGGTCGCCGGACGGTCGCGGGGGCTCACCTCGCGTCGCTTCGCGTCGAGGCGGCTCCCGTCGCGCCGGTGGCTTATGCCTTGCGCCAGGTCGACCCGGTCGGTCCGTCGGCAATGGCGATCCCTCGCTTGGCGAGCTCATCTCGGATCATGTCCGAAAGCTCCCACTGCTTGGCGGCGCGCAGACGGTTCCGCACTTCGACAAGAAGATCGATGAACGGCGCCGCGTCACCGAGTCCCGCGCGCTCGTCCGTCACCAGCTGCAGCCCGAGGACTTCGCCCAGCTCGACGAGCTTGCGCCGCGCAGGCTCGATCTCCTCCGCTGGTTGCCCTGCCGTGCGGGCGCGATTGATCGCTCGCGCGAGATCGAAGAGGGCCGCCACGGCGACGGGCGAGTCGAAGTCATCGTCCATGGCCTCGTGGAAGCGACGGTCGACACTGGCCGCGACATCTTCGAGTCGCTCGGTGGACTCCGACGTATCTTCGGCCGTCGCGACCGCCGGTGAATCGGGATTGGCGGCCGCGCGCAAGCGGTCGAGACCACGATCAGCCGCGAGCAGCCCTTCCTCGGAGAAGGTCAGCGGTGCCCGGTAATGCGACTGGAGCACCATGAGCCGGAATGCTTGAGCCAAGCCACGGTCGATCAGGTCGCGGACTCGGACGATGTTGCCGATCGACTTCGACATCTTGTCGCCGCCGAATTGCAGCAGACCGTTGTGTACCCAGTAGCGCGCGAAGGGCTTGGTGCCGAGATACGCTTCCGATTGCGCGATCTCGTTCTCGTGGTGCGGGAAGATCAGGTCCGCGCCGCCGCCGTGGATATCGACCGTGCCGCCGAGGTGGTGCGAGCACATCGCGGAGCACTCGATGTGCCAGCCAGGGCGCCCCGGTCCCCAAGGACTCGGCCAGCTCGGCTCGCCGGGCTTGGCGGCCTTCCAGAGCGCGAAATCGAGCGGATCTTCCTTGCGCTCATCAACTTCGATGCGCGCGCCGGCCTGAAGCTCGTCGAGATTGCGGTGCGAGAGCTTGCCGTACTCGTCGAACGCCCGCACGCGGTAGTAGACGTCGCCGTCAACGACGTAGGCATAGCCCTTCTCGATAAGCCCCTCGATCATGCGGATGATGAAGGGAATCTCTGCCGTCGCGCGGGGATAGACCGTCGCCGGGAGGACGTTGAGCGCCCGCGATTCTTCGTGCCAAGCAGCGATCAGGGGCTCGACGATCTCAGCCGCGGTCACGCCCTCCTTGTTTGCGCGCGCGATGATTTTGTCGTCGATGTCAGTGAAGTTCTGGACGTGCTTTACGCGGTAGCCGCGATGCTCCAGATAGCGGCGGATCATGTCGAAGACGATCAAGGACATCGCGTGCCCGATATGGGCGCTGTCATAGGGCGTGACACCGCAGACGTACATGCGCACCATGCCCGGCTCGATCGTCTCAAACGGCTCCTTGCGGCGCGTCAGCGTGTTGTAAATCCGTAGGCGTCCCGTCATTGCAATGGTCCCTCTCGGTTGATCTCCGTTTTGCTTCTATCTCCGCCCAGCGCGACGCTCACCGGCCCACGCGGCATCCGCGGCAGCGGCGCATTTCGCGGTGGCGCGGCTGCCTCGCGTCGTCTCAGAAGTTTGCCGCGTGGGCTTCAGCCGATTCGTGCGCTGCCTGAAGCTCTCGCACCTGCTGCTCGAGCTCTTCGACCCGCTGGATGAGCGCCAGGAGTGCGTCGCGCTGCGGATCCGGCAGATGCTCGACACGGCGCGTCTCGCCCGATTGCGGATCGGTCCAGGCCACCGCCCGCGCAGGCACACCGACGGCGGTCGTATGCGGCGGAACATCCCGGAGGACGACCGCGCCGGCGCCGATCTTGGCCCCATCCCCGATGGTCACCGCGCCGAGGATTTTCGCACCCACGCCAACGACTACGCCATTCCCGAGCGTTGGATGGCGCTTACCGCGCTCTTTGCCGGTCCCGCCCAGCGTGACGCCTTGGTAGAGGGTACAGTCGTCGCCGATGACCGTCGTCTCACCAATGACCACGCCCATGCCGTGGTCAATGAATAGTCGGCGACCGATGGTGGCGCCCGGATGAATTTCGATGCCGGTCAGGAATCGCCCGAGATGCGAGACGAGGCGACCGAGCAAGCGCAGCCGGCGGTGCCACAGCCATGAGGCGACGCGGTGAAAGGCGAGGGCATGGAGCCCGGGATAGCAAAGAAGAATTTCGAGGGTCGAGCGCGCCGCGGGGTCGCGCTCACGGATGATACGGATCTGTTCTGAGAGGGACACGTGCCTGCTCCTTAGCGGGTCTCGCGGTCACCTGACCGTTTCCAGGTCGGTCAGGGCGGGATCGACCGAACAGCCGAATTCGGGGCACCTGGTGCGCCGGGCACTCAGATGCCCCTAACAACAGGAGCAGGTGCTTTGCACGACCACGCCGCGCTGCGGTCGCGGGCTCATCCTAAAGTGGCAGACGCGGCGCACCATCGAAACGCTCACTATCCTAATCGGCGGCAGCAGCCGACTCCGCCTTCGAATCGCTCGACTTCCCGGAGCCAGACTTCTCAGCCTTATCCGACCCGCCATCCTCGGAGGGCGCGGGCTTCCGGCTATCCGTAATGTACCAGCCCGAACCCTTGAAGATGATTCCAGCCGGATACAGAACACGGCGAACCGATCCAGTGCACTCTGGGCACTCGGTCAACGGATCATCGCTGAATTTCTGAACTTGCTCGAATTCGTGACCACACGCGTCACAACGATACGTGTAGGTCGGCATGGTCGGGTAACCCCTCCCTCCACACGGAAACATACGGACTCTCTGTACGCAAATTGTAGCGGGCTGAGCAGGGAGGCTCAAGCTTTCCAAACGGAAGCATCGCAATAATGCGGCAGGAAGCCTCGAACTCGTTCAAAGACGCGGCGATCAACCGCAGATGCTACTCGAGAGGAACGGGTTCGAGCTCCTCCCAGTTCTGGCCGCAGGTGACCTCGGTCACGAGTGGCACGGAAAGGTCGAAGGCGTGCTCCATCGTGTCCGCGACGAGCCGGGCGGTCGGGATGAGGTCTCGCCGATCCAGCTCAAGGACGAGCTCATCGTGCACTTGGAGCAGCAGCCGCGCTCTGAGCCCGGACTCTCGCAAGCGGTGGAAGAGCCGGATCATGGCGATCTTCATGATGTCCGCCGCCGTGCCCTGCACGGGCATGTTGACAGCCATTCGCTCGGCGGCCGCCCGGCGGGCGCCATTCGAAGACTGGAGGTCGGGGAGCAAGCGGCGGCGACCGAGCATCGTCGTCACGTAGCCGTGCGCGACGCCGAACTGGATCGTCTCGTCGAAGTACCGTTTCACATTCGGCAGCCGAGCCCAGTAGTTGTCGATGAACTTCTGCGCCTCGGCCCGCGGTAGCCCGGTGTCTCGCGAGAGGCCGTACGCCTGCATTCCGTAGAGCAGGCCGAAATTGACCGTCTTGGCGACGCGCCGCATGTCTGGCGTGACCTCGTCCTGGCTGACACCGTAGACCAGCGCGGCCGTCGCGCGGTGAATGTCTTGTCCGGTTTGGAACGCCTCGATCAAGAACGGTTCCTGCGTCAGGTGAGCGAGAAGCCGCAACTCGATCTGCGAATAGTCGGCGGAGAGGAGGATGGCGTCCTCGAACAGGCGCGTCTCCGGCCGGTGATCGGCGATGAAGGCACGTCGCACGCGGCGCCCGAGCTCGGTGCGGATCGGTATGTTCTGCAGGTTCGGATTGGTCGAAGAGAGCCGACCCGTGGCGGCAATCGTCTGGTTGAACGTGGTGTGGACCCGTCCGGTCTCCGGGTTGATCTCCGCGGGCAGCGCCTCGACATACGTCGAGCGGAGCTTGCCGAGCGAGCGGAACTCGAGGATGCGGTCGACAATGGCGTGCTCGACGCGCAGCCCCTCGAGCACCTCTTGATCGACGGAGTAGCCGGTCTTGGTGCGTTTGCCGGCGGGGAGCTTTAGCTCTTCGAACAGGACCTGCGCGAGCTGCCGCGTCGAGTTGATGTTGAACTCGTGACCAGCAAGGTCATAAATCTCCCGCTCCAGTGCCCGCATGCGCGCGTCGATCTCAGCGGAGAGCTGTTGCAAGTACTCGCCGTCGATCGCGATGCCGGCCATCTCCATGTCGATCAAGACGGGGATGAGCGGCATCTCGACTTCGCGGTAGAGACGGTCCAGCCCCTGCTCGGTGATCTGTGGGCGGTAGAAATCTGCCAGCGCGTAGGTCGCTTCGACGTCGGCGCAGGCGTAGTCGGCGACGCGCTCGAGCTCGACCAGGTCCATCGTGAGCTGGGCGCGGCCGGTGCCGATGAGCTCGGTGATCTCGGTCATCTCGTAGCCGAGCCGGGTAAAGGCCAGGTCCTTGAGCCGCGTAGACGATTCGTTGAGGAGATACGCGGCGATCATCGTGTCGAATTCGAGGTTGGTCCAGGAGAACTCGTGCCGGAGGAGCACGTGCATGTCGTACTTGCCGTGATGGGCGTAGGCCTTGATCCCCGGATCGGTGAGAACCGGAGTAAGCGCTTCGCGGACCGTCTCGAGCGGGAGTGCCGCGCCGCGCTGGTGGTTGAACGGGATATAGAAGCTCTCCTCTGCCGATGTCGCAATCGCGATGCCGACTAGCTTCGCGTACATCGGCTCGGTTGAGGTCGTCTCGACGTCCAGCGAGAAGGTGCCGGATTCCCGGATGCGCCTGACCGCGTATTCGAGATCGGCCTCAGTGAGCACGGTCTTGCGGTTCGTCTTCGGCGGCTCACGCCGAGCGGCCGCGGGCGCCTTTCGTGGCTCCGGCAGGCGGTTCAACAAAGAACGAAACTCGAGCTCACGGAACAGTGCGATGACACGCTCGCGGTCGTAGTTGTCGATCGCGCTGTGCTCGAGGTCACACGGGATATCGAGGTCGCAGACGATCGTCGCGAGGCGTTTGCTCTCGATCGCCTGCTGCGAGTTCGCTCTCAACGCCTCCCGGGCGCGGGGCGGCGTGACCTCATCGAGATGCTCCAGAATTTGCTCAAGGTGGCCGAATTGCTGGATCAGCGCCGTCGCGGTCTTCTCGCCGATGCCCGGGACGCCGGGAATGTTGTCGGAGGTATCTCCGACGAGGGCCTTGTACGTCGGGATATATTCGTGCCCGAAGCCGTAGCGCTCCTTGACGGCCTCCTTGTCGTAGCGCCGGAGATCCTCGAACCGCCGGGCGCCGGGAAGAATGACTTCGACGTGCTCGTCAACGAGCTGGAGCAGGTCCGTGTCGCCAGTGACGATCAAGACGTGGAGTCCAGCGTCGCGAGCGCAACGGCAAGACAGGCTGCCGATGACGTCGTCCGCTTCGTAGCCTTCTCGCTCGACCAAGGGAATGTTCAACGCGTCGATGAGTTGGCGGATGCGCACGACCTGGTTCCGCAGTTCGTCCGGCATCGCCGCGCGGTGCGCTTTGTAGCCGGCGTAAGCGTCGTGCCGGAATGTGCGACCACTTTCCAGCGCCACCATCGCGTAGGCAGGGCTGTGGGCGTTGAGCACGTTGAGCAGCATCGAGGCGAAGCCGTATACGGCGTTCGTCAGCTCGCCCTTAGCCGTGGACATCGAGGCATTGATGGCGTGATAGGCGCGGAAGATGAGACCGTACCCGTCGATGAGCATGATCGTCGGCCGGTCTTGAGTGGCGGGATGTGACTCGTGATTGGTGGTTGTCAACGCTCGCTCCTTGAGGATGATGAGGTCCCGTCTGCCAGCGGTAAGACACTTCGGGGCTGGCGTGAGGGCCGCTACGAGTATAGACCGGGTTGGCGGAGGTGACCTCGAATACCACAAGCTCCGAAAGCTTCCCCAAATGGGCTTGCTATACTCGATGAATCAGGTTTCTCTGCGTGGTGTTTGACGCCGCCAGAGCACCGGCGCCAATCAAATAACGCCCGCGGAGAATGAAACGTCAGGCCATCGTGCCGTGGAACGGCTCCCGGGCTTCAGGCAGCACTTGCTCGGGAGCCGTTTGAGGAGATGAATCTCACCGCTGTCCAGGACGTCGCAAATCGCGCGTGCGATAACGTCGAGCGTGTCATCGTCGGGAAGCGGCGAGAGGTCGAGCTCGTTCTCGTGGCTGTCCTCTGCCGGGGGCACGTCCTCATCGAAGACGTGCCCGGAGTCGGCAAGACGGTCCTCGCGAAAGCGATCGCTCGCAGCATCGGCTCGACGTTCAAGCGCATCCAGTTCACGCCCGATCTCCTGCCGAGCGATGTGACGGGCGTCAACGTGTACAACCCGCAGACGGGGCGCTTTGAGTTTCGGCCGGGACCGATTGTCGCGCAGATGGTCTTGGCGGATGAGATCAACCGCGCCACGCCGAAGACGCAGTCGGCGCTCCTGGAGGCGATGGAGGAAGCGCAGATCACCGTCGATGGCGTCACGCACCACCTGCCCGAGCCATTCATCGTCCTGGCGACCGAGAACCCAATCGAATACGAGGGCACGTTCCCGCTACCCGAGGCGCAGCTGGACCGCTTCCTGCTGCGAATCTCGCTCGGCTATCCGGGACGCGAGGGGGAGCTGGAAATGCTCTCTCGGCAGCACCACCGCCATCCCCTGGAGTCTCTGACCCAGGCAGTGGAGCTCGAGGAGCTACTGGCCGCGCAAGAGGCCGTTCGCGAGGTGCACGTCGATCCGCTGGTCGCCGAGTACATCATCTCCATCGTCGAGGCGACGCGACATCACGAGGACGTGCAGCTTGGCGCGAGTCCACGCGGTTCCCTCGCGCTTTACAACGCAGCCCGCGCTCGTGCGGCCATCCAAGGTCGGCCATATGTTGTGCCGGACGATGTCAAGGCGCTGGCCGAGCCGACGCTCGCGCACCGTGTGATCGTCTCGCCGGCCGCGCGCGTGCGGAACGTCGATAGCCGGACGATCATCTACGACATTCTCCGCTCTCTGCCCGTACCCGGCGCGAGACCAGCACCAGCTGGTCGGTCCGGGTGGGCGGCCGTGTGACACCGCTGTGACCGGCCTGCGCCTCGCTATCCTGATCCTCGCCGCGCTGGTCTTCACGCAGTTCAACGAGTGGGCTGTCCTCGATCATTTGGCGTTGACCTTCTCCGCGTTGCTCGCGCTCGCTTACGCCTGGAGTCGATCGAGTTTGATTGGCATACGGCCTGGCCGGCGGATCGAGACGGACCGGCGGCAGGTCGGACAGACGCTCATTGAGGAGCTCCTCGTTGAAAATCGTAGCTTGATCGGCAAGCTGTGGCTGGAGGTGCGGGACTTATCGACCTTACCAGGACACGACGCGAGCCATGTCATCCGTCTACCGGGCAGGGGAGCGGTCTCGTGGACGGTCGAAACGGTCTGCGCGCGCCGTGGGAAGTACCGGACCGGGCCGCTGATTATCAGGGGAGGCGACCCGTTCGGTCTCTTCTCGGTGACGCGCCACTATCCAGTCCAACTCGAAGTGCTCGTCTATCCGGCCACGGTCCCATTGCCGCATGTCTCGCTGCCGGTCGGAATACTGAGCGGCGGGAATGTCATTGACCGGCGCACGCCCTTCGTTACGCCAAGCGTTTCGACGATCCGCGAATATGTGCCAGGTGATCCATTCAATCGGATCAGCTGGTCCGCGACGGCCCGCCAGGGGCGCCTGATGGTCAAGGAGTTCGAGGCCGACCCCACATCCGATGTCTGGATCGTGCTCGACTTGGAGCAGCGTTGGCGTGTCCGCGCCACGGGACCACTCCCGTTCGCTCCCGATGCGAATGGCAACTGGCCGGTGGAAGCGTGGCTAGACAGCACAGAGGAGTACGCGGTCACCGTCGCGGCATCATTGGCGCGTCGCTGCTTGGAGGAGGGCCGCGCGGTCGGACTTATCGCGAGTGGTTCCCACTATCATGTGCTGCCAGCGGAGCGTTCGGAGCGGCAGTATCTCAAGCTTCTCGAAACGCTCGCGGTCGCGGAGGCGGACGGACAACGTCCGCTCGTGGAGGTCTTGATGGCCGAGGGGCGGCGATTCACGAGAGATTGCGGCGTTATCGTCGTCACGGCATCCACGGATGGTGATTGGGTTTCGTCGCTCCTCACCCTGGCGGGGAGGCGAGTGCGCTCCCGAGCGGTGGTGATTGACCCGTCCTCGTTCGCGTCTGTGCCGTCAGCGGACACCGTCGTTAACCAACTGCTTTCCGTGAATATCCCTGTTCACTGCGTCCGATACGGAGACACTATCGCGACAGCGCTCGCCAATCACGCGGGCACCGGCGTCGCTACGGGAGTGCTGGCGTGGCGACGATAGTGGCTGCACCCGACACAACCGCGTCGGAATCCCGGCGAACCCGGCGGTGGGCGCCTGCCGAGGGCTGGATCACGGTCCCGCTCTTGCTCTGCCTGACGCTCTTGATGGCGAACGGGATGGCCGGGATCGAAGCTCAGGATCGCCGCGCCGTCTTGATACCGCTGGCGGCCGGGGCAGTCATCGTCGGCCTGTTGCTTGCCAAGAGCCGAACGTTTGACGCCCTTGCGCACCTCCTGTCGTTCATCATGGCGGCGGTCGGCTCGCTGCTCCTCACAGCCTCGCGCTATGGCGAGCTGCGGGGAAGCTGGCGCGAGGTTGCGTTGACGCTGGAAGCGCGCGTCGAAGATCTCGTCCGGATGCTGATCGCCGGCTCGCAGATGACGTCGGATCATCTGCTGACGCTGACCGGGATGATCGTCTGGCTGGTGTCCTACAGCTCGGCGTGGATGATGTACCGGCGGTCGTGGTCCGGCTTGGCGACGATCTTCCCGGGCGCGGTGCTGCTCGCCAGCCTGGCGCTCGACCGCTCAGAGCCGACTCGATCTGTCTACGTCTACTTCGTGGTCGCGCTCGCGTTGAACGCGCGCCACGCCGCGTATCGCCGGGAGCGGGATTGGCTGCGAGCCCGCATCCCCGCGCCGATGGGGCTCGGTCCCCGTTTCTTGGCGGCGGGAGCGTGGCTGGCCCTGATCGCGACCGCGCTCGGCACGACGGTTCCGGCACACGCGCCGGAGAATCTTGTCGAGCAGGTCGCGGAGCGCGCCGAGCGTTATTGGGAAGGGGCCGCCGAGCTCTACGAGCGGCTCGCGCCGGGTGGCGACAACTCGCGCGGCGCCTCCTACGCGGAGTTCCCGGATTCCTTTGAAGTAGGCGGGCCACTTTCGCTCACCGACGAGCCGGTGGCCGTCTTGCGCGCGGAGCGGTCCAACTACCTCGCGGCGCGACGATACGATCGCTACGACGGCAAGGGTTGGGAATCCGCCGTAGATGACACCTATCGCATGCCCGGCGAGAAGAGCGAGCGGGCGAAGCCGGTGGGCTACCGCCCGGCGCAGCGAGTCGCGCTTTCCGAGAGTGTGCGCGTCGCTCGGATCGAAGAACTCGCTCAGATAGAGCTCCTGCAGGACACGAAAGGGATGCTCCTGACGATCGATACCTACGCCGGGGCCAACCTGGCCACTGAGGCAATCGTTGGGTGGCGGCAATTCGAAGACTTGCAGATCGACGTCCATGACTTCGATCCGCGGCTCGTGCCCGTCGATCTTTACAACCTGATCGCGAAGCTCCAAGAGGCGAATGTCCAGCCATCTCCGGACGGCTCGGAGCCGATCATCAGCAATCCCAATCTGGCAGCTGAAATCGAAGAGATCCGGGGCCGACTAGAGCGTGACTATCCTGTCTACACGAGCCTCTCGCTGGTGGATGGCCGGCTAATCCTGACCGTCTCGGGCCGGTTGCCCAACTACGACGACATCGAGGCCGTCGTCTCCTCCGAAGGTTCGCCAGGCCGATACCTGGTAAGTGGGCTCGCAAGCGTCGCGTCACCTGATGACCTGCGAAACGCGGGGCAGGAATACCCGGCGTACGTGCGAGAGCGTTACCTGCAGCTGCCGGATTCGGTTACCGCGAGGACGCGCGAGTTGGCGCTTGCCGTCGTTAGCGAGGCGGGAGCGACCAACGCCTTCGACCAAATGATCGCGCTGCAAGATCATCTCCGATCCTCGCAATATATCTACGACATCGCCGACGGCTGGCTGCCGGAGGACGGGCAGGACCAGGTCGACGCGTTCCTCTTTGAGCGTCGGATCGGGCGATGCGAGCACTTCGCGACGGCGATGGTCGTCATGGCGCGGACGCTCGGTGTGCCCGCCCGCCTCGTGAGCGGTTACCACCACGGAGCATTCGATCCCGTCTATCAAGGGTTTGTGTCGCGAGCGGACCAGGCGCACACCTGGGTCGAGGTCTACTTCCCCCGGTACGGCTGGATCCCGTTCGAGCCGACACCATCGCGACCGGAGCTGCAGTACGGCGACGAGCCGATGACTTCGCTGCCGACGCCCGAGCCGACGCCGGAGCCCGAGCCAACCCCGACTCCTGAGCCGACCGAGGTCGCGACGCCGTCGCCCGTACCGCAGGAGCCTACTGCTAGCACGAACGAGACGACACCGAGCGGCGGTTCTGGGGATCGTTGGCCCTGGCTCGTTGGCCTGGTGGCCGCGCTGATCGTCGTCGGCGGCGGGACGCTCGCGGTCGCGTGGATCTGGGGCCTGCGCGGGCTGAGTCCGGCCGCGGCGCTCTACGCCCGCGCTCTCCGAATCGGCCGATTCTGGGGCGTGCGGATGACGGCTACAATGACCCCGCACGAATTCGCCACGGAGCTGGCACGCCGGGCTCCCGTTCCCGGTGTGGCGGCGCGGCGTGTCAGCGAGCTTTACGCCGCTGAGCAATATGGCCGGCAAACGCTCTCGCCGACCGACACGCAGAGCGGCTGGCGAGCCTGGCGAGCGCTGCGTGGCTCGATTCTGCGGTGGCGACCTTGGCGGCGTGGTCGGCCGCGGCTGAGCGAGGGACGGGAGGCGAAGGGTGACTGAGCGAGCGGGAGGCGTGCTGGTCGCGGGGGCGATCAACACGGACTTGGTCGCCTGGGTGCGGCGGGCGCCGGTCCAAGGGGAGACGGTGACCGGTCACCGCTTCAGCGTGTTCGGGGGCGGCAAAGGCGCTAACCAGGCTGTGTCGGCCGCTCGCTCCGGGGCACGCACCATCATGCTCGGCGCCGTGGGCCGGGATGATTTCGGTCGAAGCCGCCTGGCCGATCTTGCGGCCGAGGGGATCGTGACAGATCACGTCGCAGTGGTTGACGGCGTCGCCTCTGGAGTGGCGCTCATCATCGTCGAGGAGGGCGGCGAGAACCGGATCGCCTACGTGCCGGGCAGCACGCTGACGGTCACCCCGGAGCAAGCGGTGGCGGCGTTCCGCGCGTCGGCGCCGTCGGTCGTCCTCACAACGCTCGAGCTTCCCGGGGCATCGCTGGCGGCGCTCTGCCACGCGGCGCGCGAGGCTGGCGCAACGCTGGTCGTCAACGCCACGCCTGAGCCGGCGAGCGGCACCAAGCTGGCGGCCGAGGCCGATGTCCTGATCGTGAATGAGACGGAGGCGGCGGAGCTTGTCGGCGTCGACGTCTCAGGCGCGGATTGGGCCGCATTGGCGCTGTCGCTGACCCAGATACAGGGCGGTTCGGGACGCACCGCGATCGTCACGCTCGGAGATGAGGGCGCGATCATGGCGCGTGACGGCCAGACCTGGCGCATACCAGCGCCGAAGGTCGACGTTGTCGATACGACCGGAGCGGGTGACGCCCTCTGCGGGGCGCTGGCGGCCAGGCTGGCGATGGGCGCGGATGTGCTCACCGCGGCTCGGGCCGGCGTGGTCGCGGGTTCGATCGCGGTGACCCGCGAAGGGGCGCAGCCGTCCATGCCGCGCAAAGAGGAAATCGACCGCCTGCTTGCCGTGCAGACGAAATAAGGCGTACGCCGCCGGCGCACGCCCTACCCAAGCACTTCCAGGTTGTCACGAGGCGGAAGGGGTGGGATTCGAACCCACGAGGCGGGGTTACCGCCTACGCGATTTCCAGTCGCGCGCACTAGGCCAACTATGCGACCCTTCCGAGTTAGAGTGGCGCCCACCTGGAGCGCCGGCGGAGAGGGTGGGATTCGAACCCACGGAGGCTCATCACCTCACCGATTTTCGAGATCGGCACCTTAAACCACTCGGACACCTCTCCGGCTAAATTGTAGCAAAGTCCTCCGGCTCCGACCACCTTTCGGCCGACCCGGCGGATGGTCAAACTGCCCGGTATGACAGGGGTTTCACGGTGCCGGCTGGACGGCCGAGCGAAGCGAAGAGGGCCGTGCGAGGAGCACTGCGCGGAGGCCAGGAAACAGTAACGGCCCGACTCAGAAGCCGGGCCGTTGTCTATCGGTACGCCTGGCAGGATTCGAACCTGCGGCCTTTGGGTCCGCAACCCAACGCTCTATCCCCTGAGCTACAGGCGCGCACGCCGACGCAAGGATACTACTCCAACCATCCGGCTCGCAACGTTGTGGGTGAGATCCGCGTGAGTGGAGGTTGAGCCACCCTTGCGCCGCGGCAATCGCGGATGGTGGGCGGGAAGGGAGGGATTCGAACCCTCGGAAGAGGTTAAAGCCCCTTCAACCGCTTAGCAGGCGGCCCCATTCGACCACTCTGGCACCTCCCCGTGAGACGATATTCAGTTGTTAGTCGTTCGTGGGCGGAGAGGGAGGGATTCGAACCCCCGGAGCTCATCGCTCAACTGTTTTCAAGACAGCCGCCATAAACCACTCGGCCACCTCTCCGCGACGTTAGGCCACTCGTGCGGGCGGGTTACCATCGGTTCCCCGACTCCTGCCGCGAGCGGGTCCGGCGAGGTTCGACCATCCGCCGCGCCGAGTCCCACGAAATTGCGTGATAAGTATACGCGAGAAGGGGCCCCTCCGGCAATCCGCCCAAGGCCCCCTAGGCCAGCTCCACGGCCGTCACCGACCGCTCAAATTCAGCGGGACAACATCCTCGGGACGCGGCCCACGAATTGCCCCATTTAGTAGCCTCTTCCGCAGACACCGCCCGCGCCGCTCGAGCCTAACGGAGGCAGCATCTCCCGCGCCGCTCCCCCCTCAACTCACTCAGCACTCAGCACCCAGCACTCAGCACTTCACTCCGTTCTTATCCTCTGCCCCGAACTCGGATCGAATAGGTAGATCCGGTCCGCATTGAATCGGACGAACACGCTCTCACCGATGGCGAAATCCTCGATTGGATCCGTGCTGGCCTTGAGATTCGTCCCGCCAACGTCGAGATCGACATAAGTAACAGGGCCAACGGGCTCGACCAAGACTACCTTGCCAGGCAAGCCGCCATTTTCTTGCCGAGACAGCAAGATGTGCTCGGGGCGGACGCCCAGCGTCACCTCGGCCTGATTGGAGCGAGCGGCGGACCCGGGGAGGGGCCAGCGAAGCGCGGTGTTGGACATCTCGAAGTAGGTCGCGCCGTCGGAAACCACGAGATGCCCATCGAGGAAGTTCATCTTCGGTGAGCCGATGAAGCCGGCGACGAAGCGGTTGGCTGGGTCGCTGTAGACGTCTTTCGGAGGAGCGAACTGCTGAAGTACGCCAGAGTTCATGATCGCAATGCGATCGGATAACACCATTGCTTCTTCTTGATCGTGCGTCACGAAAATCGTCGTTGTGCCAAGCTCGCGTTGAAGGCGCTTGATTTCCGTCCGAGTCGACACTCGGAGTGCGGCGTCGAGGTTGGACAGCGGCTCATCCATCAAGAAGACGGCTGGGTTGCGGACGATCGCTCGGCCGACCGCGACGCGCTGCCGCTGACCGCCGGAAAGTTGCGATGGACGGCGATGCAGTAGGTGACTAAGTCCGAGGAGCTCGGCAACTTCGCGAACCGTCCGCTCAATTTCGCTCTTTGGAATCTTCCGGAGCTGCAGGCCAAAGGCGAGGTTATCGTAGACGCTCATGTGGGGATAGAGCGCGTAGTCCTGGAAGACCATCGCAACGTCGCGGTCGCGAGGCGATAGGTCATTCACCCGGCGGTCGTCGAAGAGGATCGAGCCCTCGGTCGGATCTTCCAAGCCGGCAATGCACGCTAACGTGGTGCTCTTGCCGCAGCCGGACGGGCCCAGCAGCGTGACGAACTCGCCGTCCCTGATCTGGAGATTGAGGTTATCGACGGCGCGAGTATTGCCGAAAACCTTTTGCAGACCTTGAAGCGTGACGCTCGCCATGAGGCCCTGCCCCCGATATCGACCTTGGCGCGGGGACAACCAAGAACCTAAGCGTCGTTCATGGTTGTCCCGCTCTAATGTCGGACCTACGCTCTCAGTCGCGATGCCCCGTCAATCTCTCGCCGCTTGGAGGATGGACTGAACCGACACAGGCGCGCGCTGCTCGATCGAGCGCTCGGCCGCCTCAATCATGGCGACGACCGCCAGACCGTCCCTCGCCGAAATCGCTGGCTCGCCGCCGTCCAGCACGCAGTCGACCAAGTTGCGAACGGCGCCCCACCAGGTCGGAGCCAGCTTGAAGTAGTTCCACAGCGATGGGCGCGCGAACATGTGCTTGCCCACCTGGTCGGACGACAGCTCGAAGCCTTGGCGAATGCCGTCGAGGTGAACCCTCCCGGTGCTGCCATAGAGGGTGAGCTCGTTCTCGACGATGTGCGGCCAGGCTTCCGGCAGGATCCAAGCCGTCTCAAACGTGACGAAGGTTTCCTCGAATCGGACCATCGCCTGGATCGCGTCGTAGGCGTCGATGCCGCGCTCGGCCAGGACCTTCTTGACGCCGATCGCATAAACCTCTTCGGCCTCTTGCTGAAGGATCCAGCGCATCAAGTCCATCGAATGGGCAAACAGGAACCATTGCGGGCCGGACTTGCCGCCCCAGGAGAGCATTTCCGTCGGTACCCAGATGGTGTCAGCTACACGGAAATACCCCATGATGGGCTGACCGATCTCTCCGGACTGCACGGAGTCGCGGAGCGAGATGTAGTTCGGATTCCACCGGTTGCCGAGATTGACGGTGATCTTCAGCCCTCGCTGCTCCGCCTCCTCGACCATTGCCAGCGCTTCGCGCGTGACCGTCGCTAGCGGCTTCTCAACGACGACATGCTTGCCGGCGCGGAGCATTTCCATGACGGGTTGGAAGTGGGCGTGATCCGGTGTCGCAACGCTCACCACCTGAGCCTCAGAAACCGCCACGTCCGCCGGATTCGTCGTCCATTCACAGCCCAGCCGCTCGGCGACTGTCTTCGCGCGCTCTTCGTTGAGGTCGCAAACAAGGATCAGCTCCGAGCGGGGATATTCGCGGTATGCCTCGGCATGTTGCTCGCCGATCAGCCCCACGCCGATCACGGCCGCCTTGACTCGATCTGACATTGTTTCCTCCCTTGAGATGACAACCAACCGACTTCTCTCCCTTTGTGTCAAAGCATCAGGTGACCATATGCCTCCGTCTTACCCTTTCACGGCACCGGACAACATTCCCCGCAAGAGGAAGCGCTGGAAGAAGAGCGTGATGAGGACGGGAGGGATGATGGCGAAGACGCCGGCGGCAAAAAGCAGCCCAGGATTATAGATCCGCTGATCCGCGACGAATTGGGCGATGCGCGTGGGAAGCGTTTGGGAGTCGAGCGTGCTGGTGAGCAGGATGGCGTAAATGAACTCGTTCCAGGCGATCAAGAAGCAGAAGATGCCAGCGGCCACCAGACCAGGAACCGCGACCGGCAAGACGATGCGGCGGAAGCTTTGGAACCGCGTGCAGCCATCGACGAGAGCCGCTCGCTCCATGTTGGCGGGCACCGTCTCGAAGTATCCCTTCATGATCCAGACGGTGAGCGGCAAGATGACGCTCGAGAGCGCGATGACGAGGCCAGTCTTGGTGTCGATCAATCCCATCCGGCGGAAGAGCATGAAGAACGGAACGGCGAGAGTCAGTGGCGGGATCATCCGCGTCATCATCAGCACCCAGAGGGCGATGCCGGTGAGGCGATAGCGCGAGTAGCGGGCGAAGGCGTAGCCGGCCGGGGCGCCGATGACGAGATTGACGACCGTGACGACCAGAGCGACGATCGCGCTGTTCTTCATCGAGATCAGGATCGCGCGACCTTGGACGCTGGGACCGGAGCTTTCGGTACGTACTTCTTCGCCGAAAAGAACGGCCCGATAGTTCTCAAACGTGGCAGGGTTCGGGAACCAGCTCGGTGGATGGCTCAGGATTGCCTGAGTGGTAGACAGGCTGGCGTTGACCAGGACATAGAACGGCGCCAACGACCACAGGGCGATGATGGCAACGGCGACATAGAGTCCGATTCGGCGAAGGGCTCTTGCCGCTCTCGGGGAAATCAAGGGGTCCCGGGTCGTCGACTTCCGCGGCGCGGCCGCGGGCCGGAAGGTCGATAGGCGAGACGAGACGGAAAGACGGTCATCGGCCGTCGAATCGGCCGCGGGCGGCGCGGACGGTTGGCGAGTCATCAAGCCGAAGTAGATCACGGCTAGAATCAGGCTAAGGATGCTCAGGACATACAGGATGGCGGTGCCTTCGCCATAGCGAGCGAAGTTGAAGAAGGTGATGTAGCCAAGCCACGAGAGCACCGTCGTTGACTCGCCCGGTCCACCCTGGGTCAAGACGTAGATCAGGTCGAAGGTCATCAGCGCATTGATCGTGTTCAAGATGACGACCAGGAGCAGCATTGGCCGGAGCCAAGGCAACGTGATCCTCCGGAAACGCTGCCAGGCATTGGCGCCGTCGATCTTGGCGGCGCTGTAGAGGTTCGACGGGATGGATTGCAGCCCTGCGAGCAAGAGCAGCCCGCTGAGTGGAGCGCCGTGCCAGATGGCCGCTAGCGCGACGAGAAACAGGGCGCGGACGGGAGTCGAGAGGAGCGGCACGTAGCTATCGATCAAGCCGAGTTGGAGGAGGAGTCCATTGAGCGTTCCATACTCGCCGCTATAGATGAGGGTGAAGAGCTTGCCCACAACGACGGGAGCCACGGCCCAGGGCAAGAGCATGATGCTCCGCATCAATCCTCGGCCCCGGAACGACTCATTTAGAACCAGGGCCATGAGCATGCCAATGACCGTGCCGCCGATGACGACGACGGCGCTGAACCACATGGTGCGCACGAAGGAGTCGATGAACGTTTGATCGGGGATGACTTTGGTGTAGTTGCCAAGTCCTACATAGGACCATCTCTGAGTAAGAAGATTGACCGAGTTCAGGCTCATCCAGAAGGAATAGAGCCACGGATAGCCCATGATCGCCAGAACGGCGATCAAGGTGGGCAAAATCATGGCGAAGGCGAATCGGCGCTCCTCGCGCTCGATCCGCGTCAGCCCTTGCCGCTGGCGAACTCTTGGTCTCCCCACGCGCGCCAGCGGCTTATCAGCGGTTGCCATGCTGATAATCCCTTTCGGCCATACGTCGCGAGTGGCAGAGGCAGGTATGCCAGCCAATCAGGCGGCGATGCGCTCCCGCCTGACTGGCTGGCTTTGCATGTTGCGTGCTAGTCCTCGGGATACATCTCCTTGAGGTCGGCGACGAGCTTGGTCAGGTCGTCGATCACTTCGCCGATCGACTTCTTGCCCTGCATGTACTCCTGGACCTCGGTCATCATCTGCCAGTTCCACTCCGGGAACCACATCGTCTTTTCGACAGCCCGGCCCTTGGAGTTGTTCAGCTGCTCGATGTGGACATCCATGTCGCGCCATTGGCTCCAAGCCTCGACCACCTCCGGATCCTCCAGGACTTCCCGGTGAGGACAACCCAGGCCCGTTTCCAGCGCCCAGCGCTTGTTACCGTGGTAGGCGCCATCCTTGGCCTTGCCGCCCAGCCACTGCATGAGGTTCCAGGCTCGCTCTCGCTCAACGTCGCGCGCTCCCATCAGGTAACACGCGGTCCAGGCGAAGGTCTGGCGAGTCGCTCCGGGCATCAGGGCGTTTCCGATGAGCCCCTTGACGTTGGAGTTCTCTCCCAGGTTGAACTGCTGCTGGTCGTAATCATGGACCACCATGAAGGTGTGGTTGCCGGTCATGAAGGCAGGAACCGATTCCCCTTCATGCGTCATGATGTCAGGCGGCGTGATGCCTTCATCGAGCCACTGTTTGTGCATTTCGATGACCTTCTTGAAGGCCACGCCGCCGTCGGAGAACGTTGGGTTGTTCTCTTCGTCAAAGACGGGCTCACCCTCCGAGTACCAAATCGCGAAGATGCTCCACGACAAGGAGGCCCACTCATGGCTCTGCGCGCTCAGGAACGGGTGCTTGGAGATGCCCTTCGCTTGCAGCTCCTTGGCCTGCTCGTACATCTCCTCCCACGTCGTCGGCGGCTCGAGTCCGGCCCTGTCGAGGTGGTCCTTGTTGTAGACGAACGCGTTGTAGCCGGAGTAGTAGGGCAGGCCAGCGAGGTTGCCATTGGGCAGGCTCAGGTTCTCTACCCCGAAGGGCAGCATCTCTTCCTTGTAGAACTCGGTCGATTCGCTGCTTAGTCCCTCGATATCCTGAATGAAGCCGGCCTTCCACCAGCGATACATGTACTCAGACTCTGAGTACAGCACCGATGGCTTTTCGCCGCCCAGGAGCTTCGTCTCAACGATCTGGTGATAGTTGCCGCCAGTCGTCAGCTGATACTCGACATTCTCCTCGTAGGCTTCCTGGAATTGCCGGACGTTGTCCTCAACGATTTCCGGGTGGTACCCCCAGCCGATCAGCTGAATTGGCCCGCCCTGCGCGGCGGCATCCGACGCGCCGAAGCGGAGGAGCCCGGTTAGCATCGGACCGCTAATGCCGAGTGCCGTGGCGGCACGAATGATTTCCCGACGGGTTAGCTTGCCTGTCGCCGCGGCGTCGTAGAACTCCTTGCGCTTGAGCAAGAGATCTCGCGAGACGGTCATACGGCTCCTCCTTTTCTGGATCGCTCGCCGCCAAGAGCGCGGACTTCCGCCACGTGCGCCACAAATTGGGCAGAACTAACCCGTCGGTCGGTTCGAGAAACCGCCGGAAGGATTTGCCTAATGATTGGGGTGGTGTTCGCCGACGCGTGTCTGAATTGATTTACGGTGTGTAGTGATTTTCAGTATACGGACACTTTGTCCATGAGTCAAGCACCCCGAGCGTCTTAGCGCAAAATTCTCATCAATTGAGAAAGATGGATAGACTGAAAAGTCTAAGAACAATGTCTCATGCAGCCGCTTGCGCATGATTGACTTCAACAAATATTCGCGGCGCAATGTGGTCAATCGAGGTGACCGATTAGCGAGTCGAGAACTGGAGAATCGACCGCGTAATGAACGCGAACGGGCGTCGCGGGTTGTCCGTGCAGGTGTGCTCTAGGGATATCTGGGCTAGACTGAACTTCCTAATACGGCATTGGTGCAATAGCGTTGACGACGTGTCAATGCGTATCGCTTCACCGTATCAAGCATCTGCAGGAGTTCCGCCGCGAAGGAGCGCCCGCAATGACCGCCGAATCCTTCTCCGCAGTCGATCCGGCGATCCCACCTCTCTCGCCTCCCGAGAACGAACAAGTCCCATCGGGGTCTCCTGACGGGCCCCCCGTGGCGAAACCTCCCGCGGACTCGTACGAGGACGCCTGGCGACAGTTCCAAGAGAGATTCGATGCGGTCTTGGCCGAGCAGGAGGCGCGGTACCGGGGGCTCCTCGAGCTGGCGCGGGCGTTGCCAGATGCAGCCGATCGAGAGGTGGCTCGGGCGCGAGCGGAAGGCGATCGGCGCATCGCCGAGGAGCGGGCGCGGCGAAGGGCGATGCTCGCCAGCGTCGGTGAGTCGTGCGAGACGATCCGGCAGCGGATCTCCCTTCTCTCCGCTGCCCTCGAGGCTGCCGCGGAAAGAGTCGATGCGCTTACTTCCTTCATCGCCGCGGTCGCGGAGGCCGCGGCCGAGGACTCCAGTGGAGCTGGAGAGGAGCAACCAGCCCGACCGGAGGCGGCCGCTATTGCTCAGCTTGATGCTCAGGCTGTCGTTGATCCGCCAAGCGGAAACGACATTGATCCCTGGGCGGTCGTCGACGCGGCGAGACGACTTTTCCAGGTTCACCGATCCGGCTCGAGAGCAGATCGTTCACGCGATCGTTAGCAGCTCTTGCTGCTCTCGCGGCTTGCGGACGAATTAGGCCAATACGTGTGCAGAGGGAGCGATGCGAACACCGCTCCCTCTGCAAATCAGTGAGCTTACCGTGCCGGGCACCTGGCCCCTACCCGGCGTCGGCTGCCTGAATTAGTCGCCGAGTGCGGGCTCGGCGCTGCCCGCCATGTTCGGCGCGTGAACCGGTGCGCCCTCAATCCGCAGGTCGGGGAGCCAGCGCAGCCAGGACGGCAGGTACCAGTTCCAATCGCCGAGCAGCTTCATCGTTGCCGGGACCAGGATCGACCGCACGATCGTGGCGTCGAGGAAGATCGCGACGGCGAGGCCGAAGCCCATTTGCTGGATGTCCACCAGCCGCCCGGACGCGAATGCGGCGAAGACCGCGACCATGATCAACGCCGCGCCGGTGATGATCCTGCCGGTCGACTGCAGGCCGACTGCCACCGACTCGTCATTGCGCCGAGTCTGGTCGTAGTGCTCCCGAATCCGGCTCAGCAGGAAGACGTGGTAGTCCATGCTGAGGCCGAACAGGACGCAGAAGAGGAAGATCGGCAGCCAGGCGGTGATCGATTCGGTCTGCGTCAGGCCCAGCCGGTCGGCCAGGAATCCGTGCTGGAAGACGGCGACGACCGATCCGTAAGCGGCGCCGACCGAAAGCAGGTTCATCAGAATCGCCTTCGCCGGCACGACCAGCGAGTGGAATGCCACCATCAGGAGCAGGAAGCTGAGGCCAAGGACGAAGGCGAAGACGAGCGGCGTGTACCGCGAAAGCAGGTCGTTGAAGTCCTCAGTGAAGGCGCTCCCGCCCGTCACATAGACGGCATCAGCCTGGCTCCCGAACGCGGCCGGAATGATCTCGCCGCGCAGGTGATCGACCGCGTCGAAGGCGCGCTCCGAATTGGGATCGACGCTGAGCGGCACCTCGACGATGGTCAGCAGGCCATCCTCGGCACGAGTCACGGAGACCGGACCAAACAGGTCATCCTCGGCGAGCTGCGCGGAAAGTTTTTCGATCCCCTCGTTGACCCAGGGCGCGTTGACATCGCTGTCAATCACGATCGCGACGGGCGCAATCGAGCCAGCATAGAACTCGCGCGCCAGGATCTCATAGCCGGTCTTCACGCGGCTCTCGGGGAGCGACTCGATGCCGGGCATGCCGGTCTTGAGGGTGAAGACGGGAAGCGCTGCTCCGATCAGGATCACGAGCGCGACGATCAGCGACGCGACTGGGTAGGTCATGACGGTGCGAGTGACTCGGCCCCAGAAGCCTCGATGGATCGTCTCGTGATCGTAACGGCGGACAGCGTCATAGTGGCGGCGGCGAGGCCAGTCGATGCGGTCGCCGAGGAGGCTGACGAGCGCCGGGACGAACGTTTGCGTCGCGAAAACGGCAACGAAGACCGCCAAGATGGCGCCGGTCGCGAGGCTGTGGAAGATCGTGACCGGGATGAGGAACATCCCCATCAGTGCCAGGACCACGGTGCCGCCAGAAAAGAAGACTGCCTTGCCCGCCGTGCCGCCAGCGAGTGCGATCGCGTCCTGGCGCGGCATGCCGTGCCGGCGCTCCTCGCGGTATCGCTCGGTGAGGAAGAGGGCGTAGTCAATGCCGACCGCGAGACCGATCATCGTGATCATGACCTGGACGGTCTCATTGACATCGATGACGCGGGAGACCAGCGCGGTCGCGCCCATCGCGACGAAGATCGAGACCAGGCCAAGCAGGAGCGGCAGACCCGCCGCCACGAGCGCGCCGAACACGATGATGAGCACCACCGCCGCCACCGGCAGGCCGACCTTGAGGTCCTTGCTCATGTCTTCTTCGGAGATCTGGCCGTAGACCTCGGAACCGCTCAGGTCACCGACGGCATAGACCTCGATCCCGTCGCCCTGGTAGCGCTCGGCCGTCTCGATGAATGACTTGCCGTGCTCGATCAGCTTGTCGAAGTCGCTGTAGCCGCCGGTCAGCGTCACCGAAATGATGGTCGTGTGACGGTCGCCCGAGATCATCGACTCGGCGGCCTGTGGATTTGCTTCCATAAGCTGGTAGACGTTCGTGGCCGACTGGACGACCTCGGTCATCGCGGCGAGGTCGGCTGTCGTCTTCTCGACCACCTGCCGAAATGCGGCGTCATCGACCGTCAGGTTCGGCGACGTGATGACGATGGTTTCGATGAGCGGTTCTTCGCCCATGTGCGCCGTGATGAGGTCGGCGCCGTGCTTCGAATCGGGATCATTTGTGAAATTGACATCATTGTTGAATGCGCCGCCCATCGTGCCTTGCAGAATGGCCGCGAGGACGATGAGCACTAACCAAATTCCGAGAGTTCGCCACGGTCGGCGGGCACTCGCCGCGGCGAGACCGCGTGTCGAAAATAGCGACGCCATAGGGAAATCCCCCCTTCCGTTCTCGCCTCTTAGCGACAACAACTCACCCACACTGCCGCTCCCAATCTCGCGCGAGGCTGCCCGCTGGGCCCTTACGGGCAGCTCGCACAGTCAAGAGAACGCGCAGGAGAACGCTTTGTTAGATGGTTGTGAGACGGTTAGTCAGTGAGTCGCGCGAGTGAAACTAAGCGCTCGCGCTAGTAGTCGGAGGTTCAGACTCAGGATTCGCCGCGGGAGCTGGACCGCTGGCAGGGGCTTCAGGCGCGGGGTTGGTAGAACCGTTTGGCGTGCTGACCGTGGCCTGAGGCGCTGGCGTCGCAGGGTGCGTTGGCGTGCCAGGAGCGGCCTCGGGAGCAGCAGTCGTTGCAGGCGCTTGTGGGTTGACCGCGGCCGCGGGATCGGGAGCCGCTGGCGCGGCCGGAGCGCTAGCCATTGCTACGGGTGCGGTCGGGTCTTCAGGAGTTGCGGGCGCCGAAGTTGGAGCGGCAGACGGAGCTGGTCGAGCTTCAGCCGTGCCGGGCGTGTAGACCCAAGCTGGCTGGTGGTTTCCGGGAACACCCGCCGCGTAGGTCCATGTCGAAGGAGTCGGCGGCTGAGACGCTGGCTGCGCGCTCGGCTGGGGTTCGGGGCGACCAGTCCGGTTCACGCCGGGCCACGACGCACGACCGATCGGCGAGCTCGACAAGGCGCGGTCGAGGCGCGAGCTGAGCCGGCTTCCGATCCAGCCGGCCGCAACCATCTGAGCGGCCCACAGGAGTGCCACCAGCCCGAACCACGGTGTGACGAGCATGCTCGTCACGGCGATCACGCCACCGAGCAGCATGCCTTGGCGAGCGGCTCGGTCCTTCGGCATGTTTCGCGTGACCCACGCCGCCGCGACGACCGTCAGCATCAGCGTCAGCACCGGCACGGTCAGCACGCCGCGCACCAGGACTTGAACGGCGAGCGTGGCGAGAGCGATCCGCCCCCAAGGTGACTCAGTCAATGTCTTCCACATGGTGTCAACATCCTTGAAGCTATCGTGACTTGGTCGTGATTGGTGTCCTATCGAGCTTGTGTGCGGCGGATGCATTCCGCTATTCCTCCCTGAACGATGGAAAACTCAACAGTCTCGCTCCTCGATCCTCCTACTCGCGTAAATAGGCCAACACTGCCAATACCCTCCTATGCACAGCTTCCGTCGCCGGAAGTCCGAGCTTGCCGAAGATGTTGGTGACGTGCTTTTCGACCGTGCCTTCGCTGACGTACAGGCGCTCAGCGATGGCTGTGTTCGATCGGCCCTCAGCCATCAGGGCCAGCACCTCTCGCTCTCGGTCGGTCAGTACGTCGAGTCGGTCTCCACGTCGTCGTCGTGCCACGAGTTGCGCCACCACCTCTGGATCGAGGACCGTTCCGCCGCTCGCCACCTGGCGAACCGCGGCGATGAAATCGCCGACATCAGCGATCCGGTCCTTCAGCAAATACCCGACACCCTCCGCGCCAGACTCGATCAATTCGCTGGCGTATCGTTCTTCGACGTACTGCGACAGGATCAGCACCGGGCTGCCTGGCACGCGGCGCCGCGCTTCGAGTGCCGCCCGCAAGCCTTCGTCGCGGAAGGAGGGCGGCATCCGGACATCGACGATCGAGACATCTGGCCGGTGCTCCTCGATGGCGGCGACGAGACCCGGTCCGTCGGCCACCCGCGCGACGATCTCCATTCCCGCGTCGGTCATCAGCCGCGCGATGCCCTCCCGAAGCAGTACCGAGTCCTCGGCGATTACGACTCGCATGGAATCTCCGCTCGGAGCCATGTGCCGCCCTCAGGTGGCTGCGCAATCGTGAGGCGTCCGTCGAGCGCTGCCACGCGCTCACCGAGTCCGGTCAAGCCGGTGCCGGCCCGCGGGTCGACGCCGCCCTTGCCGTTGTCGACGATGTCGATCACAAGCCAGCCCGCGTTCTCGACGATCCTGACTTGCGCTTGCGTCGCCTGGCTGTGCTTGGCCACGTTGGCGAGCGCCTCCACGACGACGAAGTACGCTGTCGCTTCGATCGCTTCGGGCAGCCGCCTCTTCAGCTGGACATCCACGGTGACCGGGACAGGCGAGCGGCCGGCGACCGCCGAAATTGCCGCGTCCAACCCGCGATCGGTCAGGACGGCCGGATGAATGCCGCGGACCAGCTCGCGAAGCTCGGTCAGCACCCGTTTCGCTTCCTCGTGCGCGGCGGAGACGAGCCGGCCCGCTTCCTCAGGGTCGGTCTTTAGCTTCTCCTTCGCCATGCCGAGGTCCATCGCGAGCGCGACCAGGCGCTGCTGAGCCCCGTCATGCAGATCCCGCTCGATGCGGCGCCGCTCGGCGAGCATCGCCTCCAGAATGCTCGACCGGGTGCGCGTCAGGACTTCGACGCGCTCCTCGAGCTGCTCTTGCGACGGACCGAGCAGCCAGCGCCCGAAGGCGATGTGCGCGCGAGCGGTCCCGGAGATAAGGAGCAGCATCGGCAAGATGAGCACGGCCCCGACGAGGACGCCGAATGTCGCTTCCGGGAACGTATTGACGTGCCACACGCCAAGGAGCTCCGGGCCGCCGCCAATCCAGAAGTACGTCGGCAGGGTGATGAACGTGATCGGCAAGCTGATCGCGGTCAGGACGATCACGAGCTCGACTATCCCGAGCGGCATCAGCGAAATCAGGTACGCCAAATCTCGCCAAACCGCCGGGTCCGTCACGCGCTGGTACGCGCGGCTGAAGAACGACCCGTCCTCTTCAAGTGGGCGATACGGCGCCGGGACCGGTTGACCGCTCAACGAAGCGATGCGCTTGCGCTCCCAGCGCGCCCCGGCCACCCAAAGGTAGAGAGTTGCAACAAGGATCGGAATGCCCGTCAACGTGATAGCGAGCGAGATCCCGGTGGCCAGCAGCGTGACGAGAACGATGAACCAACCGAGTCCAATACCGAAGTTCGCCAGTAAGTACAGCGCCGCGCGCGCCGGATGAGGCACCAAGTGCCGGTCGATGCCCGACAATGCTTTGCGCCCAATCTGAAGCGCGTCTGCTGCTGTGATGGGGGTTGACATGAGACCGTGAATCCTTACCGATCGATTATCGCCGCCGCGACCACCGGGTCGCGCTCGTCTATCTTGGTTTCGATTATAGGAACGAGGCGGGTTGGCCGAATCCCGGCGGGCTGCAGAATCCATGGTAGGGTTATCCCCCATATGCACATACGGAAAAGCGGCACCCCCGAGGGAATGCCGCCATGCATTGGATGCGCGTTTGCTGATGATTTCAGCTGATTTGCGACTCGGCAAGAAGCGTAGGTGAGCGTTATGGGTCGACCTGCTGCTGACCAGCTTGCTCCGTCGCCTCCCGCACCACGGCTGTCTGGAACTCCCGGCCGCTGTCGGTGAACTGCACCCAAAATCCGAACCCGCAGCAGCAGAGGACGAACGCCGCCACGATGCCAACCAGAACCCACAGCCAAGTACGGCGCTGGCGCGGCGGCGGCTCCTCGGGCGGGAGCGGCGCCATTCGCCACTCGGGAGACGTTGGCGGTATCTCACTGAGGGGGCGCGCATGCGGAGGAGGAGTGAGGGGTGGTGGTAGCGGGCTGGTCGGTGTTGACGACGGCGGCGGCGTGCTCGCTGGAGTGCTCGCTGGAGTGCTCGCCGGCGGTGCTGTCGGCTCCGTTCGCGGCTCACTCGGCGGCTGCTGTGTGAGCGAGCGAAGATCTGCGCCACAATTCTCGCAGAAACGACTACCCTCCTCGTTCGACCACCCACAATTCGGACACGCGATCACCGATCTCCTCCATCGCGGGCGGGACGCAGATTCCCGCCGGCCGTATCTTCAGTCTCTTGCCCCCCAGGAGCATCCATTTTCATTGATTGTATCGGTTCGCCGCCGCTGGTTCGGAATCGCATGCGTTCCAGACTGAGCATTGCGATCGCGCCAATGATGACGGCGAACCACAACGTGGCGAACCGAATGATGATCGTCGCGGCGGCGGCGATGGAGTGTGTCATGCCTTCGTCTTGGCTGACGAGCAGTACCAGCAGTCCCGCGATGCCCGCCTCGGCGACGCCGAGGCCGCCGGGCAGCATCGAAGCGCCGCCGGCAAGCGACGAAACGGCCAGGATGAAGGTCGCAACCATGAGCATGTGGGCCGAGCCGTCGAGCCCGAGCCCGATGAGGACGAAGTAGAACGCCAGGCACTCGCCAGCCCAGGAGATCACACCGAGGAGGACGGCGCGGAGCAGAATCGGCGGCCGAAAGAGGGCGCTCGATGCATTCAAGAACGCCGTGCCGTGTACGACGGCGCGGCCGACGAGCGGTAGATTGCCGAGCTGCTCCAATAAGCGACTCAGGATGTCGGGTCGTTGCAGGAGCGCGATCCCGACCGCGCCTAGAACTGCAACCGCCACGAGCAGCGTCCGGCCGTAGGAGAATTGCACGGCGCCGGCTGTCGCCAAGATCAGCATCGCGAAGGCATCGGTGATGCGCTCGGCCGCAACCACCGCGCTCGTCCGGTTGACCGGCGCGCCGCTGGCTCGGCGGACATAGACCGCCTTCAAGAGCTCCCCAACCTTGCCAGGAGTAATCGACATTGCGAACCCGGAGAGATAGATGCGAAGGCTCAAGGCAGCCGGTAGGCGGACGCCAAGCTCGTGGAGGTAGATCTGCCACTTGACGAAGCGCCAGCCATAGTTCCACGACGTCAGGAGCAGGACTGGCACGATCAGCCACCACTCGAACGTGCGGAAGGCTTCCGCCAGCTCTCGCAGGTCGCTGAAGATCGAAAGCGCGGCCAGAAGGAGGACGATGATGATCGCCAGCGGAGCGAGGCGGGCCAGGAGATGCTGCCAAGATTGACGCTCCGGCGATGCGGCGTGATCGGTCATTAGCGTCTGCCGTCCCTCAAGCGTGGATCGAGCGCGTCGCGCAGACCGTTGCCGACAAGATTGATCGACAGCGCGGTCAGGAAGATCAGCAGTCCGGGGAAGATGACGTTGGTCGGGTGACTTCGATAGACCGATTGCGCTTCGTACAGCATGTTCCCCCAAGATGGCGTCGGGATGCGAACCCCGAGTCCGAGGAAGCTCAACGCGGCTTCGGTGATGATGAATCCTGGGATGACCTGTGAGCCCCAGATGATCATGATCGGCGCCACGTTCGGCGCGAGATGGCGGAGAATGATCCGCCCGTCAGTCGCGCCGACGATGCGCGCGGCCTCGATGTACTCGCGCCGGCGCAGCGCCAGCACCTCGCCGCGCACGAGGCGAGACAATCCCGGCCAGCCGACGGACGCGATGAAGACCGCCAGCATGACATAGCCAGGCCGGTATAGCGTCGAGACCAAGATGAGCAGCGACAGCGTGGGAATGGAGAGGAGGACGTCGGCCAATCGCATCAACACGCTGTCGACGATCCGGCCGAGGTAACCGGCGACGATGCCAATCGCTCCGCCGAGCACCATCGTCGAAAGCGTCGCTAACGTCGCCACGGCGAGGGAGACGCGCCCGCCGTATGCCAAACGCGTGAGGATGTCTCGCCCGTTGCCGTCGCTTCCGAGGATGTAGCCGTTCTCGCCCGGACGCGACAGGCGGTAATCCAGGTGATTTTCACGGTAGTCGAATCCGGTTACGTATTTGGAGATGAGATCGGCTCCAACGGCAAAGAGCACAATGATGACGACGACGACCAGAGCGACGACGGCGACCGGGTTCTGGCGATACCGCCGCCACGCCTCGCGATAGAAGCCGGGAGAACCGCGAGAGAGCCGAGCCGTTGACAGATCGGCGGCTAGCGGGTGGTCCGTCGCGACCGAGGACAGACGAGCGGCTCTGCGTGCTCCGGACCAGCCTGTCCTCATCCCCACCTGACCACACCGGCACGAATCGAGACAGATACCCGGCTAATCGTACCGGATGCGGGGGTCCAAGACCGCGTAGAGGATATCGGCAAGGAGATTGCCGACCATCGTCAGGACGGCGAACATGAGCGTCGCGCCCATGATCAACGGATAGTCGTTGCTCTGAGCTGCCTGGAAGGTCAGCCGCCCCGCGCCGTTCCAAGCAAAGATCTGCTCGATAAGATACGCGCCGCCGAATAGCTCCGGGATTGCCAGGCCAACGAGCGTGACGAGTGGCAGGAGCGCATTGCGGAAGGCGTGGACATAAAGCACGATCCGGCGCGGCAGACCTTTGGCATACGCGGTCCGCACGAAATCCTGGCGAATCGTCTCCAGCATCGAGGACCGAATGAAGCGAGTCCAACCGGCGATTTGTACGAGCGCCAGCGAGGCGACCGGGAGAACCATGTGCTCGAGCCGGTCGAACAAACCGGAGTCGCCGCGCAGATCGCGCATTCCGTTGACCGGCAGGCCTGGCAACCCCCACGCCGGAAACTGCGTTGCGAACAAGAGAATCAGCAGCAGCGCGAGCCAGAACGAGGGAATGGACGCAATCGCCGTCGCCAGGACGGTGACGGCATGGTCAAAGGCAGTGTTGTGCTTGACGGCTGAGAGGACACCGAGCGGGACGGAGATGAGGAGCGCCGTGACGAGCGCCGCGCCGGTCAGCAGCAGCGTGTTCGGTAGGACGCCGAGCAGCCGGTCGAGCACGGGCGTGTTGTTGCTGAGCGAAATGCCGAAGTCGCCGCGAACCGCTTCGGAGAGCCAGACGAAGTAGCGCTCGTGCCACGGGCGGTCGAGTCCGAGATTCCGCTTGATCCGCTCGATGTCCTCCGGCCGCGTGCGCGGGTTGAGCTTGAGGGAGTCCACCGGGCTGCCCGGGACAAGATTGACGATCGCGAACGTCAGGAAGGTGATGCCAAAGAGGATCGGCACCATCACGAGCACGCGGCGGATGATAAAGGCGATCATCGGATGACGCTCACACTCGTCGCAATCGCGGACATGTCAAGCGGCGGATGGGTACAGACATAATCCAGGGAGGGCAGGATCGCCCTCCCCGCATTTGTGGTCAACTGAGCTACTCGACCCAGACGTACGGCAGCGACCAGAGGAGACCGCCCGTCGCGTTCGGCTCGAAATTGTGGAGCCGGGTCGTGTGGGCCGTGATTTCCTTGGTGAACCACAGGATACCCACCGGCAGGTCAGAGTTGACGATGTCCGAGGCCTGGATCAGCAGCTCCTTGCGCTTCTCCGGATCGACTTCGCGGTCGGCCTCGGCTGCCAGCTCGTCGTACTCCGGGTTGGAGTAGCTCATACCGTTATAGCCGGTGCCCCGGTACTCCGTGCCGAAAACCGGCTTCTGATCGCCAGTCGGGTCCCACTCCAGGCCGAGCATGACGACCCGGAAATCGAACGTCTCCGTCAAGGCCGGCACTATCTCGGCATCGAAGTCGACCGCGTTGAGGCGAGCATCGATGCCGATCTCTTTCCAGTAATCCCGCATCGACTCGGCCAGCCGCTCGAGCTGACTCGATCCCTCGGCGAACATCAGATCGAAGGAAAACTTCGTGCCGACCTCGGGCGTCTCGAAGTCCGCATCCTCGAGGCCCTGGAATTCCCGCACGCCGTCGTCGTCCGTATCGACCCAGCCGGCCTCCTCGAGGAGCTGTTTCGCCTGCTCCGGATCGTAGTCGTATTTGACCGTGACGCGATCCGGGTCATAGGCGATGGAAAGAACCGGCTGCGTCCCGACGGCGAGCGTTGCGTAGCCAAGCTGGATGTCATCAATGAGCGCTTGGCGGTCGAGCGCGATATAGAGCGCCCTGCGGACCCGCACGTCCTGGAAGAGTGGCGTCACTTCCGGATCGAGGTTGTAAGCGTACCAGCGGAAGCGGAACGTGTCGTAGACCTTGACGTCGATGTTGTCCTCGGACTGGAGCGATTCGACTTCCGAGGGCGGAATATCCTGGTAGAAGTCGATCTCGCCCGCGCGCAGGGCCTCGACGGCGGCATCCTCGTTGTCAACGATCTGGAGAACGAACGTCTCGATCGTCGGGATGGCGTCCGCATCCCAATAGTTCTCGTTCCTGACCCAGGTCGTCGTACCGTCGCCCTCATTGATCTCGGCGAACTTGAACGGTCCGGTGCCAATGACTCGCGACGGATCGGCGCCGTGGCTTCCCGGATCGCTTGCCCACTCCTCGTGTGGCACGTCTTGCCAGATGTGCGCCGGTAGGATCGGCGTCAAAATGTTGCCGAGGAAGACGATCTGGGCAAAGACATCGTTGGCAACGACCTCGACGGTGAAGTCGTCGATGGCTCGGTAGGAGGCGACGGCGTCGTTGAAGCTACCGGTAAATGCCGATCCAGTCGCTTCGTCCCGCTGCGCGTCGAAGCTCATGATGACGTCCCTGGCGGTGAAAGGCTCGCCGTCGTGCCAGGTGACGTTCTGCTGGAGATGGAAGGTGTACGTCTTGCCGTCGTCGGCGATCTCCCAGTAGTCCGCCAGGCACGGCACGAATTGCGCGTCCTGCGGGTCGATCGCGTACAGGGACTCGAAGCACAGGGAGTTGAGCCGTTGCGTGGCAGGATCGCTCCCGAGGATCGGGTTCGTCGTCGCGAGGCGATCGCCGGCGAGCGCCCCGTAGGTTACGGTGCCGCCTTCGTTCTGAGCGCCGCGATCCTGAGTAAACGGGAAGTTCTGGTGGAGGCGGGACTTGTACTCCTGATAGGTGATCGAGCGGAAGCCACCCGCCTGTGCCGAGACACCTCGTGGGCTCGCGGGCAGGACGCGCGCGAACGTGGCGAGCGCGGCTGCGGACAAGCTGAGCCGGCTCGCTCGCAGGAGGAACGCACGCCGATCCAACGTGCCTCGGCAGAACTGTTCGTAAAGCTCGTTGAGCAGTGCGACGCGGTTCTCTCCGGGCAAGGCAGTCCCTTCGTTGGTCAAACTCGGTTTCCGAAGCTGGATTGATCGCTCATCCCCGCCGAGCTTACTTGGCATACGGCCTCGCTCATTAGCGGGGTGGTCAGCTGCACCTAGGTCCGCCGTATTGTAGCAAGGCCATGTGCGGGGAGTGTTTCTCACAGACGGCCGGAGACGTCGTGACGCTTCTGGCGCACGCGATCCTCACCTCATCCAGCCGTCGTGACCGATCGACCTGTTTGGCTCCTGATCGTCGAATGCAGCCAGCGCGATCGAACGCCATACAGCGTTACTCGTTGAGGCGGGGATCCAGGGCGTCGCGCAGGCCCTTGCCGACCAGACTGATGGCGAGAACGGTGATGTAGATCATGAAGCCAGGGATGAAGACGTTAGTCCAGGAGCGAGTGTAGTAATCCCTGGCGCCCTGCAGCATGTTGCCCCAGGACGGAGTCGGTACCTTGACGCCGAGACCGAGGAAGCTCAGCGCGGCCTCGGTCAGGATGAAGCCGGGGATCGCAAGCGAGACCCACACCACGATGATCGGGATGACATTGGGGAAGATGTGCCGCGTAATTATGCGGGCATTCGAGGCTCCCAAGACTCGCGCGGCGTCGACGAAATCGCGCTCCCGCAATGACAGAACCTCGCCCCGGACGAGACGCGCGACTCCGGTCCAGCCGACCGCTGCCAAGATGAACGCCAAGCCCACTGGACCTGGCCGATAAAGGGATGCGAAGAGGATCAAGAGCGGAAGGCTCGGTATCGAGAGCAGCACATCGACGAGCCGCATTGCGACGGCATCGACCGGTCCGCCGAAAAAGCCGGCGACCGCGCCGACGCCTCCGCCAACGACAACGATCGTCAAGGAGGCGAGCCCGGCGATCAGGAGTGACACCCGCCCGCCGTAGGCGAGCCGGGTCAGAACGTCGCGCCCGTTCGCATCCGTTCCCAAGATGTGGCCGTCGGTGAAGGGGGGCTTGAACTGCTCGCCGAGCTCTCCACGGCGATAGTCGTATCCGGTGATGTATTCGGAGACGAGGTCCGCGCCGAGAACGAAAGCGATGATCAGGATGACCACGCCGAGCGCGACCATCGAGACGCGGTTGCGGCGGAAGATGCGCCACGCGCGCTGATAGAAACCGGGGGAGCGCCGCGAGACGCGCTCTAACTCTAGCGCCGCCTGACCAGCCTGCGCCCGCGGAGCCGCGCTCGACTCGGAGCTTACGAGTTCGGAGCGATCAATCATAGCGACTCTGCAATGCTAGCCGCGGGCGAAAGTCCGAGCACGGCGGCGATTCGAGATCGATAGGCAGCACGCGCGATCGCCCATTAGTCATACCGAATACGTGGGTCAGCTACAGCGTACAGAATATCAGCCAAGAGATTCGAAAGCAGCGTCAGCGTGGCCAACATCATTACGGTGCCCATGACGACGGTGTAATCGAAATTCGTGGCGGAAGTCACTGTCAAGCGGCCGACTCCGTTCCAGGCGAAGATCGACTCGGTCACTACCGCGCCGGCAAACAGTTCGGGGATCGTCAGGCCGACGAGAGTGATGAGGGGAAGCAGTGCATTGCGGAAGGCATGGCCGTAGAGCACGGCGCGGTCGCGCAGCCCCTTCGCGTAGGCGGTGCGAACGTAATCCTGCCGAATCACCTCAAGCATCGCCGATCGGATGTACAGGAGCCAGCTTGCGAGGCTGACGATGCCGAGTGTGACTGTGGGCAAGATCAGGTGATGGAGCCGATCTAGCAGATCACCACCCCCTCGCAGGTTATGCGTCCCTCCTGACGGGAAGCCGGGCAGTCCCCACTCGCGGAACTTCACAGCGAAGAGGATGATCAAGAGCAGTCCAAGCCAAAAGCTAGGGATCGCTCCGATGGCATTTGCGACGGCGTAGACGACGTTATCGAACCAGGTATTGCGCTTCACCGCGGCGATTGCCGGGCGGTCCGGACGCTGTTAGCATGGGAACACTGGGCGGACCGCGCTTGCGGACCGTGTCCCGCTGGAGTGTGCCCGATGCTACCGACGACCGAAACGAAGCTCAGTCATCTCAAGGCCTTGCTCGAGTCGTTCGGCTCGGTCCTCGTCGCGTTTTCCGGCGGCGTCGATAGCACGCTCCTGCTCAAGGTCGCTCACGATGCCCTTGGTGACCGGGCCGTGGCGGCGACTGGCCTATCTCAGACGTACGCCGCGGAAGAGATGGCCGAGGCGCGCCAGATCGCGGAGACGATCGGCGCTCGCCACCTGATGGTCGCGACGATGGAGCTGACCGATCCTCGCTACGCGAATAACAGCCATCAGCGGTGCTTCTTCTGCAAGACAGAGCTGTACACGAAGCTGGCCCAGGTGGCGAAGGAGCAGGGGCTGGAGTACGTCGTCGATGGCACGAATGCCGATGATATTGGAGATTTCCGGCCAGGCATTCGCGCCGCGCGTCAGTTGGGCGTGCGAAGCCCGCTGATGGATGTCGGGCTGACGAAGGCGGAAATTCGTGAGATCTCGCGCGAGATGGGATTGCCGACCTGGGACAAGCCAGCGGCGGCATGTCTCTCATCGCGCTTCCAATATGGTGATCCGATCACAGTTGAAAAGCTGCGCCAGGTCGCGGCCGCCGAGTCGTTCATGCGCGGGCTTGGCTTCCGTGGCTTCCGCGTGCGGCACCATGGAACGGTGGCGCGACTCGAAGTACCCCCCGACGATCTTCCGGAGGTGCTTGCCAGGAGCGAAGAGATCGTGGCGGGGATCAAAGCAGCCGGGTACCAGTTCGTTGCGCTCGATCTCGAAGGCTATCGGCCTGGCAGCATGAATGAGGGACTGAATGCGCGTCTCCAGCCGCGCGGATTACGGCGTTCGGGCGCTCTTTGATCTCGCGCTGCGATATGGGCAAGGGCCCGTGCAGAGCCGTGACATCGCGGCTCGCCAGGGCGTGCCCGAGGCATACCTTCATCAGGTGCTCGGCGCCTTGAACCGGGCCGGGTTCGTGCGTAGCACGCGCGGACCCGCCGGTGGGCATGAGTTGATCAAGGAGCCGCGCGAGGTCACCCTGTGGGACGTGATGCACGTGCTCGACGGCATGGATCGTCACGCCCATCCCCACCCGACGCATCAGGAGAACGATCCGGTCCACGAAGCGTGGCACGAGCTACAGCAGCAGGTAATCCGCTACCTCTCGAGCATAACCCTGGAGACACTCGTCGAGCGCTATCGCAGCCGCCAACCTGTGCCGGACTGGAGCATCTGAAAACGACGCGGTTCCCCGCCCTCCCAAGCGATTCTGACCCCCTAATTGGCCGTGCGGATTTTCGGTCGCGTGGACTCACGAGGTACCAACAGCCCGAAAAGCCGTTGGCTTATTGCACTAAGGTACGTCCCTTGATTGGTTCCTCGTAACCAGACAGATATTGACGGACTTAGCACGTTCGTCTACCATCCCGACCATCCGCCAGTACTGACCCATATGGGCGGCCTCTACCTGGGTCGGAGTGTGCAGTTTGACTTACCGCGATGCGAGAAGGGAGTCAATCATGCCTAAGGGAGTCACTCGTCGCGATCTGCTCAAGACAGGGGCAGCAGCCGCGGCCGGCGCCGCTGTCGCCGCTGGAGCCGCGCTGGTGCCGAACGCGGCATCGGCCGCGCCTTCGCCACGCCGGGCGCCGTATGTGCGTCGCCAGGAAACGGTGACCCTCCGGTTCATGACGCACAACACCCTTGAGAAGCCGGCCGGCGACGTGCTCAAGGAGATGATCGCCGAGTTCGAGGCGGAGAATCCGAACATCAAGATTCAGCTGGACGAGGTTCCCAACGCCGACGTCCTGACCAAGCTCACCGCCTACGCCGAAGGCAACGACCTGCCGGACATCATTGACGGGCAGTTCGGCCTGTCGAGCTTCATCTCCCTCAACGCTGCGCTCGATATTACCGACCGCATCGACGCTGAGGGGCTCCGCGACTCGTTCATCCCGGTTGCGCTGCAGGCCGCAATGGACTCCGAAGGGCGCATTCTCGGTATGCCGCTCTACACCGGCACCGATGCGCTTTACTATCGGATCGACCACTTCGAAGAAGCCGGTCTCGACCCGAATTCGCCGCCGAGGACGTGGGACGAGCTGGTCGAAGTTGCCAAGGCACTGACCAATCCGCGCGCTGGCCGTTACGGCTTCGGGATGTACGGCAAGACGCACACCCAGCGCGTCATCCACTTTATGCAGAACAACGGTCCTGACGGCGAGATGCTCCGCCTCGACCGCGAGTCCGGAATCTGGACGATCCTCTGCAACAGCCCGGATTCGATCGGCGCCGTTCAGTACCTGGTCGATCTCGCGCTGGTGCACAAGGTTGTTCCGCCCAACGTTGTCGAGATGGACTACCCGGCCAACGTCTCGGCTTTCGCTGGTGGCAACATCTCGATGTTGACGACCGGGCCTTGGGGCGCGCAGACGTTCATCGGCACGAATCCTGAGCTCGAGGGCAAGTTCGCCGTCGCTATTCACCCGACGCCGGACGGATCCACGCCGAAGCTCCGCCAGGGCTCGCTCGTCTACGCCATTGGCCGGACGACGAAGTACCCGGATGAGGCGTTCAAGTTCCTGAAGTGGATCGCCCACGACCGCCAGTCGTACTTCGCTGCCAAGGCGGGATACGGCCCGACGACCAAGGCGGCGCTCGAGGATCCGGCGATCGCCGAGGATCCGTTCCTCTCGGTCTTCCTCGAGCAGTCGTTGACCGCGGTGGTTGAGCCGTACGAGGTCGAGTTGCCCGAGTGGAACCGGATCAAGGATCTGTTCGATCCTGAGTGGCAGGCGGCGCTGATCGGCGACAAGGACGTGACGACTGCGATGAACACCGCCGCGCAGCACTTCAAGGATGTCCTCGGCGATCGCGCTGAGCTGAAGTATCCCGTTAGCTAAACGAATGAGGTAACTTACTCGCGTAGTCTTGCGCCGGTCGGTCGCCCCTGTTCCTGCTCGTTTCTGGGAACACCTAAACTTAGGGACAGGGATGACCGACCGCGTGTGGTGCCAACGCGATAAGGAGAGCCGCGACGGGGCTGCCCGCGCGGCCCTCCCCCTCATCCGGAGGATTCTGTGTCTACCACGACGACCCAATCGGTCGCCGCGACTGCTCAAGCCCCCGCACGGCGCCGCACCAAGGCGCGAATCCACCCGTTTCTGTTCGTGCTCCCGTCAGTCGTCATGCTTGTCCTCTTGCTCGTACTGCCGATCGGGCAAGCATTCATTGACAGCTTACGGGTGGATGGATCTTGGAGCTTCGATAATTACGTCCGCGCCATTCGCAGAGATCACCTCGCCCGCATCGCGATCAAGCACACATTCATCTTTGCCGCCGTGTCGGTTGCTGGGCAATACCTTATTGGCTTCGCGGTGGCGCTTCTGCTGAACGAGCGGTTGCCAGCGCGCGGGCTGATCCGGGTTCTCTTCATCGTGCCGTGGATGTTCCCGGCGGTCGTCCCCGGAATCGTTTGGCGCTGGATGTTCGATGGCCTTTACGGGGTCATCAATGAGGTTCTTTACCGTATCGGCTACTACGCCGAGACGGATCCGCCGATCGCCTGGCTCGGCCAGACGAGTACGGCGCTGCCGGCGACGATCGTTGCCAACATCTGGCGTGGATTCCCGTTCATCATGGTGCTCTTGCTAGCGGGTTTGCAGGCAGTCAATTCTGAGCTTTATGAGGCGGCAGCCGTTGACGGGGCGAACGTTTGGCGACGCTTCTGGGACATCACGTTGCCGGCGATGCTCGGCATTTCGTACGTCGCGCTGCTCTTAGCCTGGATCGGCAGCTTCATGAACTTTGCCATCGTCCAGGTCATGACCGCCGGTGGGCCGGCGAACTCCAGCGAAGTCTTCGCGACGCTGATCTACAAGAACGCCTTCCTCTACGCGGATGCCAACTACGCTGCCACGCTCGGGATCATTCTTCTGGCACTCCTCATGATTCCGGGAGCACTCTACGTTCGCTCGACGTTGAACAAGGGGCACGCATAGCACATGGCCGTGGCAACTCCCTCGTTACCAACGCGTCGTAGTTTGAGCAGGGCCGCGCGAGAGCGCCGATTCATGGCGCTGAAGCTCGCGCTGGTGGTGCTCTTCCTGATACCGACGCTGTTCCCGATGTTCTGGATCGTCGTCTCGTCGCTCAAATCGAACGCCGAGACGCACACGCTACCGGTGACCTTCCTCCCGACCGAGTGGGTGTGGGAGAACTACAAGGAGGTCTTCGAGCGGCGGAACTTCGGGCGATATCTCTTCAACGCGGCGACCGTCGCGATCGCAACGACGGCGTGGGGCGTCTTGGTCGCCGCTTGGTCCGGCTACGGATTCGCTCGCTACGACTTCCGCTTCAAGCCGGCGATCATGGCGTTCGTGCTCGTCGCGCAGTCGTTCCCGCGCATCCTCTTGATCATTCCGTATTTCCAGTTCGCCAATCGCTTCGACCTGAAAGACACCTATATCGCGCTGATCCTCGCCTACAGCACCTTCATCCAACCGCTCTGTCTCTGGATCATGAAGGAATACTTCGAACAGATTCCACGTGAGTTAGACGAGGCGGCGCTCGTGGACGGCGCGAGTCCGTACCGTGCCTTCTGGGACATCATCTTGCCGCTGGCTCGCCCGGCCCTTGGCGCGACGGCGATCATCGGCTTCCTAACCGCCTGGAACGAGTACGAGTTCGCTCTTGTCCTCACCAGCACCGAGCGGGTGCGGACGATCTCGGTTGCCGTCGCCTCGTTCATTGGCGAGTTCACGACTGAGTGGAACTTGGTGATGGCGGCCGCGGCGATTGCGACGATGCCGCTCGTCATCGTCTTCCTCTTCTTCCAGAAGCAGCTAATGCACGGTCTCACTGGCGGCGCAGTGAAGGGGTAGTTGGCTTGGGAGAGCGTTTGAAGATTTCCGCGGTCGAAACGATCGCGGTCGGCGCCGGCTGGCGCAACTATGTCTTCGTCCTGGTCAAGACGGATCAAGGAATCACGGGGCTGGGTGAGGCGTCGCTCGGTGGGCAGACGCACGCTGTCCGCGGCGCGATCGAGGATCTCAAGCCGCTCCTGATCGGCGCCGACCCGTTCCGGATCGAGCACATTTGGCAGCAGGCTTACCGGCATGCCTTCTGGCACGGCGGCCCGACTTTCTTGAGCGCACTCGCCGGCGTCGAGGTTGCCCTTTGGGACATCAAAGGTAAGGCGCTCGGCGTCCCGATCTACCGGCTCTTGGGCGGTCGGGTGCGGGACAAGATCCGCGCCTACGCGAACGGCCCACGCGGCAACACGCCGGACGAGGTCGCCCGTTCCGCGCAGGAGCTGGTGGCGCGCGGCTTCCGGGCGCTGAAGTGGGTGCCGTTCCCGGCGACGCCGCCGCTCGGTGGTCGGCGCTTCATCGAGGCAGCGGTCGAGCAGGTGCGTGCCGTGCGCGAAGCAGTCGGCCCGGACATCGAGCTCATGGTCGACGGGCACGGAAGGCTCTCGCCGGCGATGGCGGTTCGCGCGGCGGAGGCGCTGGCTCCATACGGCCTGATGTTCTTCGAAGAGCCGTGCTCTCCGGAGAACGGGACGGCCCTCCCGACGATCGCCGCGAAGTCTTCGATCCCGATCGCCGTTGGCGAGCGTCTCTACAGCCGCTGGCAGTTCCGGGACGTCCTGACGGCCCGCGCCGCTGCCGTCCTCCAGCCGGACATCATCCAAACCGGCGGCCTGGCTGAGGCGCGGAAGATCGCGGCAATGGCGGAGATGCACTTCGCGTCCTTCGCGCCGCACAACCCGTGGAGCTGGGTCAACACCATGGCCTCGCTGCACGTTGCCGCCATGACGCCCAACTTCCTGATCCAGGAGGTCGTGACCGACCCGGAGCCGTGGAAGGACGAGATCGTCACCTCGCGGCCGGAGCTGGACGCGGACGGATACTTCGCCATCCCGGACAAACCCGGTCTCGGAATCGAGCTCGACCTGGAGGCGGTCAAGCGCTTCCCGCCGGTCGAAGGACTGCCGCCGGCGTTGTGGCACGAGGACGGCTCGGTTGCGGATTGGTAGGCGAATGACGGGCGAGCGCGCGCAGCGCGGCGGGGATCGATAGATGGAAAGAGCCGAATTGCCTGGAAGCGACCTGAACCTGAAGGTCACTGATGTCATCCCGCATGTCCTGTTCGGCGGGCGGACCAACCTGATCTTCGTCGAGGTCCAGACCAACCAAGGAATCACTGGCGTTGGTGAGGCGAGCCTGGAGGGCAAGACCGAAGCCGTCGTCGGCGCAATCAACGACGTCAAGGAATATCTGATCGGCAAGGATCCGACGCGGATCGAGCACCACTGGCAGACGATCTATCGCCACTCTTTCTGGCGTGGCGGTGTGGTCATCGGCAGCGCCATTTCCGGGATCGAGCAGGCGCTCTGGGACATCCTCGGCAAGGCGCTCGGCGTGCCGGTCTACGAGTTGCTCGGCGGGCGAGTGCGCGACCGGGTACGCCTCTATGCGAATGGCCCGCGCGGCGAGACACCGGAACAGCTCGCGGAATCGAGCGCTCGTCTCGTCGAGCAGGGATGGAGCGCGCTCAAGCTCGTTCCGTGGGGGCCGGTCAACGGTGTAGCGGATCAGGCGACGATCCGGGAAGCGCAGCGCACGATGCGGCTGATTCGCGACGCGGTCGGCTGGGAAGTCGACGTTCTGATCGACTGCCACGGGCGACTCTCACCGACCTCCGCCGTGCAGATGGCCGAGGCGTTGGCCGAGTTCGACATCTTCTTCTTCGAGGAGCCGGTTCTGCCCGAGGATCCGATCTCGCTTGCCAAGGTTGCTCAGAAGATCACGATCCCGGTCGCGACCGGCGAGCGGCTCTTCACGAAGTGGGGCTTCCGCGACGTCCTCGCGCTCGGCGCCGCGCATGTGCTCCAACCGGACCTTGCACACTGCGGCGGCATCTGGGAGGGGCGGAAGATCGCGGCGGCGGCGGAGACCTACCAGGTCGCAATCGCGCCGCACAACCCGTACTCGTGGCTGCTGACGGCGGTGAGCGTCCACCTCGACTTCGCCATTCCGAACTTCCTGATCCAGGAGTTCCTGGTCGATCACCCGCCGGAGGTCGAGGGGCTCTTCGCCGAGCGGTTCACCTGGGAGCCGGGCGGCTGGGTCCGGCCGCCGGAGAAGCCCGGTCTCGGCGTCGAGCTCGATTGGGACGCGATCCGCAAGCACGAGCAGCGGCCCTACACCCGGACGTACCAGCCCTCGCTGTGGCACGTCGACGGCTCGGTCGCTGATTGGTAGTGAAGCGCGGCCAGCGGTTCGGTTGTCTGCTGCCGGTTGACGCCGCCGCTGGCCTTTTCATGTCCGCAAGACGGTTCTAACTGACAGATCCAAGAACCTGGCGGACGACTCCGCGAGGAAATCGCGAGTCCGCGCTACCATACCGGGTGAGAGCGAGGGGAGGGGACCTGAACCAGTCTTACTCCAGAGTGCGATCCCTTTCTGGGGATTCGGCGCCGGCCGATTCCACGACACGTCGCTTGCCACCGTGATGTCTCCAGGAGGAGCGTGACCACCGGGATGGACCTGCTGAGTCTCCTCTGGATCTTCCTCATCATCTCCAGCCTCACGCCCCTGCTGCAGCAGCGCGTCTTAGAAGCCCGGCGGATGCGCCTGCTGCGCCGCATTGAGAAGAAGCGGAACTCGCGGGTCATCGCGCTCATCCACCGTCAGGAGACGGTGCGATTACTCGGTGTCCCGATTGCCCGGTATATTGACATCGAGGACTCCGAGGAGGTGCTGCGGGCGATCCGTCTGACGCCGCCTGACGTGCCGATCGACTTGGTCCTGCACACGCCTGGAGGGCTCGTGCTCGCCGCGAGCCAGATCGCGCGGGCTCTCGTCCGGCATCCCGCGCCGGTCCGCGTGATGGTGCCGCACTACGCGATGTCGGGTGGGACGCTGCTTGCCCTGGCCGCGGACGAGATCATCATGGACCCCGACGCGGTGCTTGGCCCGGTTGATCCCCAAGTGGGGCAGTGGCCGGCGGCGTCGATCATCAAGGTCGTTGAGACGAAGCCGATCGCGGAGCTCGACGACGAGACGCTGATCCTGGCCGATGTCGGACGCAAGGCCATCAAGCAAATTCGGCAGACTGTGCGGGAAATTCTCGTCGCCAATGGGATGGAGGACGGGCCGGCGGACGAGCTAGCCGGAGTTCTCACCGAAGGCAGGTGGACGCACGACTACCCGATCGGCGTCGCGGAGGCGCGCTCTCTCGGCCTCCCGATCAGCGAGGATTTACCGCTCGAAGTCTACGAATTGATGAGCCTCTACCGCGAGCCGACCCAGCGACGTCCCTCAGTCGAATACATCCCGATCCCGTACCGGCCGCATCCGGGAGAGCAGGCCCCACGGAAGGGGTAGGGAAGGTACGTTCGCCGACTCTACGGCACCTACCAATTGACAAGGGCAAGAAAAAACCGACCCGAGACGAGGGCCGGTTGCAGCTTCTTTGGGGTGGCTCCCCGACTAGGATTCGAACCTAGAACCTACCGGTTAACAGCCGGCCGCTCTACCGTTGAGCTATCGGGGATCGCTGCCACGTGGCCGAACGTGGCGGTGCATCAACGAGTTTAGCCGGTCCACTCGTCCGTGTCAAACGCTCCTGGCGGCCGTTCGAGCCACCGGCTCGAGGGGATGCGGACGAGCATCTCGACCGCGACTCATCCGCCTCTACACGAAGCCGGCGCGCGCCGTCAGCCGTCTCAGCGCCTGGCGCCAGCCGTTGGTCGGCTCTGCCTCGGGGCGGATTTCCGCGGGTGTCGGCAACGGTTTGTCATCGAGGATGGCGCGCGGATTGTCCACGGTAAGCTGGCGGACGCGTTCCTCGCCGACGAGGCGGCGGGCTCGCTCCAGGCCGGCGGTGACGGATGTCAGGCGCTGTCCGTCGGAGTGGGCGTCGGTCGCTAGCACCGCCACGGCATCTTGCACGAGCAGCTCCTCAGCGAGGCGCTGAGCGGCACGACCGAACAACCCGACGAGCGCTCCCGTCGTGACCTGCATCAGCACGCCGCGCTCTGCCAGATCGAGCGCCCGATCCGGATCGTCTTGGAAGGTGGCGTAGCGCTCCGGATGAGCGAGCAGCGCTCGAAACCCAGCCGCCTGGATGTTGAACAGCGTCTGCTCCGTGTGAAGCGGCCAGCCGGCAAACGGAAGCTCGACCAGGACAGTCATGCTGCCATCAAGCGTGATCGGCTCACCGCGTTCTAACCGGGCCGGGATATCGGGAGTCAGCCGGTTCTCAAAGCCGAGGCCGACCTCCACCCCATATTGCGCCGCGATTGGATCCACCGCGTTCGCACCCGCTTCGATGGCGGCGAGGTATTCCGGGGTCAGTACGCCTTCGAGGTGCGGGGTAGCAATCAAATTGGTGAATCCGAGCTCCTTAGCTCGGGCGATCATCGCGTGTGAGTCTTCGACCGACGAGGCTCCGTCGTCCACGTCGGGAAGAAGGTGAAGATGAAGGTCAATCATGGAGCTAATTGTCTCCGGTAGGGGCTCTTCCGTCTATGGTCCCGCGCAGGCAGACGCCGATGGTCGGCCAGCGGCGCCCGCGCGGCTTGATTGCCCCCCGAAGCGCAGACCGTCTTATACGCCGGCGCTCGATATCGGAGGCGATAGGTCGTTGTTGGCTCTAGCGCACGCGGCGAATTGCACGGGTCTGCTGATGAATGGTCACCGGTATCAGCACCGGAACGGGTGCCGGTCGCGCAATCCGGCCGGTCAGCAGCGCCACGAGGCGTGCGAAGAGCGAGGTAGGCGCTGACGGGGAATTCTTCTTCATCTCTCTTGGTCTCCGAATCGGTGGGACATCGCTTCGCCGGTTGCTCCGGGGAAACGCGGTGTCTCTCGCTGTTTCACTTTCTCCAACGCGGGGCCGAGATTCGCGGTTCCGCCAGTAGCATTCCCAGAGCGATCCTCTGCTCTTGACGCGCCACCTGTCCTTTCTCCCGCCCCTTGTTGCATCCTCCCGAATACGCGCCTTCCGACAGGCGTCTCGGTTCGGTGTTGTTGGTGCCCAACGCAAGGCTCGGGCCACAATAACGGGGTCGCCGGTGCCAGCGACCCCGGAGAGAAGAGGGAGGGAGAAACCCGCGAGTGCCGGTCACTCGTCAGATGACCTCATACTAGTGGGCTCTCCGCGTCGGAGAATCCCCCAAAGATACCGACCGGAACAGGTATCACGCGCCTAGCGCCTCGCGAATCGAAGAATCCAGATCAGTCATGAGCGGTGCACCTCTTGACCTACCAGAGGAAACCATCCACGCGACGCCCGCGCGCCGGCCGGAGGCCACGGATGCTGGCCGTCGCCAAGGTTCAGGGATGAGCCGGTCCGCCTTCTTCGACGCGGTCATCTTCGGGCTACGTCAACAGCTGCCGCAAGAGCGCGGGAGCTTCAAGATGCGGCGATTCGGACCGTTGCTCAAAGTCTTCTACGAGAACGAGCGCATTCACTACGAGGTACACGTAGACGGCCAAGCCGGGCATGTCGAAGTGGGGCTTCACTTCGAGGATGGTCCGGCCAGCACCGCGGCATACCTTCGATTCTTCGACGCGAGGATCGTGGAGCTAAAGGATATGCTCGGCCCGGAGATCGAGCTGGAGCGGTGGACCATGAGCTGGGGCCGGCTGTTCACGCTCTTGCCGGGCGCTGCCTTGGACAATCGAAGGGTGGCGGATGTCGTGTCCCGATTGACGGAGATGATTCGCGTGCTGCAACCGCTCGTCGAGCTCGCCGACATCCCGCCGGAGAGATCCGCGGAGGACCGGCATCCGGGGCAGCCGAGTTGGCGCCGGCGACGCCGATGACGTCTTCGAGCCGGACTGACGGGGTTGGCACGGGCACGAAAAATACGACGGCGGGAACGCTGCCGCTCCCGCCGTCGCCGGCATGACCAACCGTGGGACTACTTGCCAACGGCCTCCTGATAGCGGCGGGCGACGGCGTCCCAGTTGACCGTGTTCCACCAGGAGTTGAGGTAATCGGCCCGGCGGTTCTGATACTTCAGGTAGTAGGCGTGCTCCCAGACGTCGACGCCCAAGATCGGGGTGCCGGAGCCATCCATCAGCGGGTTGTCCTGATTCGGCGTGCTGGTCACGGCGAGCTTGCCGTCGCGGACAACGACCCATGCCCAGCCGGAGCCAAAGCGGCCCAGCCCGGCCTTGTTGACCGCCTCCTTCAACGCCTCGAAGGAGCCGAAGTCGCGATTGATCGCCTCAGCCAGAGCACCGGTCGGTGCGCCGCCACCGCCAGGACCCATGATCTCCCAGAACAGGGTGTGGTTGTAATGCCCGCCACCGTTGTTCCGGACCGCGGTGCGCTTGTCCTCCGGCAGCTGGTCCAGCTTCGTCAGCAGATCCTCGAGCGACCAGGACTCGTACTCCGTGCCCTGGATCGCGTTGTTGAGGTTCGTAACGTACGTCCCGTGATGCTTGTCGTGGTGAATCTGCATCGTCTGGGTGTCGATATGCGGCTCGAGCGCGGAATAGTCATACGGAAGCGGCGGAAGCTCGAATGCCATCGAAACTCTTCCCTCCTTTCGACTCGTCCCTAACAGCCGCCGCGGCGCGCTCGCTCCTCCTCTGGCGGCGCCAACCGCGTGTGTGACCACAAACGTTACCAAAAAACTGACCTACAAGGTCGGCATAGGCTACGCCCAGCTCTCGTACGGGCGCGGATCGGACTCCCAGTCGCCGACTGTGGCGCGGTCATCCTCCGCCTCGGCGATCCGGGTGTAGTTGGCCTGGCGGAACTCGTAGAGCGCGGCGGCGCGTTGCTCTCCGTCCTGCCGCGCGAGGCGAATGATCTCGTCGAACGCGGTCTGAACGGCGTCGGCGTCGCTGGTGTGCTCGTCCTGGCGTCGCCAGTTGAGGAAGTCGATGAAGTACTCGGCGGCGGCAAGAGGATCGCCGTGGGATTCTGCTATCGCCGCGAGCCGGACCGTCGCCTCGAAGATGATGTCCGGATCCTCGAGTTGGCGGCCCGCGGCTAGCACGCCTTCCCAGAGCGTGTCCGCGGCGAAGTCATCGATGCCTTCGAACAGCTCGGCGATCTCGGCGCGGGCGAGTGCCCGATCATCCTCGTTGTCGGAGTGCAGCAGCGCCTCGACGGTTTCGGCCAAATCATCCTTCATCTTCGGGCGGCCAAGGCGTTGGGCGAGCCAGGCGGCGGTGCGGTCCACGCCTTCGTTCCGCGCGGTCTCTTCCCACGCTTCCCAACCCTCGCTCAGCGCGGAGTCGAGGCGAGGATTCAAGGTGAGCGCGAGCGGCTGCCCGCTCGGTCGAAACGAGTCTTGGCGCATCGAATCTCTCATAGTCACAAGCGTAACGGTGGCTGGCGTCGCCATTGCGACAGCCGCCAAGCGATGAGTTTAGCAAAGGGGCTTGACACGAGCGCGTTCAATCTGTAGCGTATGGCCATGCAAACGCAGATCGCGCCAGTAGCAGGAGAACATGGACAGGCCGCACCGATGAAGGTGTGGTTCGGTTCTTGGTTCTTCTTTAGCTACTACCACCCCCCCGGCGCCGCTGGCGGGGCGTGAGGCGCGTACGCGAAACACACGCTCCAAGTAGAGTCAGCGACGTCGGGGACCGAGGCAAATCGCCTCGGTTTTTTGTTGTCTGACACGACGGGAGGGAGAGCCAGATGATTGTCCATGTTCGCGCCGATGCACCGAGTTCCACGGTTTCCACGCTGCTGGCGACGGCGGCTAGCTTGGGGTTGAATGCTCGTGCGATGCCTAATGGCAACGAGGGCACCGTGGTCGGGGTAGACGGAGCCCTGCCACCGGATGCCTTGACCTTACCTGGAATTTCTCGCGTCGAATCGCAACACAAGCCGTACATGCTCGCGAGCAAGGCGGCCAAGGACCGTACTGTTGTCCGAGTTGGAGATGTCGAGATCGGGGGCGAGCGTCCCGTCCTCATTGCTGGACCATGCGTCGTCGAGGGGCGAGAGGAGATCATCGAGGCGGCGCGACAAGTCAAGGCGGCGGGGGCTGTGATGCTGCGCGGCGGCGCATACAAGCCGCGCACGTCACCGTACGCATTCCAGGGGCTCGGCGAAGAGGGACTGCGCTATTTGGCGTTGGCGCGTGAGGCGACGGGGCTCCCCGTTGTCACGGAAGTCTTGGAGCCGGATCAAGTCGAAGTGGTTGCGGAATACGCGGACATGCTGCAGATCGGCGCACGGAACATGGCCAACTTCCCGCTCCTGCGCCGCGTTGGGAAAATCAATAAGCCGGTCCTATTGAAGCGCGGCTTCTCAGCGACGGTCGAAGAATGGTTGATGAGCGCCGAGTACATCTTGGCGGGCGGAAATCCGAATGTCGTCCTATGTGAGCGGGGCGTGCGAGGCTTCGATCCGGCCGTCCGTTTCAGTTTGGACCTCAACGCCGTGCCGCTGGCGAAGGAACTGACGCACTTGCCGGTGATCGTCGATCCGAGCCATGGCACCGGTCGCCGATCGCTCGTGCCGCGTATGGCGATTGCCGGATTGGCCGCTGGCGCCGATGGGCTGATCATCGAGGTTCATCCGAATCCCGAGCAGTCGAAGTGTGACGCCGCGCAAACGATCAACCCGGTCGAGCTGGCGATGATCGCTCGCCAAGGGCTGGCCATCCATGCCGCTCTCGCGGATGCGGCTCGTCCCACTGCCGTCGAGGAGCCGGCGCTCGTCACCGCCTAGCGCGCGGCCGCACAAGGGACCGTAGACTGTACCAGGGCAGGGCGATTCACCTGCCCTGGCGCGTTTCCAGAATGGATGATCTTCAACTCCGATAAGCGAGAGCATCGTGACAGAGACGTTTGTCGTTGCCACTGCCGGGCACGTTGACCACGGCAAGTCGACGCTCGTCAAGGCGCTGACCGGGACCGACCCGGACCGCCTGGCGGAAGAAAAAGCGCGCCAGATGACAATCGATCTTGGATTCGCTCACCTCGGCTTACCGAGCGGGCGGCGCATCGGGATCGTTGACGTGCCGGGGCACGAGCGGTTCATCAAGAACATGCTTGCGGGCGTCGGGGGTATCGACGCGGCGCTGCTGATCGTGGCGGCCGACGAGGGGCCGAAGCCGCAGACGTTCGAGCACCTGGCGATTCTCGACCTGCTCGACGTCAGTCTCGGCGTGATCGTCCTGACGAAGCGGGACTTGGTCGATGCCGAGTGGTTGGAATTCGTCACGGAGGAGACGCGCGAAGCCGTCGCCTCGTCTCTCCTGCGGGATGCGCCGATCGTTGCGGTCTCTGCTGCAACTGGCGAGGGGCTTCCCGATCTCCTGGAGACGCTCGATAACGTGCTGGCGCGCGGGACGCGTCGCGCCAGCGGCGGAGGGGCGAGAGTCCCGATTGACCGAGTCTTCTCTGTTTCAGGCTTCGGCACCGTCGTCACCGGCACCTTACTCGGAGGCGAGCTGACGATCGGGCAAGAGCTGGAGCTGATGCCGGCTCGAGTTCCGACGCGGGTGCGAGGATTGCAGACGCACGGACAGCGAGTCGAGCGCGTGCCGCCGGGATCGCGAGTCGCCGTCAACGTGGCAAATCTCGCGGTCGAGGACATCCGGCGTGGGGATGTCTTAGCGGTGCCGGGACTCCTCCAGCCAACGCAACGGCTGGATGTCCAGCTCCGGCTTCTGCCCTCGGCTCCCAAGACTCTCAAACAGAACGATCTCGTTGATTTCTTCACCGGCTCGCGCGAGGCTCCGGCGTGGCTGACGCTCCTCGACCGGGAGCGCATCGAGCCGGGAGAGACGGCTTGGGTGCAGCTCCGGTTTCGTGAGGCAGTCGTCGCCTTGCGCGGCGATCGTTTCATCATTCGGCAGCCGTCGCCGAGCCTCACCATCGGCGGGGGCGTCATCATCGCGGCCAATCCACCGCGCCACCGGCGGTTCCGGCCGGAGGTGATCGCGAGCCTCGAGACGTTGGCGCGGGGCACGCCGGAGGAGCTGGTCTTGCAGGCGCTCGCCGATCAGCCGATGGAGCGCCGCTCCCTTAGCGCGGGTCAGCATGCTGGGCTGGGCGAGGAGCAGATCGAGGAAGCGCTGTCTAGGCTCATTGCGGCCGGTAAAGTGCGTGTGCTCGGGGCGGGCAACCGTGGCCCGACAACCTTCCTGGTATCTGAGACGACGTGGCACGCGATACGGGACCGACTCCATGCGGCGCTTTCGGACTACCATCGAGCGCATCCGCTGCGGCGAGGAATGGCCCGTGAGGAGCTGCGTAGCCGTCTCAAACTGGGTAGCGCGCGGCTGTTCGACGCGGTCGTGACCTCGGCTGAATCGGATGGCGCCGTCGTGGACGACGGAGCGACGATCCGGTTGGCAGAGTTTCGCATCCAGCTCGATCCACAACGCCGCGCGCTCGCCGATCGGTATCTGGCCGCGTTGGAGGCTTCTCCGTACGCCCCGCCATCGCCTGCTGAGTTCGGAGTCGATGCCGACACTCTAGGCGCGCTAATAGATCTCGGAGAGGTCGTAAGAGTGGCCGAGGGAGTCGTCTTTTCCGCGCGGGCGTTCGCCGAGATTCAGCGAGAGGTGGTGGACATCATTGACCGGGAGGGCAGCATCACCTTGGCGGGCTTTCGGGATCATTTCGGGACGAGCCGGAAATACGCGCAAGCGACCCTTGAGTTCCTCGATCAGCTGCGCGTGACGCGCCGGGTGGGTGATGAGCGGGTGCGCTACGTGGGAGTGGGCGCGGGAGCCGCCGCTCGGTCAGGAGCGCGGCAGTGACGGCCGGAGTCATCCCGCTCGATACACTCACGGCACCGGAGCGACATGTCTTTCTCTCGCCTCACTACGACGACATCGCGCTGTCGTGCGGCGGCACGGCGGCGTTGCTGGCGCGATCTGGGCGCACGCCCGAGATCGTGGTGATATTTGGCTCACCGCCTGATCCCGAGCAGCCGTTATCCGGATTTGCAAAGTGGCAGCACGAGCGCTGGGGCGTGACTGCCACCGATGCGATCGCTCACCGTCGCGCCGAAGAAGAAGCTGCCGCCCGGCTGCTTTCGGCAACGGTTAGGGTCCTTCCCTTTCGCGACGCGATCTACCGCGGTGAGCGATACACCGATGACTCCGCGCTCTTCGGGGAGCCGGCGCCGGACGAGAGTGTGCTACCAGTTGAGATTGCCTCGGCGGTCCGTGCGCTGCTTGATGCACGCAGGACGACGCGCGTCTACGCGCCGCTCGCCATCGGCAAGCACGTTGATCACCAGCTTCTCCATCAAGCCGCGGTGGACCTCACGCGAGAAGGGGCGGATGTCTGGCTGTACGAGGATTTGCCCTACGCGGCGCGTGCCGGCGCGGTGGACGCACGCTTGCGGCAACTAGAGGATCAGATCTCCGTCGTCGGCCTGGTTCGGGTCGGCTCAGTCTGGGACGTGAAGATCGACGCGATCATGTCCTACGGATCGCAGCTGGCCGCCATCTTCGGAGGCATCGCGGAGCCGCCGACGCGCGATGTTATCGACCGGGCGCTGCGGGACTACGGCAAGACAGTAGGGCAGGGTGAAGCCGCAGAGCGATTCTGGCGCACGACACGCTAGACGAACGGCTCCCTAGCAGAGCCGCTCGTAGGTTCTGGGAGCTGGGCCGTGCGCCTAGCTAATTCGTCGATTGCGCGGTGGTTGCCTCCTGGCCGACGATCGGCTTCAGGTAGATCAGATATTCGTTGAGGCCCACCTTGAGCACACGGCTCACGTGGTAGCGCGTCTGATTGACGTTGTCTTTGTATATCGAACCCGTCCGAAAGCGGCCGAGCCTCATCTCGCGCGCCGTCTTAGCGACGAGCTCGTAGGTCACCTTGCCGCAGCTGGAGCAGGTGAAATACTGATCAACTTCGTCGGTCGGACCCGTGTACCCTCGCTGTACGAGGCGCGTGTCTGTGCTGCCGCACCAAGGGCATCGTCGTTCGGACTGGGCTGTGTGCATTGCCGCCATGGCAAACGGCCCACCTCCATGTCCAGGGCCACGTTCGATCGGTTCAATACCCATTGTAGCAGCCCGGCCAGGTGCGGGCACAATGCGCACTCGTACGAGAGAATGGCGCAACACGTTTGACCCGGCATAGGGCATAATGTCCCTGCGCCCCGGGCCCCGGGACCCTCCGCGAACTCGCCTGCGTGACTGCCCCGAGGCTCTCGACAGTCTGAGCCGTAACGACTGTGTCTTGAAGTCCACGAGGAAGGAGTGGGGCCGTGCCGACACCGAAATCCATCGATTCGCCGGACCCAACTAAGGACGGATCGGATCGTCTCCTCGCTGGCCGGACATTGATCGTAGCCTCGAACCGTGGACCGGTGACGTTCACGCACGAGGGGAACGGGCAATTCTCGTTCCGCAAAGGGAGCGGTGGTGTCGTCACCGCGGTCAGCGCCATAGCGCGGGAGCACCAGCCGATCTGGATCGCTTGCGCGATGACTGAGGGCGACCGCCTGCGGGCCGAGCTTGCCCAGCAGCGCGGCGAAGTCCTGATCAGTCCGGGAGGACCGCAGCCGGATTTTCGCGTCCGGTTTGTGCTTCCGACGCCGGAGGCCTATCACAAGTACTACAACGTCATCAGCAATCCGCTGCTGTGGTTCCTCCAGCACTACCTCTGGGACACCTCCCGGGCGCCGGATATCACGGCGGAGACGTGGGACGCGTGGGAGAACGGCTACGTCACCGTCAACCGCATGTTCGCTGATGAGATCGTTGCGGCGTGCCAGCAATGCGACCAGCAGCCGATCATCATGCTGCAGGATTACCACCTCTACCTCTGCGCCGGCTTCGTCAGGGAGCGCATGCCGAACGCGATCCTGCAGATGTTCATCCACATTCCATGGCCGGACCCGGACTACTGGCGCCTACTGCCGCTGAAGATCCGCCGCGCGATCTGCGAGGGGATGCTCGGCAACGACATCGTCGGTTTCCAGACGCGCGAGCATGCCCGATCGTTCATGTACACGTGCGAGGCGTACGTCCCGGGCGCGGTCATTGATTACACCGGGCGCGGCGTAATCTGGAATGGTCGCCGGATCGAGGTGCGCGCCTATCCCATCTCAATCGATGTCGAGGCGGTGCGTCGCGTCGCCTACGGCAAGGAAGCGCGCCGGCACGAGGTCTACCTGCCGCAGCATTTGAACGAGTTCACGGTCCTGCGCGTGGACCGCGCTGAGCCCAGCAAGAACATCGTTCGTGGATTCCAAGCGTTCGACCGCTTCCTCGAAGCTCATCCGGAGTACCGCGGCCGGGTCAATTTCGTCGCGGTCATGGTGCCATCGCGCTTGGATGTCGAGGAATATCAGGATTATTTGAAAGACATCAGCGAGGTCGTCTTCCGCGTCAATGCGCGCTACGCGAACGTCGAGACTGGCTGGCAACCGATCCATGTCATCATGGGAGAGAACTATCCGCGCGCGCTCGCGGCGATGAAGTGGTATGACGTGCTCCTCGTCAACTCGATCATTGATGGGATGAATCTGGTCGCCAAAGAGGGGTGCCTGCTGAACGAGCGCAATGGTGTCCTGATTCTCTCAGAGGGCGCGGGCGCCGCGAGCCAGCTTGGTGACGATGCATTGATCATCGCGCCGGCCGACGTCGAGGGCACCGCGGAAGCGATCTACCGCGCGCTGACCATGCCACTCTCCGAGCGCAGGCGCCGCGCCGAGAACCTGCGCCGCGCGGTCGAATCAGACGACGTGGCGAAGTGGTTCCGCGAGCAGCTCTGGGATATCGCCCGGTATGTCATTCGCGGAGAGCGCGATCCGGGTGCGTTGCTACCCGATGGCACATATGCCAAGGGCAACGGCTCAGCTCCGCTGCCGTTCACCCCGCGGCCGCAGGTAATCGTCCATACACGCGACGAGGATTGAATTCTCCGCCATAGCGCGGTCATCCCCGCTCCCGCATCCTATACTGCTCGCGGTCATAACGGTTCCCGCCTTGGGAGGCGGTGCTGTGTTCCGTAGACTGCCGTCGTCGGACGCGCCGCTCGCCCGCGGATTGCGGCGCAATTAGGAGGACTTCTCGGTTGAGCTCTGATCAGCATCCACGAAATGGGGGAGGCGCCGCATTCATGTCGCATCGCTTCAGTCGTCGCGCATTCTTTGCCGGCGCGGCCGCTGCTCCAGTCATCCTTGCTAACCGCGCTGGTGTAAGTCCATCAATCGTCTCCGCTTCCGGGGACGAATTGGGACCGCGAGGTGGTCAGCGGTATCAAGCAGCCACGCCGGTGGCGTCGCCGGTCGGCACGCCCACCACACCCGGACCTGAGCGCATCGGTCTGCTCGAGGTAGTTCGCGACCCGCGGCCGAACTATCCGGGACAGCCGATCGAGGGCGGCTCACTGGCGATGACTTTGACGGCTGGAGACAACCTCGATTTCAGTCCGGCCGCCTTCCGCCAGGATTTCCAGATCATGGCGAGCTACCTCGATCCCCTCGTCTGGATCGACGAGGTGACGATGGAGCCGCGTCCCTGGCTCGCCGAGCGCTGGCAGTGGAGCGATGACCGGACGCGCATCACCTACCGGTTGCGGAGAAACGTCCGCTGGCATGACGGGACTGAGCTCACGTCGCGTGACGTCGTTTTCTCCCTCTATGTCTACCGTGACGACCTCGATAGCGCCGTGCGCAACATGTTCGCGACGATGGTCTCGGCCCAGACCGACGGCAAATACGCGGTCAAGGTGACGCTGTCGGAACCGGATGGCAGCTGGCTGCTCAACGCGTCCAGCATGTTCATCTTCCAGCGCGCCCAGTACGTGGATTATTGGGAAGAGCGACCCGAGGGCGAGCGGACGCTGACCGGCTACAACTGGCGGCGGAACGCGCCGATCGGCACCGGTCCCTGGCAAGTCGGCCGGCGCGCCGACGACCGGATCTCATTCTCGCGGTGGGAGCGGTATTGGGCCGGGGCTCCCTACGCCGAGCGGCTCGCGCTCGAGTGGAGCGAGGATGCCGACGAGCGCATCGCGGCTTGGAAGGAGGGGCGGACACAGATCCTCGGGCCCGTCGCGCCTGCTGATCTCCCGAAAATCTCCGATACGCCGGGGCGGCTGTACGTCTCTGACTCGGCGTCGGTCATGTTCGCGGCCTTCAACTTCGACAATCCCACTCGTGAGCCCCGCGACCTGTTGAGAGACATCCGTATCCGTCAGGCGCTCACGCTCGCGATCGATCGCGAGCGGTATGCGCGCGAGGTCTTCTCCGGGTTTATTCACGCCGATCGCGCGGGAACGATCGCGCAGCCTTGGGCGTACGATCCCTCAATCGTCAATCCCCCGCGCGATGTCGCCGCCGCCCGCAGCCTGCTCGGCGAAGCTGGCTGGACCGATGAGGATGGCGACGGGATCGTCGAAGACGAAAATGGAAACCCGTTGCAGCTGTCGGTCATCGTCCGGAATGACGCGCGGCCAGAGCTCTTATCGGTGCTCAACTCGATCGTGCCCGATCTGCGCGAGGCCGGCGTTGAGCTAACTGTCCGGCCGCTTGCCCCGGATCGCTTCCTGGATGCCTGGACATCGCAGCGTGACTACGATCTCATCGCCTACGCGTACGCGCTATACCCAGGGTTCACGGACTTCGACCTCTACGGCTCGGATTGGGACATTCGAGTCAATCCCCAGGGGTGGAATCCTGGTGGCTACCGCAACCGCGACGCGGACGACGCGATTCGAGACGCACTCGAGGCGCGCAGCCAAGAGGGACTGCGTAATGCCTTGATCCGACTGCAGCGCGCCGTCAACGACGATCTCTTCGGTCTGTGGTTCGGGTTCCCTCAGGAGCTAACGGCCGTGCGGGAGGAGGTTCTCGGATTCCAGCCGCACATCATGCTGCCGACGTGGAATACGCGGCTTCTCTGGCGGGCCGACGCAAGCGGCGATTGAGATCCCCCAAGCCGCCTAAGAATTGGTGGTAGTGACGGCGAACGAAGAACCTGCGACAATGTCCGTGCGCCCTGCAAAGTGGATCTGACGTCGTGTCGACAGGGAGGGGACGGGGGTTATGACGGGAACGTCCGGCTCGTTAGTTGACCGAATGATGGGCGCATTGCGCCTCGATGTCGCAACCTACGAGGAGGTCGAGCGCGATAACGACGCGACGACCCAGGCCCTGATCGTTGTCGCGTTGGCCAGCCTTGCCAACGGCATTGGCGCGCTCGGCGATGACGGTGGCACGGGCCTGATCGGCGGGATTATCTACGGCATCGTTGGGTGGCTGCTTTTCTCCCTTGTGGCTTTCTTCGTCGGGACGCGGCTCCTTGGTGCTTCCACGACATCCGCTGATGCTGGCCAGGTCATGCGGGCGCTTGGCTTTGCCTACACCCCGCAAATCTTGAACGTCATCGCCTTCATCCCGGTGATCGGCTGGATCGTGTCCGCGATTGCGGGAATTTGGTTCCTGATCGCCGCGGTGATTGCGTTGCGCCAGTCGCTCGAGCTGAGCACTGGCCGTGCGATCGCGGTCGGGATCATCTCGATCATCGCGTACGGGATCGTCCAGGCCATTGTTGGAGCGATCTTCGGTCTCGGGCCCTGGGACTAGCGATCCCGATAACCTCGCTGAACCGAAAGCGCCGGAGCCGGCTATTTGACGCTGGCTCCGGCGCTCGCTTTTCTGCCGACCGAGGATGAGCGAAGCGGCGCGCTAGCTCGACTTGGGCTTCTCCCGCTCTTCCTTCCTGCCCCTCGTGTACGAAGGTGGATCGCTCGCGGGGAACGAGTCCTCCGAGGCGTCCTGCACGATGTCCTCGGCGTCGACGTTGCTGATGTATTCCGGCGTGGACTTCCGGCCGGGAGGCGGCGCCTCGTCGGACTGAGCGTACTTGTCGCTTGGCTTTTCATTCGTCTTGGGATTCGGCTTCTTGCTCATCATTTCTCCTCGCTGACAGCCGCCTGCCTTCTAGCGGCCACTAGCGAGGAAATTGAGCATGTGCCGTGCCACGCGGCAGCCGCCGCCGGCTACTTGACGGCGCCCGCGGTCAGACCCTTGACGATGTATCGCTCTAGGAGAATGCCGATCACGATCAGCGGCGCGACCGCGCTGATCGCGACCGCCGCCATCGTCCAAAACTTCACGCCTTGCGAGCTCACCTGCGTCGCGATGAGCTGGGGCAGCGTGTACGCCGTCCGTGACGTGAGGATCGCGGCGAAGAGGTACTCGTTCCAGCAGAAGACGACGACGATGATCAGAGCCGCCACCATTCCCGGCGCAGCGAGCGGCACCGCGATGCGGAGGAACGCTCCCCAGGTGGAGGCCCCATCCACGAGCGCGGCTTGCTCCAGCTCGATCGGGATCGCGCTGAACTGGTCGCGCATGATCCAGATGACGATGGGCAGGAACGCGACCGTGTAGAGCAGGATCATCCCGATGCGCGAGTCGTACAGCCCGACCTCGTTGTAGAGGATGTACAGCGGCATGATGACCGCCGCCGGCGGCAAGACGAGCTGCGAGAGGAACCAGAACGAGATGTCGCGGTTGCGCCAAGGACCGAACTTGTATTGGAACCGCGTCAGGCCGTAGCCCGCGAGCGAGCCGAGAACCAACGCCGCGAAACCCGCGCTGAGAGAGATGACGAGGCTATTGCGGAAGGCCGTGAAGAACCGGTCCCCTTGGCTGCTCTCGAAAAGGTCGCGCCAGCCAAGGTAAACCGGCGTGAAATCGACCCACGGGATCCACTTCGGCCCGGTTGTGATCGCGACCAGATTCTTCAGCGAGAGCGTTGCCGTCCAATAGAGTGGGAACAGGCAAATGAAAGCCCAGAGGATGAGCAGAATGTAGGTGATCGGCTTTCCGAGCGAGATTCGTCCTCGGCTCCGCGTGATTTCGATGGCTGGCGCGCTCATGTTCTGCTCCCGATCCTATGTCACCCGACGGAGCCACCGGCTGAAGATGGCGATGAGAATCGTCACGAAGATGATGACGAAGATGAGAAAGACCTCGGCCATCGCCGTGCCGTAGCCGATATTGCCACTCAGGAAGCCCTCTTTGTAGACATAAAACGATAATGTCTGCGAACTGGAGCCGGGGCCGCCGCCGGTTACCACCTGAATGATGTCGATCAGTTTGAACTCGAAGACAACGCGCAAGACGATCGCGGTCAGACTCACGGGTAACATCAACGGGAAGGTGATATCGCGGAACGATGCCCAGCGGCTGGCGCCGTCGATCTTCGCGGCCTCAAACACCTCGTGGGGAAGCGCCTGTAGGCCCGCCAGCAGCATGACGAGCATGAACGGAATCGCGTACCAAGCGTTGATGAGAATCAGCGTGAAGACGGCTTTGAGGCCCGTGTCGTAGAACGTGGCGCGGAATCCGAGCTCATCGAGTGCCCAAGCGACTGGGCCGTAGCGCGCGTCGAGCACCGCCCGGCCGACCATCCACCCGATGGCGATTGGGCTCATCATGAACGGGATGAGGAAGACGACGCGGAAGAACTTCCTGCCGCGAATCTCCTGATTGAGAAGGAGGGCGAGGCCGAAGGCGATGACGTACTGAATCGGCACCCCGATGACGACGAACATCAGGTTGTTCTTCAGGGCCGTCCAGAACGCATCGTCGTTCCACATTCGCCGGAAGTTATCCAGACCGTTGAAGACGCGTCCGGCGGTGCTGGCCCGCTGCCAGTCGGTGAAGCTCACGTAAATGCCGAAGATTGTCGGAAAGATCACGACCGCGAGAGTCGCGATCACCGCCGGCAACACAAACGCCCGGCGCTCCCACGCGATGCTGGAGCGTGGGCGCGCGGGGGCGACCACCTGCCCTGCCGGCACCGTCTTGGTCGCCACTCCGTCACCTCACAGTCTGGGATGCCCTGCCGGCTTGTGGCTGGCGAAGGCATCCCGTCCGATTCGCTAAGCGCTATCTCGATCAAAGTAGGCCGGCGGGTTGGCGCATGGCCCC
>Ga0207873_1000146_pt1 | contig 75651 bp, 64 predicted proteins | sample BGWIniCompost_FD_187373 | JGI IMG/M metagenome (GOLD analysis project Ga0207873, IMG submission 187373) | Cellulose adapted compost microbial communities from Newby Island Compost Facility, Milpitas, CA, USA - BGW Initial Compost (SPAdes)... ... | reverse complement strand
CCCGGTGCCCGCCGAGGGCGAGGGCGCGGTGTGGCGGCGCACCCGCTTCGGCCACCTGGTGGGCCGACCCGTCGCCGAGCTGGCGGTGCGCGAGCTCGACCACCTGGCCACCGGCGACCCGCCGCTGCTCGAGCTGGTCGCCCCGACCGACCTCGAGGAGGGGGCCGTCGTGGCCGTCGCGGTCGACGGCACCGTCGCCGCGGTGGCCCCGGTCGAGCCGGCCGCGCCCGGCGACGGCGAGCGGGTCGTCCACGCCCTGCTGCACCCCGACGCCGCCGGCGGCGACGGCCGGGTGGCGGCGCACCTCGTCGAGGGCGCCCCCGGGTCGCCGACCCTGCGCCCCCTGCGGGTCGTGGACGGCTGAGCGCACCGTCCCGCCACGGGGGGCGGTCGTCCGCCACCCCCGCACGCTCGGCCGTTCGGCCGGCGGTTGAGCACGACCGCGCCGCTCGGGCAGGATCGCCGGCCGTCCCGGGCGGGTGCCGGCGCGGCGCCCGCCCCCGCCTGCTGCGTCCCGGGGGGAGCCGTCACCGTGCGCGTGCGCCGTCGTGCAACCGTCGTCGCCCTTCTGCTCGCCGCCGCGGCCGCCTGCTCGTCGGGGGGCGCCGACGACGCCGGCGCCGATCCCGGCGACGGGCCCGAGGCCCGCTGGACCCGCGCGCCCGTGCCGGAGGTGGCCCGGGTGGCGGGCGAGCGGGCCCAGCTCACCCACGTGCTCGGTTCGACCGGGTCGCTGCCCGACGTCGTGGCCGGCGTGGTCGCCGAGCCGGGCGGCCCCGACCGCCTCCGCCTGTGGACCAGCGACGACGGCGAGCGGTGGGAGGCCCACGACCCGGACGTCGGCGAGGGCCACGTGCGGGTGTGGGCGCTCGCCACCGACGGCGCCGCCACCGTGGTGGCCGGCCAGGCCACGCCGCCCGGCGAGCCCCACCGGCCGTTCGTGCTGCGCTCCGAGGACCGCCGGACCTGGACCCCGCTGGAGCTGCCCACCGCGGCGCGGGAGCGGGCCGTCGCGCCCGGGGTGGCCCACGTCGACGGCGACCGGGTGGTCGCGCTCGGCATGGACGGTGACCGGCGGCCGGTGGCCCTGCACCTCGGGGGCGACGGGGCGGGCGAGGTGGCCGACCTGCCGGCGCCGGAGGGCATCGACCTCGACGGCTTCGTCGCCCTGGCCGCCGGGGGCGACACCGTGGTGGCCGCCGCCGGCACCCTCCCCCGGGGCGGTGCGGGCAGCGCCGCCGTCTACCGGTCGACGGACGCCGGGGCGACCTGGGACCTCGCCGTGCCGTCCCTGGGCCCGGCCGCGGCGGTCCGGGGCCTGGCGTGGACGGGGGAGGAGTTCGTCGCCACCGGCTTCGACATCGGCGACGGGAGCCGGCGACCGGCCCTCTGGTCGTCGGTCGACGGGCGCAGGTGGCAGCGGGAGGTCGTGCCCGTGCCCGTCACCCGCGCCGACCGGTGGTTCGGGACGGTGGTGGTCGCCGACGGCCGGGTCGTCACCACGCTGGCCGACGGCGGCCGGCTGGGCGCCGACGTCCTGATCCGGGACGAGGCGGGCCTGTGGATCCACATGGAGGGTCCCGACTGGGTCGCGCCGGGCGTCGAGGCGGCGGTCGGCGTCTCGGCCGACGGGTCGGTGCTGCTGGTCCGCTCGACGCGCAACCGGTCCGCGGTCACCCGGCTGAGCGAGCGCGAGCACTCGATCGGCGAGGTCCTCGAGGTGGGGGTCGACGACCCGGGCATGGGGTGGAGCCACACCGGGCTGGTCGACGGGCGGCCGCTGCTCACCGGCAACCGCACGGAGATCACCCGCGGCCCCGACGGCTCGTGGGAGCGCCGCGGCGTCCCCCTCAGCTTCACGCTCGGCGACGACGGGACGCTGGTCCAGCTCGACGCGGCCGAGCTGCCGGACGCCGGGGAGCTCGACCACCTCGCGGTCGCCTCGGACGGCGCCGGCGCGACCGTCGCCCTCGGCACCCGGAGCACCCCCTCGGACGACCCGGCCGTCTCCGACGAGGCGGACGTCGTGGGCTGGTACCGGGCCGGGCCCGACGCCCCGTGGCAGCCGGCGGAGGGCCTGGCCGGACCGGGCACCGAGACCGTGGCCTCGCTGCACCGGGTGGGCGACCGCTGGGTGGCGCTCGGGCGCGCCCGCGCCTCGTTCGCCGTGACCGAGCCGGAGGCCGCCGCGGTGTGGCTGTCGGACGACGGCCGGTCCTGGGCCCGGCAGGAGGGCCCGTTCGACGTCGTGCCGGGGCTCGACACCCGAGCCGCCGGCGCCTGCGCGCTGCCGGGCGGCGACCTGCTGGTCGTCGGCTGGGCGGACCGGGGCGACGGCAGGGCCGAGCCGGTCGCCTGGCGGTCCGGCGGGGGCGGCTGGGCCCGGGTCGAGGGCCCGGCGGTGCCCGCCGGCAGCCCCGGCTGGCTGGGCTCCTGCGCGGGCGACGGCGAGGTCAGCCTGGTCCAGGGTGGGGTCGAGGACCGCCCGGTGCTGTGGCGCACCACCGACGGCGAGGCCTTCGAGCCGGTCGACGTCTTCGAGCCGGGCGACCGCCTGGCGGCCGTCCGGCCGCTCGACGGCGGCGCCGGGTTCGTGGCCGCCGGGCACCGCACCGCCGGCGGGCGCGACGAGGCGGTCGTCTGGCTGTCGCCCGACGGCGAGCGCTGGCGGGCGGTGGCGGTCCCGGCCGAGCGGCAGGTGACGGCAGCCGACGTGGTCGTCTGGGGCGACCGGGTCGTGGTGGCGCTGGACTCGGCGACCGACCCCGAGGTGTGGGTGCTGGAGGACGTCGCCGGGCTGGTGCCGGGCTGACCGCCCCGCCGACGCCTCGCCCGGCGCGGCCTAGACCGGGGCCTCGACCGGCAGCCGGGGCCGGCGGGCCGGGCGCAGGTGGCGGCGCAGGTCGTCGACCAGGTCGTCGCGCACCGACCGCAGCGACGGGTCGTCCCAGCGGTTGTGGCGCTGGAGCGGGTCGTCGGTCAGGTCGTACAGCTCGCCCTCGGTGCCGTCGTGGACCGTGCCGGGCAGGTAGGTCGTGCACACCCACCCGTCGCGGGTGATCGTGCGCAGGTGCACGCCGACGCCGTGCAGCTCGCTGTCCCAGGTGGTCAGCACCGGCTCCGGCCGGCGGGCGGCGGCGTCGTCGTCGAGCGGCAGGGCCCGCCCCTCCATCCACCCGGGAGGGTCGATCCCGGCGACCGCGCAGAACGTCGGCGCCAGGTCGACCAGCCCGACCGGGCGCGAGACGACGGCCGGCGCCACGCCCGCCCGTGGCGCCGGCCGCCAGATCAGCGGGAGCCGCATCAGCGCGTCGACGTGGTAGGGCCCCTTGAACAGCAGCCCGAAGTCGCCCTGCAGCTCGCCGTGGTCGGTCGTGAAGATCACGTCGACGTCGTCGCCCCAGCCCCGGGCCTCGATCGCCGCCAGCACCCGCCCGACGGCCTCGTCGATCAGCTCGACCTCGACCGCGTTGCGGGCGTTCACCTCCCGGACCTGATCGGCGGTGAGCGTCGCCGGGACCCAGCGCGCCGGCGCCTCGTAGTTCGACACCAGCCGGCCCTCGTACCAGAGCCGCCAGTGGCGGGGCTTGCCGTCCAGCACCCGCTCCCGCTCGTCCCGGTCGTCGATCCAGCCGGCGGGGAGGGGGACGTCGCGCCAGTCGACGCGGCGCATCTCCGAGGCCGGCGGGTCCCACGGGTGGTGCGGGTCGGGGAAGCTCATCCAGCAGAACCAGTCCTCGTCGTCGCCGAGGCCGTCGAGCCAGGCGATCGTGCGGTCCGCGACCCAGTCGGTGTGGTACCACTCCCGCGGGATCGGGTTGTCCTTGACCTGTGGCGCGCCGGTCGCCCCGCCGCCCTCGGCGTTGACCTCCAGCTCGGCGTCGAGGACGGCGTAGAAGCCGGCCACCGCCTCGGGGTGGCGCTCGCGCAGCCAGCGGGCGTAGTGGAGCGGCCCCATCGGCGTGTGGGTGGCGAACTCCAGGTGCTCGAAGCCGCGGTGCGGCCCGGTCGTGCCGTCCGCCCACGGCGAGGTGGTGGTCGGCCGGCCGGTGCCGGCGAGCGCGTTCTCGACGAAGCGCCCGAAGGGGTCGAGGAACGGCTCGAAGTGCGGCTTGCCGATGAGCGCCGTGCGGTACCCGGCCCGGTGGAGCACGGCGGCGACCGACGGGGCGTCGACCGGCAGGGCCACGCCGTTCATCCACACCCCGTGGGTCTCGGGGTGCTGGCCGGTGAGCATGGTGGCCCGCGACGGCATGCACACCACCGACTGCGGCACGGCGCGGGTGTAGCGGACGCCCTCGGCGGCGAGCCGGTCGAGGACCGGCGTGCGGCCGACGACGGCGCCGTTGCAGCCCAGGGTGTCGTAGCGCTGCTGGTCGGTGGTCACGAACAGGATCTTGCGGCCCACGGGGCCTCCCCTCCCTCGAGCAGGCGGCGGAGCTCGGCCAGCGCCGCGGTCATCGCGCCGCCGATGACGACGGCCATCGCCGCCGGGTCGGCGTCGGTGGCGTAGACGACGAGGCACCGCTCGTCGCCCAGGGAGATGACGTCGAGCGTGGCCAGGTGCTCGCGGAACAGGCCGCCCTCGATGCGGTACTGGAACCGCCGTTGCAGCGGGTCGTTGGTCAGGATCACCTCGTCCATCCGCAGCCCGGTGGCGAGCGTGACCGTGCGTCGGTCGCCCTCGACCCGGCAGTCGACGATGCCCGGGAACCAGTGGTGCAGCAGCTCGGGCCGGCCGACGACCCGCCAGGCCGCGTCGGCGCTCACGTCGAGGACGACCTCGCGCCGCTCCGAGCCCCGCATCAGGCGCCCTCCGGGGCGAGCAGGCGGGCGAGGGCCCGGGCCATGGCCTCGGTGGCCTGCTCGGGCGTCAGGCCCTGGTCGTCGGTCATCAGGTGGTACGCCTCCCAGGATGCGGCGACGTCGGCCGCGGCCACCGCCGCGTCCCGCTCGGCCGGCGGCAGCGCCGCGATCTCGGCCGCGAAGACCTCGGTGAGCTGGTCCCGGAGCCGCTGCCGGATGCGGGTCAGCTCGGCCTCGACCAGCGGCTGGCGGATGGCCAGGGCCCGGGCGACCCGGCCGACCGCGCCCATGGCGGCGAGCAGCCGGGTGCGGGCCCGGACGAAGGACCGCAGGCGCTCGGGGAAGGGGGCGCCTGCGGGCACCTCGAGCGCGTAGAGCGGCGCCAGGTGCTGCTGCTGCCGGGCGATGCCGGCCCGCACCATGGCCTCGGTGTCGTCGAAGTAGCGGAACACCGAGCGCACGGAGATGCCCGCCCGGGCCGCCACCTCCTCGACCGAGGGCTGGAGCCGGCCCTCCCGGTACAGCTCGAGCAGCGCGGTGACGACGGCGTCGCGGTTGCGCTCCCGCCGCCGGGCGCGACCGTCGACCGGCGGGGTGGTGGGTGTCGTCGGGGCCGCTCGGCTCACGCCGGTGACCCTAAACTATTGACATGGCAACTGACAATACTTACGGTGCCGGCATGGCGGCGACCACGGACGGCAGCCTGGCGCTCGACTCCCTCCGGCGGCGCATGCGGGCGATGCACTCGCTCTACGCCGACGCCCTGGCGACGATGGGGCCCGAGCACGTCAACCACTTCGAGCGGCCCGGCGTCCTGCCCATCGCCTTCTCGCTGTTCCACTACACGAACATGCAGGACGTCTCGTTCGCGGTCATCAGCGGCGAGCCGGTCCTCTGGAACGCCGAATGGCAGGCCCGGGTGCGCATGGCCATCGACGACCACGGCAAGGAGCGCACGGTCGACGAGATGGTCCACCAGCGCATCGGCGACTACGAGGCGTTCGGCGAGTACCAGCGGGCGGTGTTCGGCAGGACCGAGCGCTGGCTCGACCAGCTCGACCCGGCCGAGCTCGACCGGGTGCTCGTCCCCCACCCCCTGCCACCGACCCTCGCCGACACCTTCAGCGCCCGCGTCGCCGGTGAGCGGGGCATCACCGTGCTCGACGCCCTCGAGTGCTGGATCTACCAGCACGGCCTGCGCCACATGGGCGAGATCGAGCTGGCCCGCGGCCTCGTCGGCCTCGGCGGCATGACGAGCTGACGGCGGGACACCTGGTCCGGTCCGGCGTGGCGCCACGGGCGGGGCGCCACGCCACCGGTCAGCCCCCGTCGCCCGGCCCGGCGGGAGGCGGGACCGTGTCGCAGGGGGCCACCTGCCGGGGGCGGTCGCTGCCCACCGGGTCGAGGCGGACGAGCACGAGGCTCCCCTCGAAGTACCAGGGCGGCTCGGCGAGCCGGTAGGCGTGACCGACCTCCTCGTCGAAGGCCAGGCCGGCGATGGCGGCGCGCCCGAGCTCGCCGCGGTCGACGAACCAGACCGACCTGGTGGGGTCCTCGAGGAGGACGCCGACGAGGCCGTCGTGGCGGTCGGCGGTGCGGGAGTCGTAGAGCCGCCGCACCTCGCCCAGGCGCTCCGGCGGCGACAGCGGCTCGACGGCGGCGAGCTCGGGGTGGTCGGGCCAGTAGTAGTCGAGGGGCGAGCGGTGCGCGGCGGCGGTGAGCAGGCGGTCGCCCGTCTCGACGTTGGCGGCGATGCAGGCCGTCAGCTCACGCCAGGCCTCGATGCCGTTCGTCGTGACGTACCGCTGGTCGAGGAGCAGCAGCGGTGCGAGCAGCACGCCGGCGACGGCGACGCGCCGGGTCGTGGACAGGTGCCGGGCGAGCAGGCCGGCGACCAGCAGGAGGAAGCCGGGCAGCGACGGGAAGACGTAGCGGGCCGCGGCGTACGGCCGGACGACCGAGACGGCGACGACGATCGCCGGCGGCCCCAGGGCCCAGAAGGCGGGGAGGAGCTGCAGCCAGGAGGCGCGGTCCCGCCGGCGGAGGTACCGCACGGCCCCGTCGACGACGGCCAGGGCGGCGAGGCCGCCCAGCAGGGTGCCTGGCGGCCCGTGGCCCAGGAGCAGCTGCTTCATGGCCCGCAGCTGGCCGAGGCCCAGCGGCGGCACCCAGTCGCCGACCTCGGCCGCGCCCAGGAGGAAGAGGACCGCCAGCTCGGCCGCGAGCACCGGCGCCACGCGCAGCGCCCGGCGCACCAGCCGGCCGCCGTCGCCGGGCGCCAGCGCCAGGGCGGCGAGCTGGGCGAGGTAGTTCAGCGTGGCCAGGCCGTGGGCCAGCGGCACGAGCGCGACGGTGACGGCGTGGGTGCGCCACCAGCGGCGGGCGCCGGCCTCGTCGCCGGCTTGCACGGCGGCGACGAGCGCCAGCCAGCTGACCGACACGAGGAGGAGGGCGAGCGTGTAGGAGCGGGCTTCGACCGCGTAGCGGGCGAGCCCCCAGGACAGGGCGAGGCCGCCCGCGGACAGGACGGCGACGGTGCGCCCGCCCAGCCGGTGGCCGGCGTGGTGGAGGGTGACGACGGCGCCGAGGGCGAACAGGGCCGACGGCAGGCGGAGCCACCCCGGGTCGGTGGTCACCTGGGCCACCGGCCACACGAGGGCGTAGTAGAGCGCCTGGGTCCCGCCCGTGGCCCGCCACGTGTCGAGCAGCTCGGCGGTGGCCCCGACGGTGTAGGCCTCGTCGAGCCACAGCGACCGCACGCCGATGCGGGGGAGCGACAGCAGCGCGGCGGCCACCACCGCGGCGGCCGGGGGCACCCAGGTCGGCACCCGCGGGCGCCGGTCGGACCGCCGGTCACCCGGGCGGGCGTCGCCGCCCGTCGCGTCGACAGTGGGTGCTGCGCTCATCTCCGTCCCCTCGGAGAGTGTCGACGTCCGCGGCCGGCCCCGCCCGACGTCACCCCGAGCCCAGCGGACCCGGGCACGCTAGCACGCCCACCCGGGCGGCTCCGCCGGCGACGGGCCCGGTCGCGACCGGCGGGGGCGCCGGAGCTCCCGTCTCCGCCGACGGTTGCGGCTTGACATATTGACCCCTGGGTGAATAGAGAACCTCCCGACACTCGTCTGGGAGGGGGAAGGGATGTCGCACCCACGCATCCGTCCGGCGCGCCGCGCCGCAGCACGTCACCGCACCAGGCGGCCCCGGCGGCGCCTGCTCGCCGCCGCGCTCGCCGCCGTGACCTGCCTGATCGCCACGGCGGTGCCATCGGGCGGTGCCGGCCCGGTCCCGGTCGGCAACATCCAGACCGGGATCGCCAACACGCTCGTCGCGCCCCGGGTGGTGCCCGGCGCCAACAACTGGTTCTGCCGGCCCAGCGCCGCCCACCCGCGGCCGGTCGTGCTCGTGCACGGGACCCTCGAGGCGCCCGCCCTCAACTGGGCGGCCATCGCCCCGACGCTGCGCAACGCCGGCTACTGCGTCTACGCGCTGACCTACGGCGAGAACGCCCTGTCGCTGAACGGGCGGTTCCCCGGCCTCGGTGACATCCGCGCCTCGGCCCGGGAGCTGGCGGCCTTCGTCGACCTGGTCCGGCTGACCACCGGCGCGTCGAAGGTGGACATCGTCGGCTACTCGCAGGGCGGCATGATGCCGCACTACTACATCGAGCGGCTCGGCGGCGCCTCCAAGGTCCACAAGCTCATCGGGCTGGCGCCGAGCAACCACGGCACGACCCTGAGCGGGCTCACCGAGATCGGCGAGGCGCTCAACCTGCTCGGGCTCTTCAACGCCTTCGCCGGCGTGCTCGCCCCGTCGCTCGTGCAGCAGGAGATCGGCTCGTCGTTCCAGCAGGACCTCTTCGGCGACGGCGACACCGTGCCCGGGCCGGAGTACACGGTCATCACCACCCGGCACGACATCGTCGTCACGCCCTACACGCAGGCGTTCCTCGACGGGCCGAACGTCGAGAACATCCTCATCCAGGACCAGTGCCCGGACGACCCGGTGGGGCACATCGGGATCTCGTTCGACGGGCCGGCGATCCAGCACGTGCTGAACGAGCTCGGGGCCGACGACCCGAACTTCCGCCCCGTCTGCCGCGACTACGGCATCCCGCTGTAGGCGCCACGGTCCCGCCGCACCGCCCTGCGCCCGGCGCCGCCCCGGCGGCCCGGCCGCAGGGCGGTCACGCGCCGGCCGGCGGCTCGATGTCGACCGGCTCGCCGAGCCCGGTCAGGTCGACGGCCAGGCGGAACGGCGGCCCCCCGGGCGAGGACGTGATCTCGACCCGGGCCGGGTCGCCGTCCTGGTCGAGGGCCAGCAGGATCGTGGCGTCGACCGGCGCCACGTCGCGCTCGATGACGCCCAGCGCCTCGGCGGGCAGGGTGGCCTGCACCTGGCGGCGCCCGAGGGCGTCCGGCGCCTGCTCGATCGGGTCGACCGCGGCCGCCAGCCAGGCGGGCAGCAGGGCCAGGCCGCGGGCGGCGGGCTCGCCGCCCGACAGGGCCCACACCCGCTCGAAGGGCTCGGCCGCCAGCTCCTCGGGGTCGTCGGCCCGGCGCCCCCAGACGTCCGGCCCGGCGGTCACGGTCTCGGACAGCCGGCCGTCGCCGGCGGTGGCCACCTCGTGGCAGCGGCCGAGGGTGGTCGAGACCTCGCCGGTGACGTCGGTCTCGACGGCCAGCCACAGCATCGGGCGGGCCCGGCTGACGTCGGTCGCGCTGACCGTTCCCGAGTAGCGGAAGGAGCCCGCGGCGACCAGCCGGTCGGCGGCGTCGGCGAAGACCCGGTCGGTCGGCACCGGGGCGGTCGTCGTCGTGGTCGACGAGGCCGGGGCGGTGTCGTCGACCGTCGCCTCGGCCCGGCGATCGTCGTCGCCCGACCCGGCCAGCGCGAGCAGCCCGGCGCCGGCCCCGGCGAGGACGAGTGCCGCGACCGCGGCCGGCCACGCCCGGCGCCGGCCGGTCGGTGCACCCGGCGCCGGCTCGGGCTCGCCGGCCGGCGGTGCGTCCTCCCCGGGCGCGACGACGTCGGCGGCCGCCGGCGCGCCCGTCGCCACCGGCTCGTCGGGCCACGCCGGTGCGGCGTCGGGCGCAGTGGGCCGGGCCCCGGCCCGCCCCGGCTCACCGGTGGGGGTGCCGTCCGCCGGCTCGGCCGTACGCCCCCCGTCGGCGGTGGTGGGCGGCGCGCTGGGCGCGGCGGGGCCGACCAGCTCCTCGGGCAGCCCTGCGACGGCGTCGGCCGGCGCGATGGCGCGCGCCCGCCGGCGTCGGTGTCCGGCCGCGACGGCAACGGCCGCACCGGCCACCGCGGCGACGACCGCGGCCCCCAGCCGGCCGCTGACGCGACGAGGCCCCGTCGTCCTCCCCGGGCCTGTCCCCATTGCCGGGCAACGATAGTCAGGTGGGGACGGCGGCGAGGCCGCCGCCGAGGCCGGTCAGGCCCGCTCGAGCGCGATGCAGCTCGGCACGTCGGCCGGCGCGCCCGCGACCCGGTGCAGCACGGCCCGGGTGGGGCGGACGGCGACCGCGCCCTCGGCGCCGTCGACCTCGGCGGTGCCGTCCACGATCAGGCTGTGGTCGCTCCCGGCGGGCGGCCACAGGAACGTCGCCCGCGGTCGCCGCGCCAGGTTGCCGGCGGTCGTCCGGCCGACCGTGGCCCGGAGGGTCCCGTCCTCGAACGTCGCCTCGACCGAGACGACGTGGGGCGCCTGGTCCTCACCGACGCTGACCAGGTAGGCGGCGGGCCCGCGCTCGCGCACGTGCGCCGCCAGGGCGTCCAGGTCGACGGGGCCGCTCATGCCCTGCAGGGTAGGCGCGCGACGGCCTCGCACCGCCGTGCGCCGGCGGCTCGGCGGTCAGCCGCCGCCGAAGCAGGCCTCGTAGGTGGCCGGGTAGGGGTTGATGGCCGCGCCGCCGCCCGGGTGGATCTCGAAGTGCAGGTGGGGGATGCCGGCGGCGTTGCCGCTGTCGCCCACGTAGCCGATGACGGTGCCGGCCTCGACCCAGCCGGCGCCGACGTTCTCGTACGCCGACAGGTGCGTGCCGTAGTACATGTTGCCGTTGTCGCCGTAGACGTACCAGGACAGGCCGCCGAGGCTGGTCGAGCGGTGCTCGACCCGGCCGCTGACCGGGGCGACCGTCGGCGTGCCGTAGTCGGCCATCATGTCGACGCCCTTGTGCGAGCGGCCGCCGGAGCGGGCCGCGCCCCAGGTGTCGGTGAAGGACACCGGGCCGGCGACCGGGCAGAACATGATGCCGGCCTCGATCTTGCGCCGGCGGGCCTCCTCGGCCGCCCGCAGGGCCTCTTCGAGCTCGCGGGCCTCCTTGGCCTCCTGGAGCGCGGCGGCGATCTCGGCCTGCCGGGCGGCGACGGCGGGGTCCGAGGTGTCGAGCTGGAGGGACTGGTCCTGCAGCGCGGCCTCGACGGCGGCCACGAACTGGGCCTGGGCGCTGAGCGACGCCTCGAGCTCGGCCAGGCGGGCCTCGGCCTCGCTCCGGGCGGTGGCGGCCGCGTTGCGGGCCTCCTCCTGCTCGGCCTTCAGCACCTCGTAGTCGGCGAGCGCCTCCTGCAGCTCGGCGAGGGAGGCCGCGTGGCGGTCGGTCTCCATGTCGAGGATCGCCCGCTTGACGGTGGCGTCCACGGTCGAGTCGGCCGCGAGCACCTCGAGCGCGGACTCGGTGGGCGGGTTGATGAAGGCCTGGACGACGACCTCGTCGCTCGCGACCTCGGTCTCCTCGATGCGCAGCTCGGTCTCGCTCAGCGCGGCGTCGGCGTCGGCGAGCGCCGCGGTGGCCTCGGCGACCGCCTGCTCGGCCTCGCGGTAGGCGGCGAGCTGCTCGCTGACCTCGGTGTTCAGCTCGTCGAGCGCGGCGTCGACGGCCTCGGCGTCGGTGGAGACGAGCACGTCGACGTCGTCGACGCTCCACTCGGTCGCAGGCCCCCGCTCCTCGTCCTCGTCGGGGCCCGTCTGCCCGGGGCCGCTCGGGGTCGCCGACGCGCTCGGCGTCGCGGCCAGCGCGGCGACGAGGAGACCGGCAACCCAGCTCCGGACGACCTTGCTGTGGACGCCCACCAAGCCTCCCTCGGAGGGTACGTGCGTGCGATCCCTGCGGCGCAGGGACGACGGTGCGGCGAAACCGTAACAAAGTGCGCTCGCGCGGTCACCGTCACGCTTCGCGCGGTAGCCCTCGGCGGCCCGTCAGGGTGCTTCGACACGAACTTGACGCCATGTTCATGTTCGGGTACCGTGGCGGGTGCTGGGGAGGTGAAGGGGGAGCCATGTCGCCGAGAGCCGAACCGATCGCCGCGTTCGCTGCGAGGGGTGCGCCGGCCGGGCGCGCCCAGGCATCAGCGCCCGGCCGCTCGGCGGGACGGAGGACCCCCTGACCACCGGTCGTGGCGTGGGGGTGGGGAGTCCCTTCCCGCCCCGCCCCCGCCCACTACCCTCCTGACGTGGACATCGAGGTCGATCCCGTGCCCCGCGGCGCGGACGGCGAGCTGCGCGCCGGCGCCGCCGCCGGGGGTCGCCTGCTCACCGCGCGCGGGCGCCGCACCCGGGCCGCGCTGGTCGAGGCGGCACGCCAGGTGTTCGCCGAGACGCCGTACGCGGACGTGCGCATCGTCGACATCACCGCCCGGGCCGGCGTGGCCAACGGCACCTTCTACACCTACTTCGACGCCAAGGAGGAGATCTTCCGCGAGGTGGCGGCCGAGGTGCTCGAGGCCATGCTGCAGGCGCCGCGGCGCGACCCCGACAACACCGAGGGCGACCCGATCCGGGACATCGAGCACGCCAGCCGGGCCTACTTCCAGGTCGTCGTGGACAACGCCGTGATGGCCCGCTCCATCGAGCAGGTGGCGCCGGCCGACCCCGCGGTGGCGGGCGCCCGGCGCTCGACGATCGTCGCCGCGATCAAGCGGGCCGACCGCTGGATCCGCCGGCTGCAGGAGCAGGGGATCTGCGACGGCATCGACCCCTGGACCACCGCGGTCGCCCTGCAGACCATGACCATCCGGGTCGCGTACGACCACCTGCTGCCGCAGGCCGGCGGCGACCCCGTCGACGTCGACGCCATGGCCCGCACGGTCAGCCGCATCTGGGCCCGCACCGTCGGGCTCGAGCAGGTCGAGCCGGACCGTCGGGCCGGCGCCGCCGGGCCGCGGCACGGCGGCCGCGGCCGTCGGGCGGTCACCTGATCGTCACCTCGTCGACGAGGCGCGGCCGCGGCGGCCGGCCGCGGGGGGAGATGTGGGGGTCGGTGGGCGCGCCGTCGGGCACCGCCTGCCACCGCCGGCGGGGGACCGACCGGTCGATGCCGATGGCGCGCACGGTCAGCGAGCCGTCGGGCGCCACGTGGAGGCGCACGAAGTTCTTCCACCCGGTGATCCGGGCGGCGGCGAACGCCTCGTTGGCGTGGGCGCGCAGGCCCGGCAGCCCGATGGCGGCCGCGAGGTAGAGGCCGAGGACGAGCGACCCGGCGACGCCCCCGACCGCGAAGCTGAACAGGCTCGCGACCGTCCCGAACACCCAGGACCCCGCCGTCCCCGCGAACGGGTCGGCCGCCTCGGCCGCCAGCGTGATCGCGCCCAGGGTGACGGTGGCCACCGCGACGACGTGCAGGGCCAGGTGGGCGCCGCCCATCAGCAGCCGGGCGGCACCCCGCAGGGTGGGGCGCCGGACCCACGGGGGCGCTTCGGCGAAGCCGGCCAGCGCGAACCACAGGACGATCAGGGCGCCCGCGGACACGGGGTTGCGGAAGATGCCGCCGGCCACGTCGGTCCAGCCCCAGCGGGCGGCGGCCGCGGCGAAGCCGGCGGGGCCGCGATCGAGGCTGCGGAGCCCGAACTGGATGGCCCACAGGCCCATGAGGCTCACGGCGCCCGGCACGACGAGGAAGCTCGGGTTGCGCAGCGGCAGCAGCAGCGCCGCCAGCGACAGCAGGCGCGACCGCCACGGGCCCGGGTAGCGGGTGGCGAGCCGGTACTCGGTCGTGTCCCCGGGGTCGTCGGGGTCGACCGTGATCGCCGCCCGCGACGGCAGCTGGTGGGTCGGGTGCAGGAACGCGCCGCCGCCCCCCGAGGTGATCTTGTGCGTCGGGCCGACCTCGTCGTCGTCGCCCTCGTGGGTGTAGCGGGCGTAGTGGTGCTGGTCGCCGGCCAGCGTGAGCTTCAGCTCGATGCCCCGGGGGCGCAGCAGCGCCCGCTCCAGGTAGGCGAGGTTGCGGTAGGCGTCGGGCTCGGTCTCCAGGTGGGTCCAGCTCGGCACCGCGGTGGCCAGGACGAGCCGGTCGCCGGGCTGCGCGAGCTCGTCGGCGACGTAGGTGAAGAAGTCGAGCTGCGGCTCGTCGATGAGGGCGTCCGACTGGATGTCGACGCCCCACAGCCACCAGCGGTGCGGCAGCTGCACGGCGAAGTAGCTGCGGGTCTGGTGGCTGCGCCAGCCCCCCAGCCAGCGGTTCTGGCCGAACTGGCGCAGGAACCCGGTCAGGCCGTCGTACCAGTCGTGGTTGCCCGGCACGGCGTAGACCGTGGGGTGCTCGGGCGGCCGGGGCCCGGGGTCGGTCCACGGCAGCGCCGCCCGCCACGGCCCCTCGAGGCGGTTCTCGTAGCCCGAGGTGCTGGCGATCGGGTAGACCTCGTCGCCGCCCAGCACGAGGATGTCGCCCCGGGGCAGCTCGTGCCGGGTGCCGTCGGGGCCCGCCACGACGAGGCGGGGGCGGGCGACGGTGGTGGCGACCGTGGCGGTGGCGGCGAACCCGTCGCCCGTGTCGGCGACGTAGTCGATCCACACCTCGTCCCAGGCCGCGTAGCGGCGGTCGACCTCGACCGGGCGCGACGCCTGCAGCTCGCGCTTGTCGAGGAACGACCCGAAGACGTTGGTCACGCCCGCGTGGAGCCCGGTGACCGCCAGGACCCGGGGGCTGAACCAGCGGGTCGCCGGCTGGCGCTCGAAGCCGAGCTCGCGGGGGCTGAGGTCGCGGGGCCGGGCCGGTGGCCCGGTCGCGCTGCTCCGCCGGTGCCGCCGCGGCCGGACGTCGGGCACGCGCTCCTCGGTGGTCACCGCCGCCTCCCCTCGATCGTCCCCGGCAGGTCGCCCCGGGTCAGTAGGGCCAGGTCCAGTCGCGCACGAACGGGGCGTCCTCGCCCCGCAGCCGGGTGTGCTCCCGGGCCTCGATGCGCCGGGCCACCATCTCGGCCCGCAGCTCGACCGCCTCGGTGCCGAGCGACGGCACCCGGTCGATCACGTCGATGACGAGGTGGAAGCGGTCGAGGTCGTTGAGCATGACCATGTCGAACGGCGTCGTGGTCGTGCCCTTCTCCTTGTAGCCCCGCACGTGCAGGTTGTCGTGGTTGGTGCGCCGGTACGTCAGCTGGTGGATCAGCGACGGGTAGCCGTGCCAGGCGAACACGATCGGCTTGTCGCGGGTGAAGAGGGCGTCGAAGTCGGTGTCGCTCAGCCCGTGGGGGTGCTCGGACGGCGGCTGCAGGCGCATGACGTCGACGACGTTGACGACCCGCACCTTGAGCGACGGCAGGTGGCGGCGCAGCAGGTCGGTGGCCGCCAGGGTCTCGAGCGTCGGGACGTCGCCGCAGCAGGCGAGCACGACGTCGGGCTCGTCGCCGGCGGCGACGGCCGGCGACGACGCCCAGTCCCAGGGGCCGAGCCCGGCGCGGCAGTGGGCGTTGGCGGCGTCCATGTCGAGCCACGTGGGCATCTCGTTCTTGCCGGCCACCACGACGTTCACGTAGTCCTGCGAGCGCAGGCAGTGGTTCATGATCGACAGCAGCGTGTTGGCGTCCGGCGGCAGGTAGATCCGGATCACCGCCGGGTCCTTGTTGGCCACGATGTCGAGGAACCCGGGGTCCTGGTGCGAGAAGCCGTTGTGGTCCTGCCGCCACACGTGGCTCGACAGCAGGTAGTTGAACGACGGTACGGGCGCCCGCCACGGCAGCTGCCGGGCCACGGCCAGCCACTTGGCGTGCTGGTTGAACATCGAGTCGACGATGTGGGTGAAGGCCTCGTAGCAGTTGAACAGCCCGTGGCGGCCGGTGAGCGTGTAGCCCTCGAGCCAGCCCTGGCACAGGTGCTCGGACAGGACCTCCATCACCCGGCCGTCGGGGCCGAGGCCCTCGTCACCCGCCTCGGTGAGGCCGACCCAGGTGCGGTCGGTGGCCTCGAACACGGCCGAGAGGCGGTTCGACGCCGTCTCGTCGGGGCCCATGATCCGGAAGGTGCGGGGGTTGGCGGCCACGACGTCCCGCAGCCACCGGCCCAGCACCCGTGTCGGCTCCGCGACCGTGCGGCCCGGGTGCGCGACGTCGACCGCGTAGTCCCGGAAGTCGGGCAGGTCGAGCGGCCGCCGCAGCCGGCCGCCGTTGGCGTGGGGGTTGGCCCCCATGCGCCGGTCGCCCTCGGGGGCCAGCGCCTCGATCCAGGGCTGCAGCGTCCCGTTGGCGTCGAACAGCTCCTCGGGGCGGTAGCTGCGCATCCACCGCTCGAGCAGCTCGAGGTGCTCGGGCACCTCGGCCAGGTTGGCGAGCGGCACCTGGTGCGATCGCCAGGTGCCCTCCACCCGCAGGCCGTCGACCTCCCGCGGTCCGGTCCAGCCCTTGGGCGTGTGCAGGACGATCATCGGCCAGCGGGGCCGGGCGGGGCGGGCCCCGTCGCCGTCCCGGAACGCCGCCTGGATGGCGGCGATCTCGTCGAAGGCGGTGTCGAGCGTGTCGGCCAGGGCCCGGTGGACGGCGGCCGGCTCGTCGCCCTCGACGACGAGCACCCGGTGCCCGTACCCCTCGAGCAGCTTGACGAGCTCGTCGTCGGGGATGCGGGCCAGCACGGTGGGGTTGGCGATCTTGTAGCCGTTCAGGTGCAGGATCGGCAGCACCGCGCCGTCGCGCACCGGGTCGAGGAACTTGTTCGAGTGCCAGCTGGCGGCCAGCGGGCCGGTCTCGGCCTCGCCGTCGCCGATCACGCACGCCACGACGAGGTCGGGGTTGTCGAACGCGGCGCCGTAGGCGTGGGCCAGCGAGTAGCCGAGCTCGCCGCCCTCGTTGATCGACCCGGGCGTCTCGGGCGCGGCGTGGCTGGGGACGCCGCCGGGGAACGAGAACTGGCGGAACAGCGTCCGCATCCCCGCCTCGTCGCGGGTGACGTGCGGGTAGACCTCGGTGTAGGTGCCCTCGAGGTAGGTGTTGGCCACCATCGCGGGGCCGCCGTGCCCGGGCCCGCAGACGTAGATCACGTTGGCGTCCCGGGCCCGGATGACCCGGTTGAGGTGCGCGTAGACGAGGTTGAGCCCGGGCGCCGTGCCCCAGTGGCCGAGCAGGCGGGGCTTGACGTGCTCGAGGGTGAGCGGCTCCCGCAGCAGCGGGTTGTCGAGCAGGTAGATCTGCCCCACCGACAGGTAGTTGGCGGCCCGCCACCAGGCGTCCACCAGCTCGAGGTCGGCGTCGGAGGCGGGGACGGCCGCACGGGGCGCGGTGGTGGCCATGCCTCGATCGTGGCACGCCGGGCACGGCCCGTGTGGGGCGGGCCCCGGGGCGCCGGCGGCGGGACCGGGCCCCCTCCGGCGCCGCCGGTGGTGGTACCGGGTGGTGGCGCGCTCCTAGCCTCCACGGGCGGTGGCCGGTGCGGCATGGGAGAATCCCGTGCCACGCGCCGTGGCGGGCGCCCGAAGGGAGCGACGCGTGGAGTTCAGGTTGCTGGGCAACCTCGAGGTGGCGGTCGACGGGTCGCCCGTCGACATCGGCGGCAGCCAGCCGCGGACGGTGCTGGCCATGCTGCTGGTCGCCGGCGGCCGGGTGGTGCCCGCCGAGTCGATCATCGACGCCCTGTGGGGCGACGAGCCGCCGGCGTCGGCGGCGGGCACGCTGCAGAGCTACGTCTCCCGCCTGCGCCGGGCGCTCGCCCCCGCGGGCGCCAAGGGCGAGGGCGGCCGGGTGATCGTCTGGGACCCGCCGGGGTACCGCATCGCGGTCGAGCCCGACGCCGTCGACGCCCACCGGTTCGAGCGGCTGGCCGACGCCGGGCGGGAGGCGCTGCACGCCGGCGACCCCGCCACGGCGCGGTCGCTGCTGGAGGAGGGCCTCGGCCTGTGGCGGGGCCCGGCGCTGCTGGAGTTCTCGCACCTCGACTTCGCCTGGGGCTTCGCCGCCCGCCTGGAGGAGCGCCGGCTGGTGGCGACCGAGGACCGCATCGAGGCCGACCTGCGGCTGGGGCGGCACGACGAGGTCATCGGCGAGCTGGGCGAGCTGGTCGCGGCCCACCCGCTGCGGGAGCAGCTGCGCCACCACCTGGCGCTCGCCCTCTACCGCGCCGGCCGCCAGGCCGAGGCGCTGCGGGTGCTCGACGACGCGGCCCGCACGCTGCGCGACCAGCTCGGCATCGACCCCGGTCAGCCCCTGCGCGACCTCGAGGTCGCGATCCTCAACCACGACCCCGCGCTCGACCTGGTGCCCGAGGCCCCGGCGCGGGCGGCCGCCCCGGCACCGGCCGCGGCGGTGGACGGCGCGGCCGCGGCGCCGGCGGCCCCCACCCGCCCGGCGCTCGTCGGCCGCGAGGGCGAGCTGCGCCAGGCGCTCGCCGCGCTGGACGAGGCCCGGGACGGCCGGCGCATCGTGCTGGTCGAGGGCGAGCCCGGCATCGGCAAGACGCGGCTGGTCGAGGAGCTCGCCGCGACCGCCGCCGCCCGGGGCGCCGCCGTGCACTGGGGCCGGGCCTTCGAGGGCGGGGCCACCCCGGCGTTCTGGCCCTGGCTGCCGCCGTTGCGGGCCCTCGTCGCCGAGGCCGGGGGCGCGGCCGTGCCGCCCGAGCTGGCGGCGCTGGTCGAGACGAGCGGGGAGGAGTCCGCCGCGGCCGACGCCCTCGGCGCCCGCTTCCGGTTGTTCGACGCCGTCGTCGCGCTGCTCCGGGCCGCGTCCGGCCGCCGGCCGCTGGTCCTGGTGCTCGACGACCTGCAGTGGGCGGACCTGCCCTCCCTCGAGCTGCTCGGGTTCGTCGCCAGCGCCGACGCCCTGGCCGGCGCCCCGATCCTCCTCGCCTGCACGGTGCGCGAGCTGGAGGTCGGCCGCAACGACACCGTGGTCGAGACGCTGGCCACCCTGTCGCGGGCGCCGGCGACCCGGCGCCTCACGCTGCGCGGCCTGCCGCCGGTGGCCGTCGCCGAGCTGGTCGCCGTCGCCGCCGGGCGGGAGCTGCCCGCCGAGGTGACCGCGGCCATCCAGGAGCGGGCCGAGGGCAACCCGTTCTTCGCCGCCGAGCTGGCCCGGCTGGCCGCCGACGCCGGCGGGGACGTCGAGGCGCTGGGCGCGGTGTCACCGGGCGGCGACGTGCCCTCGGGCGTGCGCGACGTCGTCCGCCGCCGGCTGGCCCGGCTGCCGGAGGCGACCCAGCGCCTGCTCGCCGTGGCCGCCGTCGTCGGGCGGGACGTCGAGCTCGCGCTGCTGGCCCGGGCCGCGGGCCAGGACATCGACGCGGTGGTCGACGACCTCGACCCGGCGGTCGTCCAGCGGCTGCTCGTCCCGGTGCCCGAGCTGACCGGCACGGTCCGCTTCGCCCACGCGCTGGTCCGCGAGGTCGTGGTCGACGACGTCTCCGCCCTGCGCCGGGCCCGCACGCACCTGCGGATCGCCGACGCCATCGCCGCGACCGCGGCGGACGACGACGACGCCGCCGAGATCCTGGCCGAGCACCTGTGGGCCGCGGCGCCGGTGGGCGTCGGGCAGCGGGCGGCCGAGGCGCTCGAGCGGGCCGCGGAGGTGGCGGTCCGGCGCTTCGCCTTCGAGGCGGCGGAGGGGATGCTCGAGCGGGCGGTGCAGCTCCGGCGCAGCGCCGCCGGCGCCGCCGAGGGCGTCCAGCCCGAGCTCACCGCCGCCTGCCGGCTGCTGTCGCTGCAGCGGTCGCTCCACGGCTACGCCAGCGTCGGCGGCTCCCCGCTGCTGCGGCGGGCGATCGAGCTGGCCCGGCGGGCCGGCGACGACGAGGTCCTGGCCCGCCTGCTGTGGACCGAGTGGGCCGCCCACGACAGCCGGTGCGACGTCGAGCGGTCGCTGGCCCTGGCCGAGCGGCTCCACGCCCTCGGCGAGGGGTCCGACATCCCGCTCGTGCGGGTGGCGGGCCTGGCCTCGCTCGGCGTCGCCCGCTGGCACCGGGGCCGGATCGCCGAGGCGGCGGCGCTGCTCGACGCCGCGGTCGCGGCGGCGCGGGGCGCGCCGCCGCCGGCGATGAGCATGGGCCTCGACCTCGAGGTCATGCTGCTGCCGGTCCCGTTCAGCCACCACCTGCACGTGCTGGTCGGCGACCTCGGCCCGCCGGAGGGCGAGGCCGCCTTCGAGGCGCTCGCCGGCGCCGCCCCCGACCGCTACGCCATCCCCATCGTCGAGATGCTGGCGGCGGCGGCCGCGCTGCTGGTGGGCGAGCCGGCCTGGGCCGAGCGGGCCGCCCGGCGGGGCGTCGAGGCCGACCCCGAGTCGCGCTTCACGTTCTGGGGGCGGGGCCTGCAGGCCTTCCTGGCCGCGGCGCGGGTCGAGCTGGGCGACGTCGAGGCCGGCCTGCCGCGGCTCGACGAGGCGGTCGACGCCTTCGTCGGCGCCGGCGGCCGCACCGGCGTGCCGGTCCACCTGGCCACCCGGGCGGCGGGCCTCGTGGCCGCCGGGCGGCTCGACGAGGCCGCGGCGGCCGTGGCGGACGCCCACCGGGAGGTCGAGGCGCTGGGCGAGCGCTACGCCGTGCCGCTGGTGCTCGAGGCCGAGGCCCGCCTGCGGGTGGCCCGCGGGGACCCGGACGCCGCCGCCGACCTGCTGGGGCGGGCCGTCGAGGAGGCCCGGGCCCAGGGGGCCCGGGCGGTGGCGGCGCGGGTCGAGCGGGTCGCCGGGGGGCTCGGGGTCGAGCCCCGGCCCCCCGGCGGCACCGCCGGCTGAGGGAGGGAGGTGCCCCCCGCCGAGTCCGCCGTCACTCAGCGGGGGGCGAGTCGACGCTCCCGGCGGGCGGGGAGACCCGCCGGAAGCGCCGGATCGGCCCCTGCCTGCAGCGGTGGCGGGGTGACGTCGACGGCCTCGGCGATCCGGGCGTACACGTCGAGCGCGGTGTCCAGCCCGTGGTCGCCCTGCAGGCAGAGGATCGTCTCGTGGGCGCCGGCCCGGCCGGTGTCCGCGACGTCCGCGGCCACCTGCTCGACGGTGCCGGCGTAGGCGGGGCGGTCGCCCTCCAGCGGCTGGTCGGTGATGCGCAGGTCGGCGCGCACGACCAGCTCCAGGGCGTCGGGGTCGCGGCCGTGGCGGGCGGCGAGGTCGCGCACCCGGGCCCACAGGGGGCCCAGCTGCTCGATGGGCAGCCCGGCCGGGTTCCAGCCGTCGGCGCGGCGGGCGACGCGGTCGAGCCCCTCGGGCGTCGAGGCGGCGAGCAGGATCGGCGGGCGGGGCCGGGCGGGGTGCTCGTCGTGGCCCGGGTCCCAGGTCCGGCCGATGACGTCGAGGGCGTCGTCGAGGCGGCGCCCGAGCTCGGCGTCGTCGACGCCGACCGCGGCGAGCTCGGCGGGCGTGGCGTCGAGGCCGAGGCCGATCGTGAGGCGGCCGTCGGAGAGGACGTCCAGCGAGGCGAGCGACCGGGCGAGCAGCGCGGGGCGGTACCAGGGGGCGACGAGGACGCTCGTCCCCAGCCGCACCCGGGAGGTCACCGCGGCGGCGTAGCTCAGCGCGCACAGCGGGTCGAGGCTGGCGTCGCCGGCACGGCCGCCGTCCAGGCGGTCGTGCACCCAGACGGATGCGTAGCCGACCTGCTCGGCCGCGGTGGCGGCCGAGCGGACGGAGGCCGGGTCCGCGAGGCGGCCGGTCTGGGCGAGGGAGACGCCGAGTCTCATGCGTGGTGTCCTCCAGCAGGTGCGGCGGGTGTCGAGGCATTTGTGCCCCGGCGCGCTCGCCGCCCGCTTGACGGTCGCTTGCAGCGCCGTTGCCAGCGCCGGACCGGGGCCGGCCCTCCCGCTGGCGGTCACCCGGCGACCCCGGCACGATGGGCCGCCGTGCGGGGGACGATGACCGCCTACCGGCTCGTGCGCTGGGGGGAGCCGCCGCAGCTCACCGAGGTGCCGGTGCCCGAGCCGGGCCCGGGGGAGGTCCTGGTCGAGGTGGCGGCCACGGGCCTGTGCCACTCCGACCTCGACATGGCCCGCATGCCCGGCGAGGTCGGCGAGGCGCTGGGGTGGCGGCTGCCGTTCACCCTCGGCCACGAGGTCGCCGGCCACGTCGCCGCCCTGGGGCCGGGGGTCGACGGGCCCCCGCCGGGCGCGGCGGTCGTGCTGGTGTCGCCCGCGTCGTGCGGGGCGTGCGACGCCTGCCGGCGGGGCCGGGACAGCGCCTGCCCGCACGGCACGGCCGGACGCGGCTACGGGCGCGACGGCGGCCTGGCCCGCTACGTCACGGCACCGGCACGTTCCGTCGTCCCCTTGGTCGACGGCGTCGACCCCGTGGCCGCCGCCCCGCTCACCGACGCCGGTGCCACCGCCCACCACGCCGTGGACCGGGTGGCCCCCCGCCTGGAGGCCGGCTCGACGGCCGTGGTCGTCGGGGTCGGCGGGGTGGGGGCGTTCGCCGTGCAGATCCTGCGGGCCCGGACGCCGGCCCGGGTCGTGGCGGTCGACGTCGACCCCGTGCGCCGGGAGGTGGCCGCCGGCCTCGGCGCCGACGAGGTGCTGCCCGACGTCGGGGCGCTCGCCGGGCTCGGCGGCGCCGAGGTCGTGCTCGACGTCGTGGGCACCGACGCCACGATCGCGGCCGGGCTCGCCGCGGTGCGGCCGTGGGGCGCGTTCGGGCTCGTCGGCGCCGGCGGCGGCACGTTCCGGCGCCCCTGGTTCGGGGGGCTGCCGAGAGATGCGGAGATCTTCACATTCCAGGGCTCGTCGATCGCCGACCTGCACGCGGTCGTGGCGCTGGCGGCGGCCGGGGCCGTGCGCAGCGAGGTCGAGGAGTGGCCGTTGTCCCAGGTCACGGCGGCCTACGCCGCGCTGGCCCGGGGCGGGTTGCGGGGCCGGATCGTCGTCGTGCCCGACGACGGTGCGTGAGGGATCGGCCGCAGGCGGCGGCCGCCGGCCCGTCCCGGGCCCCGAGCCGCAGCCGGCGGCCGTTTGACGTCCCGCCCGGGACCGTTAACGTGCGCGTTGACCCCCCGGCTCGTGACCCGAACGGTTGATGCCCCCCCGCCGACCGCGCCTGCGATCCGCCTCCGCCGGCCGCTCAGCGTCGATCGCCACGCACCACTACCGTGACATCGCGCTGCGCGACCTCGTCGCGGCCAAGGACGGGCACGTCGTGTCGGTCTGCATCCCGGCCCACGACGAGGCCGTCACCGTGGGGTGGGTCGTCTACCGCCTGCGCCGGTTCCTCGTCGACCGGCTGGGCCTGGTCGACGAGGTCATCGTCATCGACGACCACTCGACCGACGACACGGCCGCGGTGGCGGCCGCGGAGGGCGCCCGCGTCGTGTCGGCGGCGGACGTGCTGCCGGAGATCGCCGGGTCCCGGGGCAAGGGTGAGGCGCTGTGGCGGTCGCTGCACGTCGCGCGCGGCGACATCGTGCTGTGGTGCGACGCCGACATCGCCGACATCGGGTCCCGCTTCGTCATCGGCCTGCTCGGCCCGCTGCTGACCGACCCGGAGATCAGCTTCGTCAAGGGGTTCTACGAGCGGCCCCGCCACGGCGAGGTGGGCGGCGGCCGGACGACCGAGCTGATGGCCCGGCCGGTCATCGCCACCCTGTTCCCCCACCTCTCCTCGATCGTGCAGCCGCTCTCCGGCGAGTTCGGCGGCCGCCGGCAGCTGCTCGAGCAGCTGCCGTTCGTGCGGGGGTACGGCGTCGACCTCGGCCTGCTCATCGACGTCGCCGAGGCGGTCGGCACCCGGGGCATCGCCCAGGTCGACCTGGGCCGGCGGGTGCACCGCAACCGCAGCCTGGACGACCTGGGCCCGCAGGCGCTCGTCGTGCTGCAGACCGCGCTGCAGCGGGCCGGCGTCCCCTTCCAGAACCCGTCCACGCTGCTGCGGCCCGGCCACCCCCCGCTGGTGCGCTGGTTCGGCGAGCTGCCGCCGCTGGCCTCGCTGCCCGACCGCTACCGGCCGGCCCGGCCGGCCGCCGGGGCGGACCACCCGGGCGCGGACCGCGCCGGCGCGCGCCGGACGGGCGCCGACCACGCCGGCGTCCGCACCACCCGGGCCCGCGCCGGCTCCGGCGCCGCCGGTTCGGGAGCCGCCGGGACGGGGGGCTCGGACGACCACGACCCGCTCCCGCTCTGAGGACGGCCCGGGCGCCCCGTTACGGTGAGGCGCGTGAGCCGGCCACCGACCCTGATCGTGCGCGGGCGCGAGCTCGACCTCGCCGAGCCCGTGCTCATGGGCATCGTCAACGCCAGCCCCGACTCGTTCTCCGACCGGGGCGAGACCCGCACCACCGCCGAGCGGGTGGCGCTGGCGCTCGACCAGGTCGCCCAGGGCGCGGGGATCGTCGACGTCGGCGGGCAGTCGGGCATCACCGGCGTGCCCGAGATCCCGGTGGAGGAGGAGATCGCCCGGGTGCTGCCGGTGGTCGAGGGCATCCGGGAGGCCGCCCCCGACGTGGTCGTCTCCGTCGACACCTACCGGCCGGCGGTGGTCGAGGCCGTCCTCGAGGCGGGGGCGGCGATCGTCAACGACGTCAGCGGCCTGCTCTACCCCGAGGTCGCCACGCTGGTCGCCGAGGCCGGGGCGGGGCTCGTGCTCATGCACACCCGCGCCCGGCCCAAGCACAAGGTGCTCGACGACGCCCTCTACGCCGAGGTCGGCGGGGTGACGGCCGACGTGGTCGCCTTCCTGCGCCAGCGGCTGGAGGTCGCGCTCGAGGCCGGCGTCGACCCCCGGGCCACGATCCTCGACCCCGGGCCGGACTTCGCCAAGACGCCGGCCCAGACGGTCGAGGTGCTGCGCGACCTCGACGCCGTGGAGGCGATCGGGCGGCCCCTGCTGCTCGCGCTGTCCCGCAAGGACTTCATCGGCGCCATCACCCACCGGCCGCCGCGCGCCCGGCTGGGCGGCACCCTCGCCGCCGTCGGGCACGTCGCCGACCGCCCCGGCGTGATCCTGCGGGTGCACGACGTGGGGGTCGTCGCCGACTACCTGGCCGTCGCCGCCGTCCTGGCGGGGCGGCGCGACCTGCCGGCCGGGGCGCGCCTGCCCGAGGAGCTGCGGCGGGAACCGGCTCCCGGTGACGACGACGGGACGGCCTGACGGCCCGGGCGCCGGGCTCCGGCTCCACCGGTGGCTGGGCCGGCCCGTCGTCGGCGTGGCCGTCGCCATGGCGGCCGCCGGGTTCGCGCAGTTCAGCCCGGCCGCCGCGCTGGCCGACGTGGCCGAGCACTTCGGGCAGCTGCGCGACGGCGGCGACACCGTCGCCGAGCAGGCCGGCCTGCCCGGCACCGTCCTCGGCGCCGGGCTCGCGGCCATCCGCCTGGCCGCGCTCGCGGCCCTGCCGCTGGCGGCGGTCGCCGACCGGGTCGGCCGCCGCCGGGCGCTGCTCACCTGGGTGACCGTCGGGCTGCTCACCGTCGTCGCCGCGGCCGCCAGCCCCGGCTACTGGTGGTTCGTCGCCGCCTTCGCGCTGGCCCGCCCGCTGCTCACCGCCACCGACACGGTCGGCGAGGTCATGGCCGCCGAGCTGACGGGGGCCGAGGACCGGGCCAAGGCGGTGGCGCTGATGTCGGCCGCCTACGGCGTCGGCGCCGGCGTCGTGGCGGTGGTCCGGGGCGCCGCCGGCGGCGCCCTCGGCTTCCGGGGCGTGTTCGCCCTGGCCCTCGTCCCGCTGGCCGCGGTGTGGGCCACCCGCCGGCTGGTCGTCGAGCCCGACCGCTACCAGGCCCTCCGGGCCGACGGCGCCCACCGGCCGCCCGCCCTGCGGTCCGTCCCGCCCGAGCTGCGGGGCCGGCTCGCGGTCCTGGCCGCGGTGGCGTTCGCCAGCGCGCTGGTCACCGGGCCGGTCAACACGTTCGCCTTCGTCTACGCCGAGAACGTGCTCGACGCCGGACCGGCGCTGACCGGCGCCCTGGTCGTGGCCGCCGGTCCGGTGGGGCTCGCCGGCCTGGTGGTCGGCCGGGTGCTGGCCGACCGGGTCGGCCGCCGCCCGACCTCGGCCGGTGGCCTCGTCGCCCTGGCGGCCGCCGGCGTGCTGGCCTACTCGGGCGGCCTCGGCGCGCTGGTCGTCGGCTACCTGGCCGGGGTGCTCGTCGGCGCCGCCTACGCCACGCCGGCCATCACGCTCGGCGCCGAGCTGTTCCCCACGTCCCACCGGTCGTCGATGGCCGGGTGGCTGGTCGTCGCCGGCGTCCTGGGGGCGACGGCGGGGCTGCTGGTCGTCGGGGCGGTCGCCGACGCCACCGGCAGCTTCGGCCCCGCCACCCTGGCGGTCTGCCTGCCGGCGGCGGCCGCCGCGGCGCTGTTCCTCCTCCTGCCGGAGACCCGGGGCCTCGAGCTGGAGGAGTCGGCCCCCGAGCCGGCCTGACGCGCGCCGACCGCGGGATCGGGGGCCGTCGTCCCCGATCCCGCGGCCGCGTCGCGGCGCGCCCGCCGCCCGTCAGGGCGAGGCGATCGCGGTGAGCACGTCCAGCCGGGCCGCCCGCCGGGCCGGTCGTACGCTGGCCAGCGCCCCGGCCAGCGCGCCGGCCACCAGGACGACGGCGAGCGTGCCGGTCGGCAGGGCGAAGCTGCCCAGGTTGCCGGTCGCCGCGCTCACGGTCTCGACCAGCGCCCACCCCAGGAACACGCCGAGGGCGACGCCGCCGGCGGCACCGAAGACGGCGAGCACCACCGACTCCCACCGCACCGCCGAGCGCACCTGGGCCCGGGTCGTGCCGACCGCCCGCAGCAGGCCCAGCTCCCGGACCCGCTCGTGGACGGCGAGCGACAGCGTGTTGGCGATGCCCATGAGGGCGATGACGACGGCCAGCGCCAGCAGGGCGTAGACGACGCCGATCATCATGTCGACGCCGGCGGTCATCGTGGCCGTGAACTCCTCGCGGTCCTCGACGTTCGGGCCGCCGAAGCGGTCGGCCACCTCGGTGACCGCGGCCTCGGCCTCGTCGAGGTCGACGCCGTCGGCCACGTCGACCAGCACCATCCGGTCGGTGGGCTGGAGCGCGTGGCGCTCCCACACGCTGCGGGGCAGCAGGTAGCCACCGGTCAGGTCGTCCACCTCGTAGGTGGCGGCGACGGCCAGCTCCTCGGTCCGGCCGTCGACGAAGGTGACCTCGACCGTGTCGCCCACCGCCCAGCCGTGGGACGACGCCGTGTCCTCGGCCACCGCGATCCGGCCGTCGCCCACGTCGGTGAGCGACCCGGCGGTGACGCCCAGGTCGGCCACCCGGGCCAGCTCGGCCGGCTCCGCGACCGACACCGACTTCACGTCGTCGTCGATCCGGACCTCGCCCGTGCCGAGCCCGGTCGCGACCTCGACCTCGTCCAGGGTGGCCAGCTCGTCGGCCAGCCCCGGGCTGAAGCCGCCCCCGCCCCAGGCGCCGTCGTTGACGACGAGGTCGCTGGCCAGCGAGCGGTCCAGCGTGTCCTCGAGCGACGCCTCCAGCGACGAGGCGAACACCGTGAACAGCGTGACCACGGCGACGCCGACCATCAGCGCCGAGGCCGTGGCGGCCGTGCGGCGGGGGTTGCGCATGGCGTTCTCGCGGGCGAGGCCGCCGGGGACGCCCCGCAGGCGGGCGACCGGCGCGCCCAGCACGGCGACGGCCCGGCGGGCGACGACCGGCCCGAGCACGACGGCGCTGACCACCGTCAGCACCGCGCCGAGGCCGGCGACGGCCACGTTGCCCCCCTCGCTCGTCGCCGCGGCCAGGGTCAGCCCCACGCCGGCCGCCAGCACGGCGCCGCCGACGACGGCCCGGGCCCGGGAGGGCGAGGTCCGCTCGACCTCGGCGTCGCGCAGGGCGGCGAGCGGCGCGACCCGGGTGGCCCGCACCGCCGGGGCCGCCGCCGCGACCAGCGTCGTCACGACGCCGACGACGAGGCCCGCGACCACGGTGCTCGCCGTCACCACCATGCCGCCGGTCGGCAGGGCGAAGCCCGCCAGGTCGAACAGCGCCGTCAGCAGGGCGGCGACGCCGAGGCCGCCGACCAGGCCGACCGCCGCGGCCACCAGGCCGACGACCAGCGCCTCGATCACGACCGTCCGCAGCACCTGGCCCCGGCCGGCGCCGATGGCCCGCAGCAGCGCCACCTGCCGGGTCCGCTGGGCGACGAGGATCGAGAACGTGTTGTAGATGCTGAACGTGGCGACCAGCAGGGCGATGCCCGCGAAGGTCGTCAGCATCGCCAGCATCATGTCGAGGAAGGTGTCGGCGATCTCGTCCATCTGCTCGTCGGCGAGCGCCTCGCCGGTCACCGCCTCGACGCCGTCGGGGAGCGCGGCGTCGAGGCGCTCGGCCAGCTCCTCCGGGCTCACGCCCTCCTCGGCCCGCACGGCGATGCTCGACACGCCGTCCGGCGACCCGGTGACCTGGGCCATGGCGTCCTCGAGCGTCAGCCCGGTGTAGGTCACGCCGGCCATCCCGTCCTCGTCGCCGAAGGTGGCGACGCCGACGATCGTGACCTCGAACGGCTCGGGGGTCAGCAGGGTCGTGGTGTCGCCGAGCGCCAGGTCGCCGCGCTCCAGCGTGTTGCGGTCGACGACCGCCTCGCCGCTGCGCTCCGGCGCCCGCCCCTCGGCCAGCCGGTAGGGGTTGAGCTCGGGGTCCTCGGTCCAGCTCCCGGCCAGCTGGGGCGGTCCCATGCCGCCGATCGGCTCGCCGTCGGCGCCGAGCAGCTGCCCGAGGCCGCTGACCTCGGGCTCGGCGTGGGCCACGCCGTCGACGGCCTCGACCCGCTCGACCAGGGACAGGTCGATGAGGCCCCGGGGCGAGTCCATCTCCATGAGGGTCTCGCTGCGGACGACGACGTCCTGGCCGGCGACGGCGCCGGCGAACAGGTCGTCGAAGTTGCGCCGCAGCGTCGAGCCGAGGACGAGCGTGCCGGTCAGGAAGGCCACGCCGAGCACGACGGCCAGCGACGTGCCGGCGAGGCGGCGGGCGTGGGCCCGCATCTCGCGCAGGGTCAGGAACAGCACGGCTCAACCTCCCAGGCTCGAGGTGCGCTCGAGGATCGACGCGGTCGTCGGACCGTCGTCGCGCCCGACGATCCGCCCGTCGGCCAGGAACACGACGCTGTCGGCCACCGCGGCGGCCCGCGGGTCGTGGGTGACCATGACGACGGTCTGGCCCAGCTCGTCGACGGCCCGGCGCAGGAGCTGGAGGATCTCCGCGCCGGCGCGGGAGTCCAGGTTGCCGGTGGGCTCGTCGGCGAAGACGATGTCGGGCCGCCGCACCAGGGCGCGGGCGACGGCGACCCGCTGCTGCTGCCCGCCCGACAGCTCGGACGGGCGGTGGGCCAGGCGGTCGCCGAGGCCCATCGTCTCGACGACCTCGGCCAGGCGGTCGGGGTCGGTCCGCCGGCCGGCCAGCCGGTCGGGCAGGGTGATGTTCTCCTCGGCCGTGAGCGTCGGCACCAGGTTGAAGGCCTGGAACACGAAGCCGACCCGGTCGCGGCGCAGCAGGGTGAGGTCCCGGTCGCTCAGCGTGCCGAGGTCGACGTCGCCGAGCAGCACGCGCCCCTCGGTCACCGTGTCGAGCCCGGCGACGCAGTGCATGAGCGTGGACTTGCCCGAGCCCGACGGGCCCATGATGGCGGTGAACCGGCCGGCCTCGAAGCCGACCGTGACGGCGTCGAGCGCCATCACCGCCGTGGGGCCGGACCCGTAGACCTTGGTCGCCTCGACCGCCTGCGCGGCCAGGCGGGTGCGGACGTCGGTGGACGTGGCGGTGGGTGTCGTGGTCATGCCCCGATCGTCCGCCCGGCACCCCCGCCCGTCGTTGCCCGGGGGGATGATCCCCGCCTACGCCCGGCGCGGTACGCGCCCGGGCGGCGGCTGCTCAGCCGCCGCCGTCGGGCCGGGCCGACCAGCCGGGGCGCACGAGCCCCGACTCGTAGGCGAACACGACGAGCTGGGCGCGGTCGCGGGCCCCCAGCTTGGTCATGGCCCGGCTGACGTGGGTCTTGGCGGTCATGGGGCTGACGACGAGCCGCTCGGCGATCTCGTCGTTGGACAGCCCTTCGGCGACCAGCACCATGACCTCCCGCTCGCGGTCGGTCAGCGTGTCGAGCGCGGGGTGGCGGGGGGCGCGGCTCTGGGTCGCGAACGCGCCGATCAGGCGACGGGTCACGCTGGGCGACAGCAGGGCGTCGCCGGCCGCGACCGCCCGCACGGCCCGCAGCAGCTCGACCGGCTCGGTGTCCTTGACCAGGAACCCGCTCGCCCCCGAGCGGATGGCCTCGAACACGTACTCGTCGAGCTCGAAGGTCGTGAGGATGACGATGTGGACGCCGGACAGCCGGTCGTCGGCGGCGATGGCCCTGGTGGCGGTCAGGCCGTCGGTGCCGGGCATGCGGATGTCCATGAGCACGACGTCCGGCCGCTCGCGCCGGGCCATGGCCACGGCCTCGTCGCCGTCCCCGGCCTCGCCCACGACGACGATGTCGTCCTGGGCGTCGAGCAGCGCCCGGAACCCGGCCCGGACCAGCGCCTGGTCGTCGGCGAGCAGGACGCGGATCACCGGCCGCCCCCGAGGGGGAGCCGCGCCCGGACCCGGAACCCGCGGCCGGGACGGGGCCCGGCCTCCAGCGTGCCGCCGAGGGCGTGCGCCCGCTCGGCCATGCCGGTGATGCCCCGGCCCGCGGCGCGCCCGTCGCCCCCCGGCGGTCCCTGCCCGTCGTCGTCCACCTGCACCTCCAGCTCGTCGTCGGTCCGCCGGACCCGCACCCGCACCCGCGTCGCCCGCGCGTGGCGGACGACGTTGGTCAGGGACTCCTGCACGATCCGGAACGCGGCCGCCTCGACGCCGGCGGGCAGCCCGGCGGCCACCTCGGCGGCGACGCCGTCACCGTCGCCCTCGACGACCGCGGTGCCGTCCCCGTCGCGGCCGTCGGCGGCGACCCGGCTCTCGATCCGCACGTCCAGCCCGGCGCCGCGGGCCCGGTCGGCCAGCTCCCGCAGGTCGCCGAGCCGGGGCGTGGGCGATCGGGGCGCCAGCTCCCGGTCGTCCTCGCCGTGGCGCAGCACGTCGAGCACCGACCGCAGCTCGCCGAGCGCCTCCTTGCTCGCCTCCTTGATGGCGGCCAGCGCCGACCGCACCTGCTCGGGGTCGGCGTCGCCGTGGCCCTCCTCCAGCAGGTGGAGCGCCACGCCGGCCCGGACGTTGATCATCGAGATGTCGTGGGCCAGGACGTCGTGCAGCTCGCGGGCGATGCGCAGCCGCTCCTCGCCCGCCACCCGCCGGGCCTCCTCGGCCCGGGCCCGGGCCTGCTCGGCGCTGCGCTCGAGCCAGCTCCGGGTCAGCTCGCCGGCGAAGCCGAGGACGAGCACCCAGGCGCCGACCGCCACCATGGCGGCCCACTCGATCCGCCCCTCCTCGATCAGCGGGTCGACGACCACCTCGACCACGTAGCAGGCCGCGACGATGGCCCACGCCCACCGGCGGCCGAGCACGATGGCGCTGACGAAGGCGATCATCAGCGCGGTGAACGCCGGCCCGTTGGGGTAGTCGCGCAGCGTGTAGGTGGCGGCGACCGCGGCGGTGAGGCCCAGCACCGCGAGCGGGTACCGGAGGCGCCCCAGCAGGGCGACCGGCCCGGCCAGCAGCAGCACGTACGCCAGGACGTCGAGGGGGCGCGCGTCGGGCTGGTGGTCGGCGGCCGCCGTCGTGGCGCCCACGTGGACGACCGCGGCGACCAGCGCGGGCCCCACGAGCCGCACCCACCGCGGGAGCGCGACGCCGTGGTGCAGCTGCACGGGCGCGTCCGCGGGCACGGTGGTCACAGCTGCACGGTAGGACGGCACGGGCGCGCCGTCATCGCACCGGCGCGGTATCGCGCCCACCGCGGGCGCGGTACGCGGCGGCGTGCTTCAGTGGACGGCCATGACGCCCGACGACCTCGTCGCCATCGAGGAGATCCGCCAGCTGAAGTACCGCTACGTCCGGTTCCTCGACACCAAGCGCTGGGACGACCTGGCCGAGCTGCTCACGCCGGACGTGACGGTGTCCTTCGGCGGCGGCGCCGTCGAGCGCTCGGGCCGCGACGAGGTCATGGCCTTCTTCGTCGAGTCGCTGGGCGACACGTCGACCTTCACCCGCCACACGGTCGGCCAGCCCGAGATCACGCTGGTCGACGCCGACACCGCCACCGGCACGTGGGCGCTCGCGGACGAGGTCGTCATGAGCGAGGGCGGCCTCACGGTCCGGGGCGCCGGCTACTACGACGACCGCTACGTGCGCACCGCGGACGGCTGGCGGATCGCCCACACCGGCTACCGCCGGCTCTACGAGGAGATCGAGCCCCGCCGCGACGAGGTGCGGCTCACCGCCAGCTGGTGGGCGACCGACGGCCGCTCGTCGCTCGGTTGACCGCCGGGCGCGGAGGTGGGGTTGTCCCCACCCGGCGGACGCCCGTTCCCCTCATGGCCGTGGGCGGGGCCCGCACTTAGCGTTGGTCCCGTGATCAGGGACCTGCTGCGCCCGTGGCGCGAGGCGTCGACGTGGTGGACGCTCACCCACCTGCTGCTGGACGTGGCGGTGGGCACCGTCGCGTTCACGGTCGTCTTCGCCCTCCTCGTCACCTCGGTGGTCCTGCTCCTCACCTTCCCCCTGGCGATCCCGGTGGCGTGGCTGCTGGTCGTGAGCGCCCGGGCGCTGGCCCAGCTCGAGCGCTCCCGCGTCGGCGCCCTGCTGGGCGTGGCCGTCGACGACCCGGTGCCGCCGCTCGCCGCCCGCACGGCGTGGGCCCGCCTGGCCGAGCGCCTGCGCTCCGGGGCGCGGTGGCGGGAGGTCGCCTACCACCTGCTGGCGCTCCCCCGGGGCCTGCTCACGAGCATCGTGGCCGGAGCGGCGTGGTGCGGCTCGGCGGCGCTGCTGCTCCTCCCGCTGTACGTCTCGTCGCTGCCGGGCGGGTCGGCGAAGTTCGGGCTGTTCGAGGTGTCGCAGGGGCCGGGCGCGGCGCTGGCCGCGCTCGTGGGCCTGAGCGGCCTCGCCGTCGCCGCGCCGTGGATCACCCTCGGGCTCGGGCGGCTCGACGTCGCCACCGCCCGCTGGCTGCTCGGCCCCCGGCCCGACGCCGAGCTGGGCGAGCGGCTGAGCCGGCTGGAGACCAGCCGGGCCGCGGCCCTCGACAGCGCCGAGGCCGAGCGCCGCCGCATCGAGCGCGACCTCCACGACGGCGCCCAGCAGCGGCTGGTCGCCCTGGCCATGGGCCTGGGCGCGGCCAAGGAGCGGCTGGAGACGAACCCCGAGGAGGGCCGCCAGCTCGTGGCCGAGGCGCACGAGGAGGCGAAGGCCGCGCTCCGGGAGATCCGCGACCTCGTGCGGGGGATCCACCCGGTCATCCTCGAGGACCGCGGCCTCGACGCCGCGCTGTCGGCCCTCGTCGCCCGCACGCCGGTCCCCGTCGACCTCCGGGTCGAGGTCACCGAGCGGCCGCCCGCCGCGGTCGAGAGCGCCGCCTACTTCGTGGTGGCCGAGGCCCTGACCAACGTCACCCGCCACGCCCACGCCACCCGGGCCGCCGTCACCATCGCCCGGACGGCCGACCGGCTGGTGCTGGAGGTGCGCGACGACGGCGTCGGCGGCGCCGACCCCGACCGGGGCACCGGCCTGCACGGCCTGCGGGACCGGGTCACCGCGCTCGGCGGCACGATGCACCTCATCAGCCCGCCCGGCGGGCCGACCACCCTGCTCGTGGAGCTGCCATGCGGATCGTGATCGCGGAGGACTCGGTGCTGCTGCGGGCCGGGCTCACCCGGCTGCTCGCGGACGCCGGCGAGGAGGTCGTGGGCACCGTCGACAACGCCGACGACCTGCTGACCGTCGTCGAGCGCCACCAGCCCGACCTGGCGGTGGTCGACGTGCGCATGCCCCCCACCCACACCGACGACGGGCTGCGGGCGGCGCTGCAGATCCGGGCCCGGTGGCCCCGCATCGGCATCCTCGTCCTCTCCCAGTACGTCGAGGAGACCTACGCCAGCGAGCTGCTGGCCGACGACACCTCCGGCCTCGGCTACCTCCTGAAGGACCGCATCGCCGACGTGTCCGAGTTCCTGGAGGCCGTGCGCCGGGTCGGCGCCGGCGGCACGGCGCTCGACCCCGAGGTCGTCGCCCAGCTGCTGGCCCGCTCCCGCCGGCGCGACCCGCTCGACCGGCTGTCGCCCCGCGAGCGCGAGGTGCTCGGCCTCATGGCCGAGGGCCGCTCCAACGCCGCCATCGCCCGCGAGCTGGTGGTGAGCGAGGGCGCCGTCGAGAAGCACATCAGCAACATCTTCATGAAGCTGGACCTGCCCCCCACCGAGAACGACCACCGCCGGGTGCTCGCCGTGCTGCGGTGGTTGGAGAGCTGAGGTCGCCATGTTCCGTCGTGCCCGCGACTGGTTCGTCACCCGGGGCGAGCGGTTCGAGCGCTGGGGCACCCGCCTGCTGCGCCGGCCCGGGCTCCGCACCGCCTGGCTGGTGCTCGGCTGCGTCGTCGCCGTGCCCGCGCTGGGCTTCGGCACGGTCAACGTCGTCAGCCTGCTGGCCCACGAGGAGCGGACCGAGGTGCGGACCGTCGACGCCGACGGCGTCGCCGTGCTCGACGTCCACAACGGCGCCGGGTCGGTCGAGGTCGTGGGGGTCGAGGGCGCCGACGAGGTGACCGTCCGGGCCCGCATCAGCGAGGGGCTGCGGGCCACCGGCCACCGCGTGGAGGTCGAGGGCGACCGCCTCGAGGTCCGCGGCAGCTGCCCGCTCGTCGGCGGCGACTGGTGCGAGGTCGACTACACGATCGAGGTGCCCACCCGGCTGCGCGTCGAGGTGTCGGCCCGGGGGTCGATCACCGTGTCCGACGTCGAGGGCGGGGTCGTGGCCGAGGCCGACCAGTCCTCGGTCCAGGTCGCCCGGGTGGCCGGCGAGCTGGTCCTCGACAGCGACCAGGGCCGGGTCGAGGGGCGCGACCTGCGGGCCACCCGGGTGGCGGCGTCGTCCGACCAGGGCCGCATCGAGCTCGAGTTCGCCACCTCGCCCCGCGCCGTCGACGTCGACGCCGACCAGGGCCGCATCGACATCGTCCTGCCCGACGACCCGGACGTCGCCTACGCCACCGAGCTCGACGCCGACCAGGGCACGATCAGCGACCGCATCCGGCAGGACCCGACGAGCGACCGCACGATCCGGGCCTCGTCCGACCAGGGCAACGTCACGATCGCCTACGCGACGACGTAGGCACCCCGGCCCCCGACCGGTCCCCGTCCCGACGCCCTGCGCCCGCGCGGGGCGTCGCCGCGCCCGGGGCCGTGGCCCGCCCGCCGCCCGACCGGCGGCTACCGGCACCGCGGGGGTGGGGGTGACCCCACCTCGCAGACGCCTGTCGGCTCCATTCAGGCGGACGGGGCCCGTCCGTACCGTCGCAGGCATGACGACGAATGACGTGTTGACGAGAGCAGATGCCGGGTGGGGCACGTCGACCGGGTTCCCGGTGGCCGTGCGCGCCGAGGCGGTCACCAAGGTCTACGGCAAGGGCGAGACCGCGGTGCGGGCCCTGGACGAGGTCGACCTGGCCATCCCCGCCGGGCGGTTCACCGCCGTGATGGGCCCCTCGGGCTCGGGCAAGTCGACCCTCATGCACGTGCTGGCCGGCCTGGACACGGTGACCAGCGGGCGGGTGTGGCTGGGCGACGTCGACCTGGCCTCGCTGCCCGAGCGGGAGCTGACCCGCCTGCGGCGCGACCGCATCGGCTTCGTGTTCCAGGCCTTCAACCTGCTGCCGACCCTGTCGGCCGCCGAGAACATCACCCTCCCCCTCGACCTGGCCGGCCGGAAGCCGGACCGCGACTGGCTCGACCACGTGATCGACACCGTCGGCCTGCGGCCCCGGCTGAAGCACCGCCCGACCGAGCTGTCGGGCGGCCAGCAGCAGCGGGTGGCCGTGGCCCGGGCGCTCGCCAGCCGGCCCGAGGTCATCTTCGCCGACGAGCCCACCGGCAACCTCGACTCCCGCAGCGGGGCCGAGGTGCTGGGGCTCATGCGGCGGGCCGTCGACGAGTGGGGCCAGACCATCGTCATGGTCACCCACGACCCCGGTGCGGCCGCCCACGCCGACGCCGTCGTGTTCCTGGCCGACGGCCGCATCGTCGACCACATGTCCGAACCGACCGCCGAGCGCGTGCTCGAGCGGATGAAGCGCTTCGGGAGCTGACCCATGTGGCGCACGACCATGAAGTCCCTGGCGGCCCACAAGCGCCGCCTGCTGGCCACCTGCTCGGCCGTGCTGCTGGGCGTGGCCTTCCTCGCCGGCATGCTCGTGCTCGGCGACACCCTCACCGACGGCTTCGGCCGGATGTTCACCGAGGCGAACTCGGGGACCGACGTCGTCGTCCGCTCGAGCGTCGAGGTCGGTGAGGGCGACTTCACCGAGCGGGGCACGATCGACCGGGCACTGGTCGACGAGATCGCGGCGGTCGACGGCGTCGAGTCCGTGGCCGCCAGCATCGTCGGCCACGGCCGCATCGTGGGCGCCGACGGCGACCCGGTCGGCGGCAACGGCCCCCCGACCTACGCCGGCAACTGGATCACCGACGACGACCTGAACCCCTACGACCTGGCCGAGGGGCGCGCCCCGGCGGCGCCCGGCGAGGTGGTCATCGACAAGGCGGCGGCGAAGGCCGGCGACCTCGAGGTCGGCGACACGACGATCGTCCGCACGCCCGAGCCGGTCGAGGTCACGATCGTCGGCCTGGCCACCTTCGGCGAGGCCGACAGCCAGGGCCCGATCACCTGGGCGGCGTTCACCGACGAGTTCGCCGAGGAGGTCGTCCTGCGCCAGCCCGGCCAGGTGACGAGCATCGTGGTCGGCGCCGAGGAGGGCGTCGGCCAGGAGGAGCTCGCCCGGCGCATCGACGCCGTGCTCCCCGAGGGCGTCGAGAGCCTGACGGGCGCCGAGCTGACCGAGGAGCAGGAGGACGCCCTCCAGAAGGACTTCCTGGGCTTCCTCCGGACCTTCATGCTGGTCTTCGCCGGCATCGCCCTCGTGGTGGCGACGTTCAGCATCTACAACACCTTCTCGATCCTCGTCGCCCAGCGCACCCGGGAGTCCGCGCTGCTGCGGGCCGTCGGCGCCTCCCGCGGCCAGGTGCTGCGGTCGGTGGCGCTCGAGGCCCTCGTCGTCGGCCTGGTGGCCTCGGCCGGCGGCATCGCCCTCGGCATCGGGCTGGCCACGGGCCTGCTCTCGCTCATGGAGGGCATGAGCATGGCGGTGCCCGGCACGCCGCTGGCGGTCGGTGCCGACACGGTGGCCGTCGCCGCGGCGGTGGGTGTGCTCGTCACGCTGCTGGCCAGCATCGCCCCGGCCGTGCGGGCGTCGCGGGTCGCCCCCCTGGCCGCCCTGCGGGACGTGGCGGTCGACCGGTCGGGCACCTCGCGGGCGCGGGCCGTCGGCGGGGCGCTGGCCGGCGCCGCCGGCGTGGCGCTCGTCGTCGCCGGCGCCACCGGGCGGGACATCGGCTTGGCCGGCATCGGCGCCCTCGTCACCCTGGTCGGCGTCGTGACGCTCGGCCCGGTGCTGGCCCGGCCGGCCGCCGGTGCGCTCGGTGCGCCGCTGGCGGCCCGCAGCCTGAGCGGCGCGCTGGCCCGGCGCAACGCCATGCGCAACCCCCGGCGCACCGCGGGCACGGCCGCCGCGCTGATGATCGGCGTCGCCGTCGTCTCGCTGTTCACCGTGGTGGCCGCCTCGGTCAAGCGGTCGGTGGAGGAGACCGTCGACGAGCAGTTCGCCGGCGACCTCGTCGTCGCCACCGACGGCTGGGGCGTCGGCGGGCTGCCGGTGGAGATGGCCGGTGCCATCGCCGAGCTGCCCGAGGTCGACACCGTGGTCGCCGCCGCCAACGCCCCCGTGCGCCTCGACGGCGAGGACGATGTCGCCGCGGCGGTCGACGTCGAGTCCCTGACCGGGCTGTTCGACCTCGAGGTGGCCGAGGGCTCGCTGGACGCGGTGGGCGACGACGGCCTGGCCGTGTCCGAGCGCTACGCCGAGGACAACGGCCTCGCCCTGGGCGACGTGCTGCAGGTCGAGCTGGCCGACGGGTCGGCCCACCGGATGGAGGTGCGGGCGGTCTACGGCAACGACGACCTGCTCGGCGGGCTGCTGCTGCCCCGCGGCCTCTACCTCGACCACGCCCCCCAGCCCGCGGACCTCGTCGTCATGGTCCGCCTGGCCGACGACGTCACCGAGGCCGAGGGCGAGGCGGCGGTCCAGGCGGTGGCCGACCGGTTCGGCGCCCCGGACGTCCAGACCGACGAGGAGTACGCCGAGGCGGTGGGCGGTCAGGTCGACCAGCTGCTGACCGTCGTGTACGCCATGCTCGCCCTGGCGATCCTCATCGCCCTCATGGGCATCGCCAACACGCTGTCGCTGTCGATCCACGAGCGGACCCGCGAGCTCGGCCTGCTGCGGGCCGTCGGTCAGACCCGGCGCCAGCTGCGGGCGATGGTCCGGGGCGAGGCGGTCACCGTGGCGCTGTTCGGCACGCTGTGCGGCCTCGGGCTCGGCCTGTTCCTCGGGTGGGCGATGGTCGAGGCGCTGGCCGACGAGGGCTTCACGTCCTTCGCCCTCCCGACGGGGCAGCTCGCGGTCATCGTCGGGCTCGGTGCGGTGGTCGGCGTGCTCGCCGCCCTGCGCCCCGCCCGCCGGGCCGCCCGGCTGGACGTGCTCGAGGCGATCGCCACCGACTGACCGCCCGCAGGCCACCAGCACCGCCACCGGCCGACGTCCGGCGAGGCCGGTGGCGACCCCCGCCCGGTGTCTCCAACCCACCCGCACCGGGCAGCCGGCGCCCCCTCCTCCCCCGAGGGGGCGCCGGCGCGCCCGGGCGTCACCAGCTGCTGCCGCCCCCGCCGCCGGCGCCGCCGCCGACCGAGCCGCCGCCGAAGCTGCCGCCACCACCGCCGCCACCGCTCGACGAGGGCGGGGTGGCCGTCGACGACGTGGAGGAGACGAGCGCCGGCCCCAGGTGGGCGTAGCGGACGCCGGGCGTGTCGGGCGGGATGCTCGAGGCCGCCACGGCCCGGGACCAGCGGTCGATCTCCCCGAGCGCCACGGCCCACGCCGTGTACTCCCGCAGCACGCCCCGGCGGGCGGCCTCCTCGGCGTGGTAGGCCTCGGACTCGGCGAGGAAGCGGCGGAACGACTCGGTGCGCAGCCACAGCGCCGAGCCGAGCGGGGTGCGGACGTGCAGCTCCCACGCGCCGACCAGGGCGGCCAGCCCCGCCCCGGCCACCAGGCCGGCCAGCACGGTGACGACCAGCCACGGCGCGCCCCACGTCCCGGCCAGGAACCCGCCCAGGAAGGCGAGGCCGGCCCCGACCAGCCCGGCCAGCAGGCCCAGACCCCGCACGACGGTCTTGCGCACGTCCGCCTGCCGGTCCCACAGGCCGCTGGCGTCGCGCCAGCTGGCGAGCGCGTCGGTGACCTGCTGCCAGGCCTTGGCGAAGTCCTTGCTGTAGGTGCCGAGGCGGATCTCCGGGCCCTTGGCGAACATCGTGGCGAAGATGTGCTGGTGCTCCGGCGGCGCGGGGGCGCCGGCGACGCGGCGCAGCACGGTCTTCCCCGTGCTGTCGTCGAGGTCGACGACGCCGTCGATCGCCGCCTGGATCAGCCAGGCGACCTTGTGCTCCGGGAACACGCGCTCGCGGAGCACGACGCCGCCCTGGGCCGGGGTCAGCCCGGCGGGCGGGGCGAACTCGATGGTCGCCATCCGGGCCAGCTCCTCGGCATCGACCCGGATCTCCGGGGCCGGCGCTGCCGCGGCGCCGACCGTGCTCCCGCCGTAGGCCGCGTCGGCCGCCCCGCCCGGGGTGACGCGCTCGCGCCCGGCCCGCCGGACCGCGATCGTCGTGGGGACGGCGGCGACGGCGGCCGCGGCCGCGGCGGTGGCCGCCGGGGGCACGACACCGGTCCCCCGGTCGCCCGGCGGGTCGGGCGGCTCCGGCACGGCGGGGGCCGCGACCGGGGTGCCGACCCGGCCCTCGATCGAGACGCCCTCGTAGGCGTCGAGGTCGCTGACCCGGGCCGTGACGTGGCCGGGGGCCACGACCTCGACGGTGCACCGCGCCGTCGACCCCGCGGCCCCGACGTAGCAGGCCGGCTGGTCGAGCTCGAAGGGGGTGACGAGGTGGACCTCCGCCTCCTCGATCGGGACGGTCCACTCGTGGCCGAAGGTCTCCCAGTCGACGACCTCGCCCTGCCGGATCCCGGGGAGGTCGTAGTCGATGCGGTAGCGGGCCCGGCCCGAGACCGTCTCGTCCGGGTCGCCGATCCGGATCTCCGTGTCGCCGCCGGGCCGGAGGTCGACGGTCACGTCGTCGGGCGCGTCCGGCGAGCTGACCGAGACGGAGTCGGGCTCCGCCCCGGGGACCCAGCGGAGGATGCCGTGCTTGCCCCGCTCGCCCGCGAAGTTGTAGTCCACCACCTCGGTGACCCGGCCGCCGCCGTCGGCGCCGACCTCCGCCACCGTCCAGTAGCGCTCGATGCGCTCCTCCCCGACGGCTTGCGTGACGCCGAAGAGCGCCAGGAGGCCGACGCCGATGCTGCCCGCCGCCATGACGCCCGTGTCGAACCTGCGCCGTCTCCTCGCTTCCACGCGGGCGACGCTAGTGCCGGCCGGCGGGGCCGGTGACGTCGGCCACGGCGGGTGCCGGCGACCGGCGCGGTCGCGTCAGCGCTCGGGCGGGTGGCGCAGCACGACGACCGGGCAGGGGGCGTGGTTGACGCAGGAGGCGGCGACCGAGCCCAGCATCAGCCGGGACAGCCCGCTGCGCCCGTGCGAGCCGACGACCAGCAGGTCGGCGCCCTCGGCCACCTCGATGAGGGTGGCCGCCGGCGACCCCGGCAGCACGGTGCGCAGCACCTCGGGCGGCGCCGCGTCGATGGCGGCCAGCGCCTCGTCGACGATGCGGTCGACCTCGGCGCGGGCGGCGGCGTCGATCGCCGCCTCGTCGACCGGGATCACGAGGGTCGCGCCGAAGGGCAGCGCGGACACCGGCGGCGTCCACACGTGCACGACCTCGACCGTCGCGCCGCGCAGGGCGCCCTCCTCGAGGGCCCAACGCAGCGCCGCCTGCGCCTGCTCGGAGTCGTCGACCCCGACCACGATGCGCCCGCCCCGTCCGGAGGTCGCGGCGGTCTCGGGTTGCGGGGTCATCTCAGCGTCGGTGCTCACGCCGCAGGTCTACCCCATGGCGCCGGGTCGCCGACCACCGTCACCCGGGACCGGGCGCTGCCTGCCGGGCGGCGCCCGGGCCTAGCCTCGGTGGCGCGTGAAGTCGCTCGCGTTCGTCACGTCCCTGCTGAGCTACCTCTCCAGCCCCGCCCGTCGCCGCAACCTGCGGGTCGTGCTGCGGCTGGTCGCCGTCCTCGTCGTGCTGGTCGCCGTGTTCAGCACGGTCTTCCACGTCCTCATGGCGCGGGAGGGGCGGGACTTCAGCTGGCCGACGGCCGTCTACTGGACGCTCACGACCATGTCGACGCTCGGCTTCGGCGACATCACCTTCGAGTCCGACGCCGGGCGGGTCTTCTCGCTGGTCGTGCTGGCGAGCGGGGCGCTGTTCATCCTCGTGCTGCTGCCCTTCGCCTTCATCCAGTTCGTCTTCACGCCCTGGATGGAGCAGCGGGAGGCGGCCCGGGCGCCCCGCAGCCTGCCGGAGGGCACCCGGGGGCACATCGTGCTGACCAACCTCAGCGAGATCGAGGAGTCGCTCATCCGGCGGGCCAAGCGGGCGAAGGTGCCCTACGTCGTCATCGTCCCCGAGCTGCAGCGGGCGCTCGCCCTGCACGACCGGGGCTACGCCGTCATGGTCGGCCAGCTCGACGACCCCCGCACCTACCAGGCGGCCCGGGTCGAGCACGCGGCGCTGGTGGCGTCGACCCAGCCGGACACGACGAACTCGAACATCACCTTCACGGTGCGCGAGTTCGACGCCACGGTGCCCATCGTCGTCACGGCCTCGGCCGAGCCGTCGGTCGACGTGCTGACCCTGGCCGGCGCCGACCGGGTGCTGCGGCTCGGCTACATGCTCGGCGACGCCATGGCCCGCCGGGTGCTGGGCGTGACCCACGCCCACGTCGTCGGCGCCCTCGACAACCTGCTGGTGGCCGAGGCGAGCGCGGCGATGACGCCGTTCGCCGGCCGCCGGCTGGGCGACCTCGACGTGCGCGAGCGCTGCGGCGTCAACATCGTCGGCGTCTGGGAGCGGGGCGAGTTCCGGGTCGCCCGGGCCGACCTGCGCATCGAGCCCGGCTCGGTCGTGATCATGACCGGCGACGCCGAGCAGCTCGCCTGCTTCGACGAGACCTACGGCACCCCCCGGGTCGAGGACGCCCGGGTGGTCATCGTCGGGGGCGGCCGCGTCGGCCGGGCCGCGGGCCACGTCCTCGCCCAGAACGGCATCGAGCACACGATCATCGAGCGGCTGCCCGAGCGGGTCCGCGACGGGACCCGCTACGTCATCGGCGACGCCGCCGAGCTCGAGGTGCTGGAGCAGGCGGGGCTGCGCAAGGCGACGGCCGTGCTGGTCACCACCAGCGACGACGACGTCAACGTCTACCTGACGCTGTACGTGCGCAAGCTGCAGCCCGACATCCAGCTCATCGCCCGGGCCAACCACGACCGCAACGTGTCGACGCTCCACCGGGCGGGCGCCGACGCCGTGCTGTCCTACGCCACGCTGGGGGCGACGGAGATCTGGAACGAGCTCGGGCCCGACGACAGCCTGGTCGTCGCCGAGGGGCTGGACGTCTTCCGGGTGCCGGTGCCCGACTGGCTGGTGGGCCGCACGCTGGCGGAGACCGGGCTGCGCAGCCGCCTCGGCTGCAACGTCATCGGCCTGGTCCCCGCCGGCAGCGACCGGGTCGAGGCGGCGCCGCCGCCCGACCAGCCGCTGCCCGAGGGGGCGTCGCTGGTGATGATCGCGGACGCCGAGGCGCAGGAGCGGTTCTTCGCCGAGGAGGGCCGGCGGCCCCGCCGCCGGCGGGTTGACAGCAATTAGAACCGCGTTTCAGAGTGGGCCCGTCGCCGAGCGCCAGGAGGCACCGTGAGCGCCCCGTTCGACATCGGGATCATCGACACCATGATCGGCTTCCCGGCCGCGGACATGCGCGAGCAGTACGCGTTCATCACGCGGCAGACCAAGGACCGGGAGTCGAGGGAGCAGTTCGAGTTCCCGGCGGAGTACATGTTCAAGGACGTGCCCGACAAGGCGATCGGCCCCGACGCCGACCCCGTCGCCGTCACGCTCCGCGAGATGGACATCTGGGGCATCGAGAAGGGGCTGATCGGCGTGCACGGCGAGGTCGGCGAGCGGGCGATGCGGGAGCACCCCGACCGGTTCGTCCCCTCGATCTCGGTCGACGCCAACGAGGGGATGGAGGCCGTGCGGGCCATCACCCGCGCCTACGAGACCTGGGGCATCCGGGCCGTGACCATGTTCCCGGCCGGGATGTTCCCCCAGGTGCCCATCAACGACAAGAAGATGTACCCGATCTACGCCAAGTGCGTGGAGCTCGGGATCGCGGTGTTCGTCTGCGCGGGCGTGCCCGGCCCCCGGCTGAAGTTCCAGTGCCAGCACGTCGAGCTGCTCGACGAGGTCTGCTACGACTTCCCCGAGCTGGTGCTGGTCACCCGCCACGGCTGCGAGCCGTGGACCGACCTGGCCGTGAAGCTCATGCTCAAGTGGCCGAACCTCTACTACTCGACCAGCGCCTTCGCGCCGAAGTACTACCCCCAGGCCATCGTCGACTACGCCAACACCCGGGGCGCCGACAAGGTCATGTACGGCGGCTACTTCCCCATGGGCCTCTCGCTCGAGCGCATCATGACCGAGATGCCGAACGTCGGCTTCAAGGACCACGTCTGGCCGAAGTTCCTGCGCGAGAACGCCGCCCGGGTGCTGGGCCTCTGACCGCGCCGCCGCGATGGCCAGCACGCCGGGGGCGCCGCAGCCGGTCGAGACGATGACGCCGGCCCAGCTCGAGCGGCGCCGGCGCGTGCTGGACGCCGTCATCGAGCTGGTGGCCGAGGGGCGCGTCGACGACATGGCCATGAAGGACGTCGCCGAGCGCTCGGGCGTCGCCCTGGGCACGATCTACCGGTACTTCGCCTCCCGCGACCACCTGGCCGCCGCGGCGCTCGCCGAGTGGGCCCGGTCGCTCGACGCCCCCGCGGGGCCCGCCGGGGCGGGCGCGGGCGCCGCGCGGGGGTCGATGGCCGACCGGCTGGTCGCCATCCTCCGGCGGGCCGTACGGGCCTACGAGCGCCAGCCGGCGTTCGCCCGCCTGCTGATCCTGGCCGCCACCTCGACCGACCCCCACGCGGGCGCCTGCTACGCCGAGATGGGGGCGTCGGTCTACGAGGTGCTCGGCACCGCGCTCGACGAGCTGGGGCCCGAGGACCGGCGGCGCGTCCTCGACGTCGTCGGGGCGGTCTGGTACCAGGCGATGATCGAGTGGGTGAACGGCCGCAAGACCGCGGCCGACGTCCACGAGGCGGTCGAGTCGGCCGCCCGGCTGGTGCTCGCCGGCTTCGAGCGTCCGCCCGTGCCGCCCGCCGCCGTCACCTAGCCTGCGCGCCGTGGCCGAGGCGCGCCTGCGGGTCGTGCAGCTCAACGCCGGGTCGCTGCTCGAGCCCGGGTGGGACGAGCGGCGCCACGCCGTCGTCGCCTGGCTCGAGCACCTGCGACCCGACGTCGTCTGCCTCCAGGAGGTGTGGCGCGACGGGCGGGGCACCGACACCGCGGGCTGGATCGTCGAGGCCATGCCCGAGGCCGGCTGGCACTGGTGCTTCGGCGGGGCGGCGTTCCACCCCGACCTCTGGCCCGACCCGAGCCTGGAGTTCGGCTCGGCCATCCTCTCCCGGTGGCCGATCGAGGCCCACGCCTACCACCGGCTGCCCACCGCCGCCGCCGGCGACGACGCCTTCGTGAACCGGGTCCCCTGGGAGCTGCTCCACGCCCGCACCGCCGGGGTCGACGTCTTCTCCACCCACCTCGCCGCCGCGCCGCAGGACGGCGTCCACCGGGTCCGCCAGGTGCTGGCCATCGACGAGATCGTGCGGCGGGTGCGGGGCGACCTCGACGACCTCGCCGGCGTCGGCCACCAGCGGGAGGCGATGCCGCCCATCCTCTGCGGCGACTTCAACGCCGAGCCGGACAGCGACGAGATCCGCTTCCTCTGCTCGCTGACCTCCCTCGAGGGCCGCACGACCTACTGGCAGGACGCCTGGCGGGTGGCCGGCGACGGGCCGGGCTTCACCTCCGACTGGCGGGAGAACCCGCTGGCCGCGGCCATCAACGTGCCCCGCAAGCGCATCGACTACGTGTTCGTCGGCGACCCGTTCATGCGCCGGGGCGGCGCCGGGCGGGTGCTGTCCGCCGAGCTGGCCTTCGACGCCTCGCTGACGGGCGTGCCGGCGAGCGACCACCTCGGGCTCGTCGTCGACGTCGCCTGGCCGCAGCGCCCGGGGTGAGCGCCGGGGTGCCGGGGCCGCCGTCAGTCGGCGTCCCCCCGGCGGCGGCGCCGCCGGGCCCACAGCGCCTCGGCCGCCTGCCCGAGCAGCGCGCCGAGCACGAGCGTGACGAGCAGCCCGACCCACAGGCGGGTGGTGACCTCGAAGACGAGGAAGTTCAGCTCGATGCGGTCGTTGTTCTGCACCACCAGCAGGACGGCGACGACGATCGCCACCCCGGCCAGCGCGAGCCGCACGGCCCGCCGCCGGTCGGTGGTCCGCTGGGGCCCGCCGAAGGGGTCGGGGCGACCCCCGGTCGTGTGGTCCACGGCGCGCAGCGTAGCGGTCGTCCGGCGGCCGGTCAGCGGCGCTCGTAGCGGGGCGGGCGGTCCTGGGCGCGGGCCTCCCGCATCTCGCGCAGGTCGTGCGACCCGACGACCATCGCCTGCGAGACGAGCTCCCGCCCGAGGGTGCCCCGCACGCCCGCGGCGGCCAGCGCCTGCACGTGCTCGCGCACGAGCCGCACGGCGAGCGGCGGCCGCTCGGCGATGCTGCGGGCCAGCGCCAGCGCGGCGGCGTCGAGCTCGTCGTCGGGGACGACCTGCGACACCAGCCCGAGCCGGAGGGCCTCGGCCGCCGTCAGGTGCCGACCGGTGAGGGCGAGCTCGAGCGCCAGGGAGGCGCCGCCGACCTCGAACAGCTTGGCGACGCCGGCCGAGTCGGGGAGCAGCCCGTGGTCGATGGCGGACAGCGCCATCTTGGCGCTCTCGCCCGCCAGCCGGATGTCGCACAGCAGCGCCCGCTCGAAGGCGGTGCCGAGCGTCCAGCCCTTGAGGGCGCAGACGATCGGCACGGGGAAGTCGGCGAGCAGGCGGGCGAGCCACTGGCTGCGCTCCAGCTGCTCGAACGGGTTCGGGGCGAGCGCCCGCCGCAGCAGCGCGGTGCCGACGGCGCTCGCCGCGCCGTCGCCGCCACCGGCCGCGGCCGTGCCGTTCGGTCCGCCGCCGTTCGTCCCGCCGGGCCCGGGCTCGGGCTCGCCGAGGAGCTCGGCGACGTCCCGCCCGGTCGAGAACGACTCGCCCTCGGCCCGCCAGACCACCGCCCGGACCGCCCGGTCGGACCGCAGCAGGTCGAGGTAGCGGTAGAGCAGGGCGTCGGTCGCGTCGTCGGCGGCGTTGTGCCGCTCGGGCCGGTTGAGGGTGACGACCGCCACGCCACCGTCGACCTCGAGCAGAACCGGATCGTCGTCCATCTGTCCTCCCCCGGGTCCCGGCGGGCGGGAGCGACCCGCCGGTGGTTCGGCAACCACGCTACGTCCCAGTCGCAGCGCGGTGAGGGACATACCCGACGCGGGCCGCGGTCAATCACGCCGGGTGCGGCGCGCGGCACGTGGCGTTCAGCGGGCGGCGGGCGCCGGCGAGGCCAGCCGGGCCGGGTCGGGGCGCTCGATCGGCCCGTCGATCCCGGCGTCGCGCTGCAGCGCCCGCACCGCCCGCCGGCCGTCCTCGGCGACCAGCGACACGACCGCGCCGGCGGCGCCGGCCCGGCCGGTGCGGCCCGAGCGGTGGACGTAGTCCTTGGCGTCGCCGGGCACGTCGAAGTGGACGACGCAGGCGACACCGTCGACGTGGATGCCCCGGGCCGCGACGTCGGTGGCGACCAGGGCGTCCGCCGCGCCCGCCCGGAAGCGGCGGAGGGCCCGGTCGCGCTGGGCCTGGGAGCGCCGGCCGTGGATGGCCTCGGCCCGCACGCCCCGCCGGGCCAGCTGGTGGGCGAGGCGGTCGGCGCCGTGCCGGGTGCGGGTGAACACGATGGTGGGGCCGGCCCGGTCGACGACCTCGGCGGTGACGGCGACGCGCTCGGCCCGGGGCACCGACCAGAAGAGGTGCTCGACCGGCCCCCGGGCCTCGGCCACGCCGGCGGCCTCGTGGCGGACGGGCGAGCGCTGGTAGCGCCGGACCAGCGCGTCGACGTCGCCGTCGAGCGTCGCCGAGAAGAGCAGGGTCTGGCGCTCGTCGGGCGTGCGGTCGAGCAGCCGCCGCACGGCGGGCAGGAAGCCCATGTCGGCCATGCGGTCGGCCTCGTCGACCACGACGAGCGCGGCCCGGTCGAGCCGGACGTCCCCGCTGGCGACCAGGTCCTCCAGCCGCCCGGGGCAGGCGACGACGGCCGCGACGCCGCGGGCGAGCCGGGCCCGCTGGGGCCCGTAGCCGACGCCGCCGTGGACCGCGAGCACGCGGCCGTGCCGCCGCTCGTCGACGAGCGCGGCCAGCTCGCGCCGGACCTGGCCGGCGAGCTCCCGGGTGGGCACGAGGACGAGGGCGCGGGGCCGGTGGGGGACGGGCCGGCCGGCGCCGGCGGCCTGCACGGCGACGGCGAGGCCGAAGGCCAGGGTCTTGCCCGAGCCCGTCGGGGCGCGCCCGGCGACGTCCCGCCCGGCCAGCACGTCGGGGACGGTGGCGGCCTGGACGGGGAACGGGGCGGTGATGCCGCGGCGGGCCAGGGTGGCGCACAGGGGTGCGGGCACGCCGAGGTCGGCGAAGGAGGGGTGCATGGAGGCTCCAGTCGAATCGGGGGAGGTTGGGCCGATTCGACGAACGGATCTCGAACGGGCCCCGCCGGCGTCGGTGCCGGCGGCGGACCGGTGGTGCACCGGTGTGGCCCGGAGACCCTAGCGGGCCGGCGGCCGGAACCCTCCGGTCGGCACCGCCACGGCGGCTGGTTAGCATGCCCCGGGCCAGGCGGCGCCGTGCGGCGCCGGGCGGTGCCCAAGGAGGACGAGATGTACCTCGGGCTGCGCGACCTGCGGGTCGCCAGGGCTCGGTTCGCGCTCGTCGGCGCGACGATCGCCCTGGTCGCCCTGCTCTCGACCGTGCTGTCCGGACTCGCCAACGGGTTGGTCGACGACGGGATCTCGGGCCTGCGCGCCCTGCCGATCACGCACCTGACCTTCCGCGAGGGGGCGGACAGCTCGTTCAGCCGGTCGACGCTCACGCCGGACCAGCTCGCCGTGTTCGAGTCCGCCCCGGGGGTCGAGTGCACCCCGGTCGGCGTGGCCTTCCTGAACGCCACCTCGGACGACGGCGGCACGACCGTCGACATCGCCCTGTTCGGCATCGAGCCCGACGGCTTCCTCGCCGAGGACACGGCCGTCGACGACCGCATCGAGGGGGGCCTGCTGCTCGACGAGGAGCTGGCCGACGAGGTCGACGTCGGCCAGACGTTGACGATCCCCGGGGCCAACGCCAGCATGCCGGTCGTCGGGTTCGTGCCCGCCGGCACCTACGGTCACGTGCCCATGGCCTTCACCAGCCTGGACGAGTGGCAGCGCATCCAGTACGGCGACGACGCCAGGGGGCGGGTGTCGGCGCTGGCGCTGCGGGTCGACGACGGCGTCGACCTCGACGCCCTGGACCGCACCGCCGGCACCGAGACCGGCACCCGCGAGGACGCCTTCGTCGGGTCGCCGGGCTACAGCGCCGAGACCGCGACCATGACGCTGATCCGGGGCTTCCTGCTCGTCGTCTCCGCGCTGGTCGTCGGCGCGTTCTTCACCGTGTGGACCGTGCAGCGCACCCGGCAGATCGGCCTGCTCAAGGCCATGGGCGCGTCGACCGCCTACGTCCTGCGCGACGCGCTGGGCCAGCTCGCCGTCGTGCTGCTCGGCGCGGTGGTCGTGGGCACCGCGCTCGGCCTCGCCGCGGGCGCGCTGGTGGACGACGAGGCGCCGTTCCACTTCACGGTCCGGTCGGTGGCCACCTCGGCGGTCGCGCTCCTCCTCACCGGTCTGGCCGGCGGCCTCACCGCCGTGCGGCGGATCGCGAGCGTCGACCCGGCGATCTCCCTGGCGGCCGAGCAGTGACCGCCCCCACCCCGCAGCCGGCGGCCGGCCGCCCGGCCGCCCTGGAGCTCGACGACGTCGAGGTCGCCGTGCCCGACGGCGACGGCACCCGCACGATCCTCGCCGGCGTGGCGCTCGAGGTCCGCCGGGGCGAGCTGGTCACGATCGCCGGCCGGTCCGGGGCCGGCAAGTCGACGCTGCTGGCCGTCGCCGGGCTGCTCCGGCGGCCCGACCGGGGCGAGGTCACGATCGCCGGGCGGCCCACGAGCGGCCTCTCCGGGCGCGAGCGCACCGTCGTGCGCCGCGACCACGTCGCCGTCGTCCACCAGTCGGCGCAGCTGTTCCCCTCGCTCACCGCGGTGGAGCAGCTCGAGCTCGTCGCCCACATCCGGGGGCGGCTGGACCGGGCCGCCCGGGAGCGGGCCCGCGCCCTGCTCGCCGAGGTGGGTCTGGCCCACCGCATGGACGCGCTGCCCGCCCACCTCTCCGGGGGCGAGCGCCAGCGGGTCGCCGTCGCCCGGGCGCTGATGGCCGAGCCGTCGGTCCTGCTGGCCGACGAGCCGACGGCCGCCCTCGACCCGGAGCGGGGCCAGGAGATCCTCGACCTGCTGGCCGTCGAGACCCGCGAGCGCGACCTGGCCACCGTCGTGGTCACCCACGACCCGGTCACCCGCTCGTGGCCGGACCGCCGGCTCGAGCTGCGGGGCGGGCGCCTGCACGAGGCCGGCGGGCCGGGCGACGACGGGGCACTAACCTGACGGTCCGTCAGGACCAGTGGCGGCGCCCGTCGCGCCGCCCGGCCGGAGGGGGCGCACGTGGGACTGCTCGACGGCAAGGTGGCGCTCGTGTCGGGGGCCGGGCCGGGCCTGGGGCGCGCGGTGGCCCGGGCGCTGGGCCGGGAGGGGGCGACGGTGGTCGTGGCCGCTCGGGACGAGGCCCGGGTCGGCGCGCTCGCCGACGAGCTGGCGGCGGCGGGGGCCACCGCCCTCGGCCTGCGCCTGGACGTCACCGACCCGGCGTCGTGCCGCGCGGCGGTCGACGAGGTCGTCGACCGCTTCCGGCGCCTCGACGTGCTCGTCAACAACGCCTTCGACGATGGCGACCACCGGCGGTTCCTCGACGCCGACCTCGACCGGTGGCGGCGGACGATGGAGGTCAACCTCTTCGGCACCCTGCAGCTCACCCAGGCCGCGGCGGCGCCGATGGTCGAGCAGGGCGACGGGCGCATCGTGATGGTCAACTCGATGTCGGCCGTGCGGCCCGAGGCCCGCTTCGGCGCCTACGCCGCCTCCAAGGCCGCCCTGGCCGCCGTCACCAAGGTCCTCGCCGTCGAGCTGGGCCGCCACGGCATCCGGGTCAACGGCGTCCACCCCGGCTACATCTGGGGCGACAAGGTCGCCGCCTACTTCGAGCACCTGGCCCGCCGGCGCGGGATCCACCCCGACGAGCAGTACGAGCAGGTCGCCGCCGAGGCCGCGCTCGGCTACCTCCCGACCGCCGACGAGATCGCCGGGACGGTCGTCTACCTGGCCTCGGACCTGGCCCGGCCCGTCACCGGCCAGGCCATCGGCGTCAACGCCGGGCACTGGTTCCAGGGCTTCTGACCCGCCCGCCCCGCCGCCCGGCGCCCCGGGCGGGCGCCCGGCTCAGCTCGCCTCGGCCAGCGGCGGCAGGCCGGCGTCCTTGGCCGAGATCTGCGACCGGTCCTCGACGTCGACCGGCAGCGGCCACTCGATGCCGAGCGCCGGGTCGAGCGGGTTGACCGCCGTGCCGGCCATGCCCGGGACCCACTCGTGGTCGAAGCAGTAGACGTACTGCGTCGGCTCCTCGCTCACCGACTGGAAGCCGTTGCCGACGCCCCGGGGCACCAGGACCTGCGTGCCCTTCGTGAGGCGCACCGTGACGACCTTGCCGTAGCTGGGCGAGTCGCGCCGGGTGTCGACGTAGGCGCCGAACGCCTCGCCGGAGACCACCGCCACCAGCTTGTACATGTCCTCGGCGTGGAGGCCCCGCAGCGCCCCCCGCTTGGTCTCGGTGACGTTGACCTGCACCCAGGGCCCGAGCGACGGCAGCCCGGCCTCCCGGAAGGCCGACTCCCGGTAGAACTCGCGCACGGTCCCGCGCTCGTCGGTCACCTCCTTCATGGAGATCAGCCACAGGCCGTCGATCTCGGTCGGGTGGGCGGAGAACTCGCGGATCTCGGGCACGGCCCCAGAGTACGGAGCGGCGGCCCCGGCACTCGACCCGGGGGCCGGCGGGCGCCGCTCAGGGTGTCGTCGGGTCGGCCGGCCAGGCGTGCTTGGGGTAGCGGCCGGCCATCTCCCGGCGCACGTCGTGCCAGGACCCGGACCAGAACCCGGCCAGGTCGCTGGTGATCTGCACCGGCCGCCCCGCCGGCGACAGGAGGTGCAGGGTGATCGGCACCCGCCCACCGGCCACCGTCGGCGTCTCGGTCAGCCCGAACACCTCCTGCACCCGGACGGCCAGCACCGGCGGGTCGCCCGGGTCGCCGGCGGCGTAGTCGAGCGGCACCCGCCGCCCGCTCGGCAGGGCCAGGGCCGGCGGGGCCAGCCGGTCGAGGTCGCCGGCGAGGGCCGGGGGCACCATCTGCCGCAGGACGGCGGCCAGGTCGAGCCGCTCGAGGTCGGTCCGGCCGGTGGCCCCGGCGAGCAGCGGCGCCAGCCAGTCGTCCAGGGTGCGGCGCAGGGCGCGATCGGACAGGTCGGGCCACGGCTCGCCGAGCACGGCCCGCAGGAACGCCACCCGGGCCTGCAGCGCCCGGGCGGCGTCGGTCCAGGGCAGGGCGGCGAGTCCCGTCCGCCGGACCCGGTCGACGAGCGCGGCGGTGGTCCGTGGCCCGGGCGCCGGCCGGCGCTCGACGGTGCCGAGGCGCAACCGCCCCAGCCGGCGCTCGACCCTGTCGACCAGGTCGTCGCGCTCGGGGTCCCAGACCAGCCGGCCGTGCTCCTCGATGCGGTCGCCGGCCACCGCGGCGAGCTGGTCGGGGTCGAGCGGAGCCGCGATCCGGATGCGGCCGGCGCGCCGGCGCCCGTCGACCTCGGCCACGGCCAGCAGCTCCTCCCGGGCCAGCGGGTCGCCGGGCTGCAGCCACCCCTCGGTGCCGGTGCGCAGGACGAAGCGACCCGGGCCGCCCCGGGCCTGCGCCACCCGGTCGGGGTAGGCCGCGGCGAGCAGGGTCCCGGCCTCGCCGGCGTCGATCGGCCCCGGCGCGACCTCGACCCGCCGGGCCAGGTCGCGGGCCCGCTCGCGGGCCCGGCGCAGCGCCCGGCCGTCGGCCTGCGGGTGGCGGCGCCCGGGGTCGTCCAGCAGGGCGAGCCGGACCCCGACGTCCGCGGGCAGCTCGTCGGGGCGGCCCCGGAGCACGTCGCGGTCCTCGAGCAGGGCGGCGAGCAGGCAGGCCAGCCAGCCCTGGCCCCGGTCCCGCCCGACCAGCACCATCCGGGCCAGCCGGGGTGGCAGCGGCAGCGCCGCCATGGCCCGGCCGGCGTCGGTCGGGCGCCAGCGGCCGCCGGCGGGCGTGGCGCCATCGGGCTCGGGCGGCAGGAGGGCGCCGAGCTCGACGAGCAGGCGCCGGGCCTCCTCCAGCGCCCGGGGCGGCGGGGGGTCGAGGAAGGGGAGGTCGCCGGCGTCACCGCCCCACACGGCCAGCTCCAGCGCGAGGCCGGCGAGGTCGGCCTGGCGGATCTCGGGCTCGGCGGCGCGGGGGCGGGCGGCGTGCTCGACCTTCGACCACAGCCGCACGGCGACGCCCGGGCCCAGGCGGCCGGCCCGGCCGGCCCGCTGCTCGGCCGACGCGCGCGGCGCCGGGACGGTGGTCAGCCGGGTCAGCCCGGTGGCGGCGTCGAACACCGGCCGGCGGGCCAGGCCGGCGTCGACGACGATCGAGGTGCCCTCCACGGTCAGGCTCGTCTCGGCGATGTCGGTGGCCAGCACCACCTTCCGCCGCCCGGGCAGCCCGGGCGCCAGCGCGGCGTCCTGCTCACCGGCCGGCTGCGCGCCGTGCAGCCGGTGGACGTCCACCGGCGCGCCGTCGGGCAGGGCGGCGGCGAGCTGCTCGGCGGTCCGGGCGATCTCGGCCGCGCCGGGCAGGAACACGAGCACGTCCCCGTCGGGCTGGGTCCGCAGCGCCCGGACCACCTCCCGGACGACGGCCGGCTCCAGGCGCTCCCCGGGGCGCCGGGGCGCCCAGCGGACCTCGACGGGGTGGGCGCGGGCCTCGCTCGTCACCACCGGGGCGGGCTGACCGTCGCCGAGCAGGGCGGCGACCCGCTCGCCGTCCAGGGTCGCCGACATGACGAGGAGGCGCAGGTCGGGGCGCAGGTGGCGGCGGGCGTCGAGGGCGAGGGCGAGGCCCAGGTCGGCCTGCAGGCTGCGCTCGTGGAACTCGTCGAAGACGACCAGCCCGACGCCCTCCAGGGCCGGGTCCCGCTGGAGCCGGCGGGTCAGGATGCCCTCGGTCACCACCTCGACGCGGGTGGCGGGCCCGGCCCGCCGCTCGTCGCGGGTGGTGTAGCCGATCACCTCGCCGACGGGCTCGCGGCGCACCGCGGCCATGCGGCGGGCGGCCGCCCGGGCGGCGATGCGGCGGGGCTCGAGCACGACGATGCGGGCGCCGCCCAGCCACGGCTCGTCCAGCAGGGCGGGCGGCACGGCGGTCGTCTTGCCGGCGCCGGGCGGCGCCTGCAGCACGGCGACGCCCGGGTCGGCCAGCGCGGCGCGCAGCTCGTCGAGGACGGCAACGACCGGCAGGGTCATCCCGGCTCCGGGGCGCCGGGGCGGGCGTGGCCGTCCGGGACGGCGGCCAGGCCCCCGGCCCACACCACGACGGCCGCCGCCCCGACCGGCACGCCGAGCGCCAGCGCCGTCACGGCCCGGTCGACGGCGAAGGGCAGGTCGGTCGGCAGCACCGGTGTCCACAGCACCTCGGCCCGCAGCAGGCCCCACCCGGCGACCGCGGCCGCCGCGGCCAGGGTGGCCACGACACCCGCCGTGCCGGCCCCCAGGGCGAGCCCGGCGGCGGCGGCGACGGCCCCGACGGCGGCCACCGCGACCGGCACCGGCGAGGCGCCGCTGCCCGGCGGGGCGAGCCGGTACGTCGACCAGGCGGCGAGCACCGCACCGAGCGCGACCACCAGCGTCGCCCCGGCGGCGACGCGGGTGGCCAGCGGGCGGCGGCGCGTGCCCGCGACGGCGACGAGCCCGCCGGCGACCAGCGCCAGCGCCGCCCACGGCACCGGGCTGACGTCCTCGGCGACCACCAGCTCGCCCCGGACCTCGACCCGGGTGCCGTCGACGGTCAGCGGCACCGTCCACTCCTGGACGACCGCGCCGGGCTCGGCGCCGGGCGGGTCGCCGCCGCCCATCCAGTGGATGCGGTGGTCGTGCCAGGCGTAGGTCCCGCCGCCGGCCACCCGCTCCCACTCGGGCTCGGCCCCGGGGTCGGCGGCGGCCGGGAGGGCCACCGCGCCCTCGCGGTCCTCGTTCAGGTAGGTGGCGGGCGAGCGGCGGTTGCGCTCGACGGTGCCGTCGTCCCGCACCCGCAGGTAGGGCTCCTCGCTGTAGCCCTCGACCACGACCTCGTGGCCCTCGGCGACGGAGATCTCCAGGAAGGCGTCGCCGCCCACGACCCGCACCTCCAGCCCGTCGACGGCGGGGTCGACGGCGGTGACCGTCGAGCGGTGGTCGGTCGGCCGGGGTGGGTCGGCGGCGGCCGGCGCGGCGGCGGCGAGGGCGGCCGCGCCCGCGGCGACGGCCGCGGCCAGCACCCGGCGGGCGGACCGCCCGGGGCCGGGTCGCGGGCGCGCCGGCCGCCGCGCCCCCGGCATCAGGAGGCCGGCCGCGCGCCGGGGCCCGCAGCGGCCTCGTCCGCGGGCTCGCCGGACGGGCCCTCGGCCCCCTCGGCGGGGCCGTGGTCCTCGCCGGACGCGGTGGGGCCGCCCCGCCGGCGCGCCAGCCGGACGGCGGCCACCGCCCCGACGACCGCGACGACGGCCGCCGCGGCGATCAGGCCGACCGCCATGCCGCTGCCGCCGTCGTCGTCCGCGTCCTCGGCCGCCGCCTCGTCGGCGGCCGCCGCGGGCTCTTCGGCGCCACCCGCGCCCGCGTCGCCGGCGGGCGCCTCGGTGGTCGGCGCCTCGGTGGTCGGCGCGGCGGTGGTCGTCGGGGCCGGCGCCGCCAGCTCGACCGGGTGGTCGAGCGTCCCCGGCGGTTCGACGACCGTGAACCGCACGGTCCACGCGCCCGGCGCGGGGTGCTCGACGGTCCCCTCGTAGCGGCCGTCGGCGTCGATCGGCGTCATCGTCACGGGTGTCGTCTGCGTGCCGTCGGGCGCCACCGCGGTGGCCGTGACGACCGCGTCGGTCGCCGGGTGGCCGTCGTTCGACCACGTCACCCGCACGACGTAGCGCACGGACAGGTCGGTGGGCTCCACCGTCTCGACGGCGATGACCGCCTCGCCCTCGTGGGCGGCGGCCGGCGGCGCGGCGCCGAGGCCGAGAGCGGCCAGCCCGGCGGCGAGGGCGGCGAGGGGCAGCAGGCGGCGGATGGTGCGTGTCATGGGATCGGTACCTCGGCGGTGAAGGTCACGGGCTCGCCCGACCGGACGGCCGTCACCTCGACCGTCCAGGTCCCGCTCGTCGGGAGGGACACGCCCGTGGCGATGACATGGTTGGGGGTGACCGCGGTGGCGGGCAAGGTGCGGGGCGGCACGTCGTCGGTGGACACCGCCACCTGCACCGCGTCCACCGCCAGCGGCTCGGTGCCCGACGGGGCGTAGAAGTACATGTGCAGGTCGTTGACCCCGGCGCGGGCGGGGGCGACGGTCAGGTCGAGCACCTCGCCGGTCTCGGCCGTCACCTGCGTGCCGTAGGGGCCGGCCGGCGCGTCGTCGTTGCGGCCCGGCGGCAGCTGGACGAGGGCGGCGGTGAGGGCGAGGACGACGGCGGCCACGCCCACCTCGACCCGGAGCGAGCGCGCCAGCGGCGCGGCCGTGCGCTCGACGAGCGGGACGAGCCGAGCCCGGTTGAGCCACCCGAGCGCGACGAGGACGCCGACGCCGGCGACCTTGGCGACGAGCAGCCGGCCGTAGGTCGTCGACCAGAGCGCGTCGAGGCGGCCCACCTGCTGCCAGCCCGACACCGCGCCGCTGGCCGCCACGACGGCGACGGCCACGAGCGCCAGGCCGGAGAACCGGCGGGCCAGCGCCGCCCGCTCGCCCGGGCCGACCCGGGTCAGCGTCACCAGCAGCGCGACGAGGCCGCCCGCCCACACGGCGACGGCACCCAGGTGGGCGAGGTCGGACGCCACGGCCGGCCAGCGGTCGGGCGCGGTCCAGGCGTGGCCGCCGAGCGACGCGGTCGCCAGCGCCGCGCCGGTCGCCGCCAGCACCGGCACGGGCGACCGGCGCCACAGCTCCACCACCGCCGCCGCGGCCCCGGCCGCCAGGCACAGCGCGACGCGCAGCAGCGCCAGCCGGCCGGTGCGGCTGTCGGGCGCCACGTCCAGCAGGTCGGCCAGGGCGTCGTAGGGGTTGCGCCCCGTGCTCTCGCCCACCGCGGCCGCCAGCGCCACGAGGCCGCCGGCGGCGCCGGCCAGCGCCCCGACCAGCGCGAGCCGCCGCAGCAGGTGGCCGGCGGCGTCCAGGCCGGCCGGGGCCGCCGCCGGGGCGGGCGGGCCCGCCGGCGGGGCCAGCGTCGCCGTGCGCCCGGGCGCGCCCGCGGCCCCCGGCGCGTCGCCCGACGGCGTGCCGGTCGCGCCGCCGGTGGGACCGTCGCCGTCGCCGGTCCCGGGATCGGGTGGCCCCGCGGCCGGCCCCGGCTCGGGCGCCCCGCCGGCCTCGACCCCGTCGGGCCCGGCGCCGCCCGGCCCGGGCCGCAGCAGGGCCAGCGTGGCGGCCCCGGCCGCGGTCAGCATCCCGGCGTAGGCCAGCCAGCGGCCGATCCCGCCGACGACGTCGGTCGCCCGGTCGGACCCGACGTCGTCGACGTCGACCGCACCGGTGGCCGTGCCGTGGTGGAAGACGAACGAGCCGGAGATCGTGTGGCCGTCCGTGCTCGTGACCCGCCAGGCGACGGTGTAGGTGCCCTGGGTGCCGGCGGGCTCGATCGGCGCCCGCAGGACGGCCCCGCCGTCCGCGGTCTCGACCGTGCCGGTGTCGACCCGGTCGCCGTCGGGCCCGAACACCCGGACGCCGTCCTCCACGGTCTCGACGGGCTCGTCGAAGACCAGCTCGACGGCCTCGGGCACGTCGTCGACCACCGAGTCGCCGCTCGGCGTCGTGTCGATCAGCGTCGCGTGGGCCCCGGCGGGGGCGGCGGCGACGGCGAGGGCCGCGGTGGCGACGAGGACGCCCGCCAGCACGCGGCCGGCCCATCGGGTACGGGACACGACCGGGCTCACGCGGCCCAGGCTAGGTGAAGGGGCCGGCGTCCGGGCCAGGGCCGAGGGCCCGCAGGACGACGACCGAGAGGTGGTCGAAGTCGCCGGCGGCCAGGCCGGCGAGATCGGTCCGGACCACCCGCTCGGCCGGCTCGCAGAGGCGCGAGCAGACGGCGACGTCCCGGTCGGGGCACCCGGCGGCGACCAGCGCGGCGCCCAGCGCCGCGGGCGGGAGGCGGCGGGACGTGAGCACGGCGACCTTGGGGTTGCCGGCCACGGCGGCGACGACCCCGTCGGCGTCGAGGCGGTGGGTCGAGGCGACGACGGCGTCGTCCCAGGCGTCGCCGAGGCGGGCGAAGGCGACGGCCACCGACGACGGCGCCGGGTGGACCTCGAGGCCCGCCGGGCCGAGGCGCCGGGCCGCCACCCGCACCAGCCCGTGGAACCCGGGGTCGCCGGCCGCCAGGACGCAGGGGCGCCGGCCCGCGTCCCGCTCGGCCACCGCCCGGTCGAGCACGGCCTCGAGGTCGCCCCACAGCTCGACCCGCTCGCCGGGGATGGTGGGGTCGAGGAGCGCGAACTGGTCGGCGTGCCCCAGGAGCACGTCCGCGGACCGCAGGGCGGCCTCGGCGGCGCGCCCGAACCACTGGCCGCCCAGCAGCCCCACGACGGGGATCCGCTCGCCGGTCACGGCGCCGAGGCTAGGCGGGTGGGCCCCCGGGCCGTGGCGACCGCCCCCGGCCGGGCGGGGGCGCCCGCACGCGGCGGCGGTGCAGCCCGGCCACGCGCCCGGCCACCCCACCTCGGCGCGGCACGCCGGCGGCCCGTTCGCCCCGGGGGAACCTCCTCTAGTCTCGCAGGGGAAGGACGATGGGTCACCAGCACGCTCACACGCACGGCCACGGGGCGCTCCGGGCCGGGGCGCGGCACAAGCGCCGGCTGCTCGCGGCGTTCGTCGTGCTCGGGGTGGTCATGGTGGCGGAGGCCGTGGCGGCGGTCGTCACCAACTCGCTCGCCCTGCTGTCCGACGCCGGCCACATGCTCACCGACGTGGGCGGGCTGGGCATGGCGCTGGCCGCCATCCACCTGGCCGACACCAGCCGCCGCGGCGGCGCCCGCACGTTCGGCCTCTACCGGCTCGAGATCCTCGCGGCCCTGGCCAACGCCGTGCTGCTGTTCGCCGTCGGCGTCTACGTCCTGGTCGAGGCGGTGCGGCGCTGGGGCGACCCGCCGGAGGTGCTGGTCGGCCCCATGCTCGCGGTCGCCGTCGTGGGCCTGGCCGCCAACGTCGTCGCCTTCGCGCTGCTGCGGGCGGGGGCGCGCGAGAGCCTGAACGTCGAGGGCGCCTACCTGGAGGTGCTCGCCGACCTCGTCGGGTCGGTCGGGGTCATCGCCGCCGCGGTGGTCATCGGCCTGACCGGCTGGGAGTGGGTCGACCCGCTCACCGGCGTGGCCATCGGGCTGTTCATCCTGCCCCGCACCTGGCGGCTGGGCGCCCAGGCGCTGCGCATCCTCGTCCAGGCGGCGCCGCCGACCGTCGACCTCGCCGGCCTCGAGGCCGACCTGCTGGCGCTGGAGGGCGTGGTCGACGTCCACGACCTGCACGTGTGGACGCTGACCTCGGAGATGGACGTCGCCTCGGCGCACATCATGGTGGCCGACGGCACCGACACCCACGCCGTGCTCGACCAAGCCCGGGTCGTCATGCGCGACGGTCACGGCATCGACCACGCCACGCTGCAGGTCGAGCCGGACACCCACGAGGGCTGCGACCAGCTGACCTGGTGACGCGCGAGCCGTCCCGCCGCGCCGGGCCGGCGGGACGGCTCGGTCAGCGGAGGGCGTCGCGGACCGTCGCCTCGATCGCCCGCGGCGACAGCTCGGCCGGCCGCACGCACCGGGCCCCGAGCACGGTGGCCAGGTCGGTGGCCTCGGTCCCGCCCGTGGGGCCCGTGCCGGTGTCGACGACCAGGGCCTCGATGCCGGAGGTGGCCAGCTCGCCGGCGGCGGCCAGGGCCCGCTCCTGGGCGTTCTGGCTGCCCGTGGCCCGGCCGTCGGTGACGAGCACGACGAGCGGGGTGTGGCCGTCGGTCGCCGCCTGCCGGGCCAGCGACAGCGCGGTCCGGATGCCCTCGGCCAGCGGCGCCACCCCGCCGGTCGGCAGCTCGGCCAGGCGGGTGCGGGCCAGCTCGAGGCTGGCGGTGGGCGGCAGGACGACCTCGGCGTTCGCGCCCCGGAACGACACGAGCGCGACGCGGTCGCGCCGCAGGTAGGCGTCGGAGAGCAGCCCGAGGACGGCGCCTGCGGCGGCCTCGACCCGGCGGTGGGTGTCGCCCGACCCGCTGGCGTCGACCGCCATCACGACCGTCCGGCCCACGGTGCGGGACCGGGCCGGCGGCGACGCCGGGGCGGACGGCGCGGGCGCGCTCGGCGCCGTGGGCGCGGCCGGGGCGAGGAGCGCCACGCTGCCCCCGCTCGACCCCTCGGGCGTGTCGGCCGCCTCCCCGGGGGACGGCGGACCGCTCGGCCCACCGCTGGGCGGCGGCGCGGGCCAGGTGCCGGCCGATCGGCCGTCGGCGCCCGGCGGCGGCGCGCCGAACGGGCGCCCCGAGAGCGACTGCCAGGGGCTCGGCCCGGTCCCGCCGGTCCCCGCGCCGCCCGGCGAGCCGGGCGGCGGGCCCGCGGTGCCGTCGCTGCCGTCCGTGCGGTCGGGCGCCGCACCGTCGCCGGGGCCGTCGGCGCCGTCCCCCGGGGTGGCCGGGCCGTCGGGCCCGTCGGCCGCGGTGCCCTCCGGGGACGCCGGCGGCGCCCCGCCCGGCGCGCCCTCGGGGGTCGGTCCCGTCCCGGCGACCGCCGCGTGGCCGGACGGGCCGGGCCGGTCCGACGCCTCGTCGGCGCCGTCGCCGCCCGCGCCGAGGGCGACCGCGGCCGACCCGGCCGCCGGGGCGTCGGGGCCCGCGGTGCCGGTGCCGGCGGCCTCGTCGGCCTCGGCGGCGCCGGCGCTCGGGCCGGCCGCACCGTCGCCGGCCGGGGTCGGGCCCTCGGCACCGGGGTCGGGGTCGGTGCCGCCCGGGACCGCGGTCGGGGTGGGCGCGGCGGTGGACTCGCCGGTCGCCGGGTCGCCGGCACCGGGGGCCTCGCCGGCCGCACCGGCGGGCTCGTCGCCGGCCCCGCCGTCCTCGGGGGGCGCGGCCGCCGGGCCGGCGCCGTCGCCGGCCGCGCCCTCGGCGGGGTCGTCGCCGGTGGCCGCCGCGGCCTCGCCGGGCGCCGCGGCCTCGCCGGGCGCGCCCGGCTCCCCGGCGGTGGCCCCCGGGGCGCCGTCGTCGGCCTCCCGGTCGTCGGTGGCGGGCGCGCCGGCGCCGCCCCCGGTCGGCGACCCGGCCTCGGCGTCCTCCGGCCGGTCGACCGCGGCCTCGTCCCCGCCGGACCGATCGTCCGGGCCCCCGGCCCCGGCGTCGCCGGACGCCTCGGCGCCCCGGTCGCCGGCGGTGGGCGTGCCGGCGCCGGACGCCGCCCCGCCCGAACCGGTCGCCGCCGACCACTGCGCGGCCGCGGTGGCCCAGTGGGGCGGCTGCTGGCCCGTCGTCGTGTCGCCCTCGCCGTCGCCCGAGCCGCCGGCGGGTGCCCCCGAGCCGTCGTCGGACGTCGCCGGGAGCCCGGAGGGCCAGATCGCGGGGCCCGGCCCCTGCCCGGGCGCGGCGCCCGGGCCGCCGGGCCCGGCGGACGGGGGCGCGGGCCAGCTCGACGCCCACGCCGGGGCCTCGGGCCCGCCCGTCCCGGCGGGCGCGCCGTCCGGGCCCGCCGCGGCGCCGGCGGCGTCCGGCGCACCGCCCGGCCCGCCGTCGCCGGACGCCGCCTCCTCGAACGACCGCCGGGCGCTCTCCAGGGCCCGCTCGAGCTCGTCGGCGCTGAGCGTCGGGGGGTCGAAGGGCCGGCGGCGCCGGCGGTGGGCGAGCACGAGCGGCGCGACCCGCTCGACGTCCTCGGTCGTGGCCACCGAGCGGCCGTGCCAGCCGGCGTGGGCGGCCGCGGCCCGGCACAGCACGAGGTCGGCCCGCAGCCCGTCGGCCCCGACGCCGACGGCCAGGCGACAGGCGAAGTCCACGACGGTGTCGGGGAGGTCGGCCGGCATCGACGCCGCCAGCCGGGCCCGGAGCACGATGTCGCGCTCGGGGCCCTCGACGTCGCCCCCGGCGTCGTGGGTGAGGCGGCGGCGCACGATCTCGGCCCGCACGGCGGGGTCGGACGGGGGCCGCACCTCGACCTGCAGGCCGAAGCGGTCGAGGAGCCGGCTGGGGAGCTCGCCGTCGGCGGGGTCCATGGCCCCGACGAGCACGAAGCGGGCGGGGTGGGTGTGCGACCGGCCGCGGCGCTCGACCCGGTTGACGCCGCTGGCGGCGACGTCGAGCACCACCCGCACCAGGTGGTCCGGCAGCAGGTTGACGTCGTCGAGGAACAGCACGCCGTTGTGGGCGGCGGCGAGCAGCCCGGGCCGGAAGGGCGGGTCGTCGGCCCCGTCGGCGTCGACGTCGAGCGTCCCCCGGACCTCCTCCTCGGTCGCGCCCGGCGTCAGCTCGACGAACGGCGCGCCGCCGGGGAGCAGTCCGGCGAGGGCCCGGGCCATCGTCGACTTGGCCGAGCCGGTGTCGCCGCGGAGCAGCACGCCGCCGATGCCCGGGTCGACGGCGGCCAGCAGGAGCGCCAGGCGCGCGTCGTCCTGGCCGACGACGGCGCTGAAGGGGTAGCGCGTGGTCGAGCTCATCGCGGTGCCCTCGTCATGGCCCGGTGTCCTCCCAGCAGACATCCGTCCCAGCCCGGTCATGTTGGCCATCGGCTCGCCTCCTCGCACCCCGGTGTGCGGTGGCGACGGCCGTCGGCCCCGCGGGCCCGCGCCGGGCCCGCCCGAGTGCTTCCTAGCAGGCGGGGCGTGCGTCTGCATCGCCGGGTTGCACGGCGCCCGGGGTCGACCGCGGACCGCGCGTGCGGCGCGCGGCGCGGGCTCAGCGACCGGAGGTCAGGTACTCGTGGAGCGCCTCGGCCTCGGCCTGCAGCTCGTCGATGCGCGACTTCACGACGTCGCCGATGCTGATGATGCCGGCCAGCCGGTCGCCGTCCATGACCGGGATGTGGCGGATGCGGCGCTCGGTCATCAGCCGCATGAGCTCGGCGACGGTCGCCGACGGACCGCAGGTGGTGAGGTCGGTCGACATGAGGTCGCGCACCGCGGCCCCCAGCACCGCCGCCGGGTCGTCGCCGGCCAGCGACCGGACGACGTCGCGCTCGGAGATGATCCCCACGACCCGGTCGCCGTCGTCGGTGACCACGAGCGCCCCGACGTTGTGGTCGCGCAGCCGGGCGACGGCGTCGGCCACCGGCGCGTCGGCCCCGATCGTCACGACGTCCCGCCCCTTGCGGTGGAGGATGTGCTCGATCAGCACGGCGGCCGCCTCCTTCCGGGGTCTCGTGCCCTGCCGGGCACGCCACCACTGTCCCACATCGCGCCGGGGGACGCGTGGCCATCCGGCCACGCAGCGGGGCCGGACGCCGGCGGCGGGTGCCGGGCGCCGCGATCGCTCGCGCCGCGAGGGGACCTGACAGGGGCGGGCCCGGAGGGGCATCCTGCCCGGGTGGTCGACTTCCTGTCCGGCGGCGACCGCGGCGAGGCCCCGGTCCACGACGCCGCCACGGTCGTGCTCGTGCGCGACGCCGAGCACGGCGTCGAGTGCCTCATGCTGCGCAAGACCCGCGGCCAGGCCTTCGGGGGCGCCTGGGTGTTCCCGGGCGGCCGGGTCGAGGACGGCGACGGCACGGGGCTGGAGGGCGCCCGGCGGGCCGCCGTGCGCGAGGCGCGGGAGGAGACCGGCCTCGTGCTCGACCCCGACCGCCTCGTCGCCTTCGCCCACTGGACCCCGCCCCGGGAGGCGCCGCGCCGCTACGCCACCTGGTTCTTCCTCGCCGCGCTGCCGGACGGCGCCGCCGACGTGGTCGTCGACGGCGGCGAGATCGGCGACCACGTGTGGACGACGCCCGCCGACGCGCTCGACCGGCACCGGGACGGGGAGATCGAGCTGCTGCCCCCCACCTGGATGTCGCTGCACCGCATCGCGGGCGCGCCCGACGTGGCCACCGCGCTCGCCGAGGTCGCGGCCGGCGGGGTCGAGCGCTACACGACCCGGATCGCCGCCGCCGGCGACGGGGTCCTCGTCGCGCTGTGGGCCCCGGACGCCGCCTACGAGGAGGGCGACCTCGACGCCCCCGGGCCCCGCCACCGCCTCTACATGGACCCCGCGGGCTGGCGCCTCGAGCGCACCGGCGCCGGCTGAGCGCCCGGCGGGCGGGCGGCACCCGGGTGTGGGACCGTCACGCCCGGCTGCGATGATGGCCTCCCATGGACCGAGCCGACACCGACCTGGCCGCCGGCGCCGAGGACGGCACCGACGCCGGTGCAGCCGACGACGAGGACCGCGGCGCGGTGCCCCGGGCCGGCGACGACGCCGGTGCGGGCGGCGCCGGCGCGGCCGCCGGCGGGGACGACACCGCCGCCGGTGCCGACGACGAGGACGTGGCGCCCGCCCCGTCCGGGCTCTCGTGGCCGAAGGTGGCGGTCCTCGGCCTGGCCCTCGCCTTCCTCGGCTTCGCGGTGGGGATCTTCGTCAGCCGCGACCGGCCGCCGGGGCCCGACTCGGCCGACGTCGGCTTCCTGCAGGACATGCTCACCCACCACGACCAGGCCCTCGGCGTGGCCACGCTCACCGTGGCCTACGGCGAGGACCCGATCGTGCGGAGCATGGCCCGCGAGGTCGTCGCCACCCAGTCCTTCGAGATCGGGCTCATGACCCAGAAGCTCGCCGACTGGGGCTACAGCCGCGACGAGCGGTCCGACCAGGCCATGGCGTGGATGGACATGCCGGTCCCGGTCGAGGACATGCCGGGCCTGCTCAGCGACGAGCAGCTCGCGGCCGTCGAGGAGGCCCGGGGGCCCGAGCTCGACGCCCTGTTCCTCGAGCTGATGGCCGAGCACCACCGCGGCGGCCTGCACATGGCGGAGGGCGCGGCCACCCTGGCCGACGACGAGGACGTGCGGGAGCTCGCCGCCCGCATGCGGCGCAACCAGGCCGGCGAGATCAACGAGTACCGCCTGCGGGCCGAGGAGCTGGGCCTCGACCTCGACATCGCGCCGCCCTCCGTGCCGCCCGCCGGGCTGCCCGGGTCGTGACCGCCCCCGGCCCCCGGCTGCTCGGCCGGGGCGTGGTCGTCGCCGCGGGCGACCCCGTGCCCGCCCCCTGGGCGGACGCCCCGCGGGTCACGATCGACGAGGCCGTCGCGCGGGCGGGGCACGACGAGCCCTGCCCGGCGGTCGACGAGCTCCACCGGGCGTGGGCGACCCGCACGCCGGTCGTCGTCGTGCTGGCGGTCGACCCGGCCACCTTCCGGGCGCCACGGTCCTACACGGCCGAGGAGATCGGCGAGCCGTGGCTGCTCGACCCCGGGTTCGAGCTGTGGCACGACCGCCTCCACTTCCTCGTGTGGGCCAACACCTACGACGCCCGGGGCGGCGGGGAGCCGGTCTGGTGGTGGGGGCGCAAGGCCGCCCGGCTGGGGGCGACGCCGTGCGCCGGGCCCGAGGCGCCCGCCGACGTCGTGCTGCCCGACGGCCGCCCCGCCTGGATCGACGGCGGGCCCCGGGGCGGGCTGGACGAGGCCCAGCTGGCCGAGCTGGCCGGCGGCGTCGGCGCCGTCGTGGTCGCGTCGGAGACCGTCGAGCGGGGCCGGCTCGCACCCGTCCCACCCCCGGTCGCGCCGACGGCCGAGCTGGCGCCCGACCAGCTCGCCGCCGTCGCCCACGGCGCCGGTCCGGCGCGGGTCATCGCCCCGGCCGGCTCGGGCAAGACCCGGGTGCTGACCGAGCGGCTGCGCCACCTGGTCGTCGACCGGGGCTACGAGCCCGAGGGCGTCGTCGCCGTCGCCTACAACCGCAAGGCCCGGGACGAGATGGTCGCCCGCACGTCCGGCGTCGGCGGCCGGATCCTCACCCTCAACGCGCTGGGCTACGAGATCGTCGCCGCCGGGCTCGGGCGCCGGCCCGACGTGTTCGAGACCCGCGACGTGCGCCGGCTGCTCGAGCCGCTCGTGCCCCGGGGCGCCCGCCGGCTGAACACCGACCCGCTCGCCCCCTACGTCGAGGCGCTGTCCGCCGTCCGGCTCGGCCTGCGCGCCCCCGAGGAGGTCGAGGACGAGCGCGAGGACGTGCCCGGCTTCGCCGGCGCCTTCCCCGCCTACCGGGCCGAGCTGCAGCGCCGGGGCGTCGTCGACTTCGACGAGCAGGTGCTGCTGGCGATCGAGCTGCTCCTGCGCGACGGGGCCTTCCGGCGCGCCCAGCAGGCCCGGCACCGCCACCTGCTGGTCGACGAGTTCCAGGACCTGACGCCCGCCCACGTGCTGCTCGTCCGGCTCCTGTCCGCCCCGGCGTTCGACGTCTTCGGCGTCGGCGACGACGACCAGGTCATCTACGGGCACGCCGGGGCGACGCCCCGCTTCCTGACCGGCTACGACGCGTCGTTCCCCGGCGCCGCGCACCACGCCCTCGAGGTGAACTACCGGTGCCCCCCGGCGGTCGTCGACGCCGCCCGCCGCCTGCTCGGCCGCAACCGGGTGCGGGTGCCGAAGGTGATCCGGGCCGCCCGCCGCGACGGCGGCGACGGCGACCTGGTGGTGCGCCGGCACCCGCCGCAGGCCGGCGCCGCCGAGCTGGTCGCCGTGGTCACCGGCTGGCTGGACGAGCCGGGCGTCGAGCCCGCCGACGTGGCGGTGCTCGCCCGGGTCGGCTCGCTGCTGCTGGCGCCGCACGTGGCGCTGGTCGAGGCCGGCGTGCCGGTGGCGTCGATCCTGCAGGCCGACGTGCTCGGCCGCACCGGCGTCCGGGCGGCCCTCGCCTACCTGCGCATCGCCACGTCGCCCGACGACGTCGACCCGGCCGACCTGGTCGAGGTCCACCGCCGCCCCAGCCGGGGCCTGCCCCGGTGGATCGACAAGTGGCTGGGGCGGTGCCGGTCGGTCGACGACGTGGCCCGGGCCGCCGCCCGCATCGACGACGCGAAGGCGGCCGCCCGGCTGGAGGAGCTGGCCGCCGACCTCGGGGCGCTCGCGGCGGTGGCCCGGTCGGGCTCGACCCGGGCGGTGCTCGAGCACGTCCGCGACCAGGTGGGCCTGGCCCGCGCGGTCGACCTGCTCGACGCGTCGGGGGGCGGCGACGGGCACTCGCACCGCGACGACCTCGAGGCGCTGCTGCAGGTGGCCGACATCGAGCCGGACCCCGCCGGCTTCGAGCCCGCGCTGCGGCGGGCGCTGGCCCGCCCGCCGGACGAGGGCGGCGTGGCGCTGTCGACGATCCACCGGGTGAAGGGCCGGGAGTGGCCCCGGGTCGTGGTGTTCGGCGCCACCGAGGGGCTGGTGCCGCACCGGCTGTCGGCCGGCCCGGCCGCGCACGAGGAGGAGCGCCGGGTGTTCCACGTGGCGATCACCCGGGGCATCGACCGGGTGGCGGTGCTGGCCGACGCCACCCGGCCGTCGCCGTTCCTCGCCGAGCTCGAGCGGGAGGCGACGCCCGAGGAGCTGGCCCGGGCCGAGGACGCGGCGGCCGGCGACGGGGCGGGCGGCGAGGCCGGGCGCGCCCCCCGCCGCGGGCGGCGCGAGCGGGCGGAGGTGCCGCCGCCGTCGGGCCCGGAGGTCGCCGCCGTCGAGGCCGCCCTGCGGGCGTGGCGCCGCGAGCGCAGCCGCGCCGACGGCGTGCCGGCCTACGTCGTGCTCAACGACCGTCACCTGCGGGGCATCGCCGAGCGCCGGCCCCGGACCGAGCGCGAGCTGGCGGCCTGCCCGGGCATCGGCCCGGCGAAGCTCGCCGCGTACGGGGACGAGCTCCTCGCCCTCGTCGCCCGCGCCACGGAGGGCGTCGAGGGGTAGCCTCGCCACGCATGGCCAGCCCCGAGCCCACGCCGCGGGTCGAGCGGCCCACCCGGCCGGGACGCCCGCGCGGCCCGCGCCGGGACCGCAGCGAGCGCCGGGCCGAGCTCCTCGACGCCGCCGAGCGGGCCATCCGCCGCACCGGCCCGAAGGCGTCGATGGACGAGATCGCCGCCGAGGCCGGCATCACCAAGCCGATCCTCTACACCCACTTCGGCGACAAGGCCGGCCTGGTCCGGGCCCTCGCCGCCCGGGTGGCCGAGCAGATCAACCGCGAGGTCACCGGCGCGCTGGCCCGCTCGGGCGAGCCCCGCGAGGTCCTGGCCTCGACGCTCGCCGCCTTCTGCGCCTTCATCGAGCGCGAGCCGGAGCTCTACCGGTTCCTGCTGCAGACCGCCCGCCACGCCACCGACCGCTCCGGTCCCCGCCTGGCGTCCGACCTCGGCAGCCGCATCGCCGTCACCCTCGGCGCCGGGCTCCGGCGGGCGGGCGCCGACTCGAGCGCCGCCGAGCTGTGGGCCCACAGCATCGTCGGCACGGCGTTCGCCGGGGCGGGCTGGTGGCTCGAGCGCCGCACGATGTCGAGGGACGACGTGGTCGCCCACCTGACCGAGCTGCTGTGGTCGGGCCTGTCGGGGGTCGGCCTCGGCCGGCTGCAGCGCGACGAGGGCGGTGCCGACCGGGCCCACCTCGCCGTCGTGCCCGACCCCCCGGCCGCCGGCGACGGCTGAGCCGGGCCCCGGGCGCGTCTAGGCAGGTCACGCGGGGGGTACGCCGCGTCCGGGCAGCCGACGGGAGGAAGCATGTCCGAGCGCGACCGGCTTGCACGGCTCGCACGCCAGGCGGTGACGGGCCTCCGGGACCTGCCGGGCAACGTCGCCTGGGTGGTCCGCAAGGTCGCCGACCGCCGCGCCGACCAGGGCGCGCCGGCGGGAGAGGACGGGGCGACGGCCCCGACGGCCACGGCACCGGCCGGCAGGGCCGCGAAGGCACCGGCCACCAAGGCGAGGACGGCCGCGACGGGACGGCCGAGGAAGGCGAGGACGGCCGCGAAGGCGAGGACGGGCGGGGCGGGATCGGCGACCAAGGCCAGGAAGGCCGCGGCGTCGGGTCGCGACGGCGACGAGCTCGCCGGGCTGACGCGCGCCGAGCTGCTGCGCCGGGCCCGTGAGCTCGACGTCGCCGGCCGCAGCTCGATGTCCAAGGCCGCGCTGGCCGAGGCCGTCCGGCGGGCCGAGGCGGCCCGCTGACCGCACCGGAGGAGAGAGAGCATGCTGTTCCGTCGCAAGAGCAGGAAGGATCGGGTGCGGGAGGCCGTCGGCCGGGTGCTGTCCCCCCGCCGGGTCGTCGCCGTCGTCGGTGGCCTGGCGGCGCTGGCGGCCGCCAGCTCCGGCATCTCGGCGGCCCGCCGCAACGACGAGGAGCGCGCCGCGCCGGCGTGATCCGGGCCGCGTGGTCCGGCCGGGCCGGTCGCGCGCCGTCCGCGCCCCCGGCCCGCCGTCGGGGGAGGACGGCGGGCCGGGGCGTGGACCGCCGGTCGGGCGCCGCAGGCCGTCGAGCGGCGCCCGACCAGCAGAGCTGGGGTCAGCGGTCGGGGATCCAGCTGCCGTGGAACCCGAACGGCACCCGCACCGGCAGGTGCACGGTGGCGACCGGCTTCGCCGTGACGTCCCCGGCGTCGAGGACGACGACGTCGCTGCGGTCGGTCGCCGCGTCGTGGACGTAGGCCAGGAGCCAGCCGTCGTCCTCGGCAGCGTCGCGGTCGGGGCTCCGGGGGACGAACACCGGCTCGAGGCTGGTCCGCCCCGGCCCGGGGTCGTGGACCTCGGTGACGCCCGCGACCAGGTCGTGCTTCAGGATCGGCCCCCGGTCGCCGTCGCCGGCCAGGCCGACGCCGTAGCCGTAGCGGTGCCGGAGCCCGCTGCGCCGCTCGTCCATGCGGGGGAACTCCTGCGGCCGGTCGTCGAGCACCTCGGTCCGCACCTCGCCGGCCGCGGGGTCGAGGGTCCAGCGTTCGAGCACCGGGTCGCCCTCCGAGGGACCGTTCACCACGCCGGCGAACATCCGGGGGTGGCGCACGAGGTCGATCGTCACGACGCCGTCGGCCTCGTAGGCGTTGAGCGTGTGGAACACGTAGCAGGTCGGGGCGTCGAACCACCGGACGTCCTCCGGGCCGCCGTCGAGGGGCAGCAGGCCGACGCGGGCGGGGTGGCCCGGGTTCCACCGGTAGGGCAGCGGGAAGCCCTCGGCCGCGGCCGCCATGTCGAAGGTGACCGGCAGGTCGAAGATCACGATGTGCCGGTCGGTGACCGCGCAGTCGTGGATCATCGGGCCGTCGGCGACCGGGATGCGGACCTCGCGCCGCACCCGGGCGTCCTGGCCCAGCACGACGTGCCGGACGTGGTCCCAGGCCCAGTGGTAGGCGATGCAGTGCAGGTCGCCGGTGACCGGGTCGGCGTGGGTGTGGGCCGAGAAGGCGCCGTCGAGGGTGCCGTCGAAGTCGCAGGTGCCGATCGGGTCGAGCTCGTAGGAGAGCTCGACGGGCTGGCTGCCCGCCTCGACGAGGGCGAAGGTGCGGCCGTCCACGCCGATGACGTGGGTGTTGACGACCTCGCCCTGGTCGCCCTGCACCCACCGGTTGCGGTACCACTCGGCCCGCCCGTCGCGCAGGCGGACGCCGTGGACCATGCCGTCGCCGACGAACCAGTGGTAGCGGGCGGGGTCGGGGGCGGTGCGGGGGTTGGGGCCGATGCGGACGAGGCGCCCGGACAGCTCGTCGGGGATCGTGCCGGTCACCTCCAGCTCGGTGATCGTGACCTCCTCGGTCACCGGCGCGTAGTTGCCGTCGAGCCAGGTCGACGTGGTCTTCATCGTTGCTCCTCCCGTGGGGGTCGGTCGGTGGGTCGGTCGGGGACGGGCGGGGTCTCGACGCCGAGCGTGACGAGGTTCGACAGGGCGATCAGCCGCTCGGTGTCGTCGTGGCCGACGACGGCGGGCAGGCCGCCGTGCAGCGCCAGCTCGGCGATGCCGTGGACGTGGGCCCACAGGACGGCGGCCACGTCCTCCGGGCGCTCGCCGGCCATCCACCCCGTCGCCTGGGCGTCGGTGACGAGGTCGACGAGCTGCTGGAACGAGGCGTAGCCGGCCGTCGCGTAGTCGGGGTCGGTGACGTCGACCCGCTCGGGCCGGAAGGTCACCGCGAACACACCGGGGTCGGCGAGGGCGAAGCGGACGTAGGCACGGCCGGCGACCGCCAGGCGGGCGAGGGGGTCGAGCCGCCCGCCCTCGGCGGCGGCCACGGCCTCGGCCCGGGCGAGGTCGTCGTCGATCCGGGCGACGAGGCGGCGGAACCCGTCGGCGGCCACGGCGGACAGGAGCGAGGCGAGCGTCGGGAAGTGCCGCAGCGGCGCCCCGTGGGAGACGCCCGCCCGCCGGGCGATGGCCCGCAGCGTCAGGCCCTCGAGGCCCTCGGTGGCCACGACCTCGCGGGCGGCCTGGAGCAGCCGCTCCCGGGTGCCGGGTCCCCCGTCGCTCACGCCGTCACCAGGCCGATGCCGAGGGTCAGCAGGCCGATGGCCAGGACGACGGCGCCGATCGGCACCAGCAGCACGAGCCGGTTGGGCTCGGTCGAGCCCGGGCGGGTGACCGAGAGGAAGAACCCGCCGGGCAGCAGCAGGGCGGCGATCGGCACGAACGTGCGGGCGACCCACTCGGCGGGGCCGTCGAGCGTCGTCGCGTCGACGAGCAGCTGGACGACGAGCCCCAGGACGAGGAAGACGCCGGCGTGGGCGTGGCCGGCCCGGAAGTACGACCGCTGGAGCGGGGTGGCCTCGTGGCGCCCGGAGACGATCCGGAACATGAGGGCCCCGCCGGTCTCGACGGTGACGAGGCTCAGGACCAGGACACCGGCGAGCGTGCGGGAGGCGTCGGAGAGATCCATGTAGACAGTGTCTACAGGTACGTAGACACTGTCAACACCGCGGGGTCGTGACATCGGGCACCGCGGCCGGCGTCGCCGTCGGCTAGACCTGACGGCATGTCAGATCCTGCGGTCATCGTGGAGCGGGACGGCCACGTCGTCACCCTCACGCTCAACCGGCCCGACAAGAGGAACGCCTTCGACGCCGAGATGCTGTGTCGGCTGGCCGACGCCTGGGACATGATCGACGCCGACGACGACGTGCGGGTGGCGATCCTGACGGGGGCCGGCGGCAACTTCTCCGCCGGCGCCGACCTCGACCGGCTCGTCGGCGCCCTGCTGTCCGGCAAGCCGGCGCAGGACGAGTACGAGGAGCGGATCCGGCAGGACTACAGCCTCATCTACAAGGGCTTCCTGAAGGAGTACCGGACCCGCAAGCCGATCGTCGCCGCCGTCGAGGGCTACTGCTACGCGGGCGGCATCGAGATCCTCCAGGCCTTCGACGTGCGGGTGGCGGCCGAGGGCGCCCGCATCGCGGTCAGCGAGGTGCAGCGGGGCCTGTTCCCGATGGGCGGCTCGACCGTGCGGCTGCCCCGCCAGATCCCCTGGACCGTGGCCATGGAGATGCTCGTCACCGGCGAGCCGATCTCCGGGCGGCGCGCCTACGAGATCGGCCTCGTCGGCCACGTCGTCCCCGACGGGCAGGCCCTGGAGCGCGCCCGCGAGATCGCCGACCGCATCGCCCGCAACGGGCCGCTCGCGGTGCGCAACATCAAGGCGTCGGTGCTGGCCGCCGACGCGCTCCCCGAGGCCGAGGCCTACCGGCGCGAGCTGGAGCTGGGCATGGAGGTCATGGCGTCGGAGGACGCCAAGGAGGGGCCCCGTGCCTTCCTCGAGAAGCGGGAGCCCCGCTTCACCGGCCGCTAGGCGCCGGGGCGGTCGACCGGACGCCGGCGGGCCCGGTCGCCGTCGCCGTCAGCCCGCGGTCGACGAGCCCGCCGGCTCGGGCGCCCGGTCGGGCGGCGGCGGCTCGGCCGCGCACCGGCGCCGGGCCTCGACCAGGGGCTGGGGCGGGCCCCCGGCGACGCGCAGCGCGCCGAGCAGCAGGTGGGCGGCCGGCACGACGGTCGCCAGGTCGACGAGCGAGGGGTGGGGGAGGCCGAGCATCTCGCGCGCCCACCGGGGCAGCAGGGCGACGGCCGCCCGCACGACCACCTGGTGGGCCGCGGCCACCGCGGGGCTCACGCCCTGCAGCGGCCGGCGGAGGAACGCCACCGTGTCGAGCGCCTGCTCGCCGGCGTGCAGCTCCGGGCGGACGCGCCGGAAGTAGGCCCGCACCGCCGCCCGGGTGCGGGGCACGTCCTCGGCCCCGAGGCGCTCGGCGACCGCCGCCACCTCGTGGTAGTAGCGGTCGGCCAGCTCGCCCCGGACCGGGAGGGGCGTGAACGCCTGGTGGGCGGCGAGGAAGCTCGACACCTCGGTGACGTGGACCCAGGTGAGCAGCTCGGGATCCTCGGCCGAGTACGGGCGCCCGTCGGGCGCGACGCCCCGCACCCGGCGGTGGACGGCCCGCACGTGGCGGATGAGCCGCTCGGCGGTCTCGGTCGAGCCGAACGTCGTGCCGGCGACGAACGACGCCGTCCGGCCCAGCCGGCCGAGCGGGTCGTCGCGGTAGGTGGAGTGCTCGGCGACGCCGGCCATCGCCAGGGGGTGGAGGGTCTGCAGCATGAGCGCCGACAGGCCGCCGATCATCATCGACGGGTCGCCGTGCACCCGCCAGGTCACGCTGCCGGGCCCGAACAGCCCGGGGTCGCCCGGCGGGTCGGTGTACTGCTCGAACGGCAGCCGGTCGGCCGCGAACGAGGCGGCCACCGGGGCCATGAGGCGGTCGCGCAGAGGGCGACCGATCAGCGGCAGGTCACCGAGCGTCGGCAGCGAGACCATCAGCCCTCCTGGTGCGGGATCGGCGGGTCCAGCCTAGGGGCGCCCCCGGGCCGCCCCGGTCGCGGCGTGGTGTAGACCGTGCGCCATGTCGCAGACCGAGACGCCCGACCCCGTCGATCCCGCCGTCCTCGCCGAGCACATCGCCGCCATGTGCGATGAGCCGCTCGTCGAGGGCGACACGCCGATCTCCGTCTGGATGCTCGTCAAGTCGCGCGACGCCGAGGGCGACGTCGTCTGGGGCGTGCGCAACGCCGGCGAGCCGTTCACCTCCGAGGAGCTGCTCGGGGCGCTCACGGGCTTCATCGAGTCGCTCAAGCGCGACCTGGCCGCCGACTGGGAGTGACGCCGGGGCCGGGCCGGTCCGGCACGCCTCGGCCCCGGCCCCGCCTCACCCCTCGGGCACGACGCCCCGCAGACCCTCCTCGCCGAACAGGGGGCCGATCAGGCCCGAGATGTCGGGCCCCCGCCGGAGCGAGTGGCCGCCGTCGGCCGCCAGGTGCTGGCCCGTCACCCACGAGGACTCCGGCCCGAGGAGGAACCGCACGACCGCGGCGACGTCGTCGGGCTCGCCGACCCGCCCGAGCGGCATGCACGACAGGTAGTCGTCGAGCGCGGGCCCGGGCTGGGTGATCGGTGCGACGAGGTCGGTGCGGGTGAGCCCCGGCCGCACGGTGTTGACCCGCACGCCGCTCGGGCCGAGCTCGTCGGCGGCCGTCGCGCAGAGCATCTCCAGCCCCGCCTTGGCCGGCCCGTAGGCGCCGAACCAGCGGTGGGTCAGGACCCCGGCGATCGACGAGACGGCGACGATCGACCCGCCGCCCTGGCGCACCATCACCCGGGCGCCGTGCTTGATCGTGAGCATCGTGCCGGTGAGGTTCAGGTCGATCGTCCGGCGCCACGCCTCGACGTCGACCTGCGTGATCGGGCCGATCGTCTCCGAGCCGCCGGCGCTGGCGACGATGCCGTCGAGGCGCCCCGTCGCCGCGGTGGCGGCCGCCACCGCGGCCTCGACCGACGCCTCGTCGGTGACGTCCGTGGGGACCGTCTGCACGGTCGCCCCGTCGACCTCGGACCGGATCGCCTCGGCCGCCGCCCGGAGGCGGTCGGCCGACCGGCCGGCCAGCGTGACCGTCGCGCCGTCGGCGGCCAGGCGGCGGGCGCAGGCCAGTCCGATGCCGCTGCCCCCGCCGGTGATCAGGGCCGAGAAGCCGGCCAGCGAGCCGCCGGGCCGGCCGGCGCCGTCGCCTGCGTTGGTCGTGTCCACCCAGTCACCCTCCTGCGATCTGCGTGACCGGGGACACTAGGCCGGGCGGGGGGGCGGCCGGGCACGGCGCGGCGCCGGCCGGCGCGCTCAGGCGGCGGGGAAGGGGAGGCGGTCGGTGACCGCCACCCGGTTCCAGGCGTTGATCACCACGATCTCGAACACGAGCTGGGCCAGCTCGTCCTCGTCGAAGACCGCCCGGGCGGCGTCCACGACGTCGTCGGGCACGTGGGTGTCGCCGACCCGGGTGATCGCCTCGGTGAGCGCCAGGGCGGCCCGCTCCCGCTCGCTGAACAGCGGGACCTCGCGCCAGGCCGAGAGCACGTCGAGGCGCTGGGGGGACTCGCCCCGGTCCCGCAGGTCGCGGGAGTGGAGGTCGAGGCAGTAGGCGCAGCCGTTCAGCTGCGAGGCCCGGAGCTTGACGAGGTCGAGGAGCTCGGGCTCGAGGTGGCCGGCGGCGCTGACCGTGGCGTCGACCGCGGCGAGCGCCCGGTAGGCGGCGGGGAAGCGCTCCTTCAGGCCGATGCGGGGGACCCAGCCCTCGGCGGCGTCGGCGGGGGGCGTGGTGGTCGCGGTGGTGGTCGTCGTCATGGGGAGCACGGTACGGCCGGATCGGACCAGTTGCCTGGGCCAGTTCCGGTGCGTTTGATTGGTCCAGTGGACCTCCTCCTCGACGTCGACTGGCGGGGCGGGCGCCGCCGGGCCATCGAGGCCGCCCTGCGGTCGGCGATCCGCAGCGGGCGTCTGGCGCCGGGCACGCCGCTGCCGTCGACCCGGGCCCTCGCCGCCCAGCTGGGCGTCGCCCGGGGCACCGTCGTCGACGCCTACGACCAGCTGGTGGCCGAGGGCTTCCTCACCGCCCGCCGTGGCGGCCGCACGGTCGTGGCGGCCGGGGCGAG